>PVBE011783038.1_pt1 | contig 23121 bp, 18 predicted proteins | sample 1631181 | NCBI WGS metagenome assembly PVBE01 (sample SAMN08397723, study PRJNA350692) | Marine metagenome, whole genome shotgun sequencing project. | isolation source: water | place: Pacific Ocean | collected 2012-04 | reverse complement strand
ATCGCACGCTGTCCGAAGCTGAAACTCCGAGAGAGCCGCTCAGTGGCCCGATCCGGCCTCGCTCGGAGCCGTGCAACAATGCCACGAAGTACAGCGAGGCGGGCAGGTCCGCGCGCCAGCCGACGGTGCGGCGGCCCGTGCGCACGCTCCCGAAGGGCACGGGCACGGGCTCCGCCAGCGGCAGATCGGCGACCGTCACCGACGTCTCGGGGGCATCCAGCCGGAGCACCGTCGACGTCCTGGGGAAGCGCGACGCGGGCACCTGGTAGCTGAAGGGGCGCTCGATCGTGTGCACCAGTAGCCACTGCCCGTCCGGGGACGGGGACGCCTCGTCGATGAGGCCCGCGCCGACCACCACCGTGCTGGCTCCGTCGAGGCCGATGCCCTCGGGGCCCGTGAGGGTGAAGCTGAACTTGTCGCCGTCGGGGTGCCAGTCGAGGTACCCGATGCGGGCGTCCTCCGGCAGCTCGATCTCGACCGTGCGGCCCCGCTTGACCAGCTCCTGGAGCTTGATCCGACGGAACAGGTACGGCCGCGACGGCCCCCGCGTCGACGGATCGAGCTTCACCCCCGCGACCTTCACCACGGGCGCGGCGAGCTCATCGAGGGTGCTCCGCGCGGGCCGCTCGAGCTCGACCATCCACTGCCCGTCAGGGCTGAGCTGGACCGAGGGCGGGTAGGGCGCATCGAGGATGTCGACGATCACGTCGGAGGGCTGCTAGTAGCCGCTGAGTACGGCCGCACAAAGCACGAGGAGGAGGGCGTTCAGGCGCATGGGCCGGCATAGTACGGGACGCATGTCCGAGCCCCGAATCACCCGCCGTCAGATGCTCGCGGCCGCCGGCGTGCTCAGCGCCGCCGGGGCGGTGGGGATCGGTGTGCGCGTCGGCTCGTGGTGGGATCAGGACCCGGGCGCGGAGTGGCAGGCGCTGTCGCCGCGGGAGGCGGAGCTGTTCGACGCCCTCGCCGACGCCATGTTCCCGCCTGGCGGCACCCCCGCATTGTCGGGCTCGGAGTCGGGCGTCACCCGCTGGTTCGACGCCGTGCTCGCGACCCAGCCCGACCCCACCGGCGACCTGATCCGGCTCCTGTTGCACGCCCTCGATGACTGGACGCGCGTGAGCACCGGCAAGAGCCTGACCGGGCTGTCGGTCACCGAACGCGGCGACAAGCTGCGCGGCTGGCTGTCGGCGGAGAACCACCTCGTGCGGGGCGCGGTCTCGTCGATCGCGCTGTTCGTGTCGATGGGCTACGCCGGCCACCCCGACGTGCGCGAGGCGTGCGGGTGGATCTGGCCCTGCGGGTACGAACGATGACGATCCGCGGCTTCGACAGCCCCCACGGCGAGCGGCTGGATTGCGACGTCGTCATCGTCGGCGCGGGACCCGGCGGTGGGGCCGTGGCGCGGGTGTTGACCGCGGCCGGGCTGGACGTGGTCCAGGTCGAGGAGGGGCCCCCCCAGTCGAAGTTCCGGCCGTCCTGGGCCAACACCGCGAAGTACCACTACCAGGAGGGCGGCGCGATGATCGCCCAGGGGCCGGTGCCGTTCCCCGTGGTCGCCGGGCGGGGCGTGGGCGGCGGCTCGCTGGTGAACTCGGCGATCTGCTTCCGCATGCCGGACCACATCCTGGAGGAGTGGGTCGAGCTGCTCGGCGACGATCGCTACACGCCGAGCAAGATCGCGTCGATCTACGCCGAGATCGAGCAGCGCATCGGGGTTGTGCCGGTCAGCCCCGCCATCGCCGGCGAGAACAACATGATCGTCGCCCGCGGGGTCGAGAAGCTCGGCCTCCAGGGCGGCCTGCTCAACCGCAACGCCCCCGGCTGCGTCGGCTGCGGCATCTGCAACTACGGCTGCCCCCGGGGCGGCAAGGCGTCGGTCGACCAGAACCTCATCGCGGACGCCCTCGCCACCGGCAAGCTCCGCATCCAGGCCGACTGCCGCGTCATCGACGTGATGATCGAAGGAGATCGCGCCGTCGGCGTCGTCGGCCAGCTGCGCCACCCCGACACCCGCGCTCCTGGCAGCACCGTCGAGATCCGTGCCCGCAAGGGGGTCGTGCTGTCCGCGGGCGCCCTGGGAACCCCCCGGCTGCTGTGGTCCTGCGGCCTCGCCGAGCGCTGCGGCCCCGTCGGCGACAAGCTCTACCTCCACCCCGGGACGGGGGTCGTCGGCGTCTGCGACCACGAGGTCCACATGTGGAAGGGGGCCACCCAGGGCGCCTACGTCTGGGACCCGGAGAACCCCGACGTGCTGCCCCACACGTTCAACGCCCCGCCGGAGGTGTTCATCGTGCAGGCCGGCGCCGTGGGCATGGACGCCAAGCGCATCCTCGGCGAGATCAACCACCTCTGCGGCCTCGGCGTGATGGTCCACGACAAGGGCGACGGCACCGTTCGGGCCGCCAAGAACGGCCGCGTCGACCTCCGCTACACGTGGGACCCCGAGGACGTCGAGGTGATGAAGCGGGGGATGGTGCTGAGCGCCCGGGTCCTGCTCGCCGGCGGCGCCCGCGAGGTGTTCGCCACCGCCTTCAACGCCCAGCGTTACACCACCGCGGAGTCCATGGAAGCCGAGCTGAAGGACATGCCCCTGAAGGACATGCAGCTGTACTCCAGCCACCCGATGGCGACGTCGGCGATGGGCACGGATCCGGCGACATCCGTGCTGGATTCACGCGGCCGCTCGCACGCCTTCGACGGCCTCTGGTTCATGGACGCGGGGGCGTTCCCCACGTCGCTGGGGGTGAACCCGCAGCTGACGACGATGACCGTCTCGACGATGAACGCGCGGGCGATGCTCGAGGATCTCCGCTAGCGCACGAAGATCGGCGACGTCTGGATCCAGAGCTTCTCGCGGCTGACGTAGTCCACCGACACCTCGCCCAGGTACGGCTCCAGGTGCAGCGGCGTGATGTAGATCTCGACCCGGTAGACCCCCGCCTCGGTGGCGGCGATGTCGATGTCGCCTTCGGTCCACTCCTGGACGATGTGTCGGCCGTCGGCGTCGGCGCGGTACAGGATCGCCCGAAGCTCCGGCTCGCTCGGGCCGCGGGGGGCGCGGTCGTCCAGCGTGGGCAGGGTCACCTGCATGCGCAGGGGCGTGTTGTTCCGGGTGACCTCGGCGCCGATGTGGAACTGCTCGCCGTCGCGCTCGGCCACGAAGTCGAAGTCCAGGGGGGTGCCGAACACCTCCATCACTGCGTGGTTGTTGGCCGCCAGCAGCGCCGCCTTGGCCGACTCGGGGCTCAGCGGGGGCTCGACGCGGAGCCGGTTGTTGAACCACCGCATCATGCGGCGGTAGCTGTCGATCCGTTCGCCATCCCACGCGTCCGTGGGGAACACGTTCTGGTGCGCGTCCGTGCCCGCGGTCATGCCCACGTGCTGGGTCTGGCCCAGGCCCTCGAGGATGTCGGCGGCGATCGGGTTCGGCTCCAGGAAGCCCAGCGGCGCCAGATCCGGATGGGGCGGATCCAGGATCCCGTTCGCTTCGGGGAAGAAGAAGGGGGCGACGTCGCCGAGGTACCCGAAGGGTTCCAGCCCCATCAGCTCCCGGTTGTCGGGGTCCAGGTTGGCGTGCAGCTGGTACAGCTCGACCCCGTCCAGACCGAGGGGCTCCATCTCCTCCAGCGTGCGCTCCTCGGTGTGGGCATGCCAGACGACCGCGCCCGCGTCCCGCAGCAGCTCGACGTTCTCCGGCGTGCGGGTGTTCGCCGCGCCGTCCACGTCGAACTCCTGCCCCAGGGGCATGAGGTCGTCCTCGAGGCCTGGGAGCATGAGGGTGCGGTGGCCGTCGTCGCAGGTCATCCAGACGCCGATGGCGTCGCCGGCGTCGTTGAGGACGAGCTCGTCGTCCTCCCGGTTCAGCAGGCGGCCCTCCAGATCGGACTCTTCGGCGTGGGTGGGGTGGTCGGTGACGAACGCGACGTCGATGCGGGTCGTGCACAGCGCGTAGCGGAGGTCGGCGAGGCAGTCCTCGTCCGGCACGCCGGCGGGCTGGGGGTCGCCGTCGCACGCGTCGTGAGACCAGTGGCTGTGCAGGTGCACGATGGCGCGGATCTCGCGAAGACCGCGCACCTGGCGGGTCAGCTCCGGCTGGCCGTGGTCCCAGGCGATGGGGACGAATGGGCCCGGCGTCGGCTCCGGCACCTCCGTCGGGCAGGCGGTGAGGAAGAGCAGCGGGAGCGCGACTAGAAGTCGCGACGCGTGACGGCGGGGAGCAGAAGAAGGATGAAGCACAGCGCGATGTTCGCACCCGCCCACACGCCGCGCCAGGGCGCCGCTCGCCACGATGCTGATACGACCTGCTGACCGGTCCGCGGCATCGGCACCCCCAGCCAGCCCGGGGCGAGCATGGCGCTGCTGGCGCGCTTGCCGTCGATCGTGACGGTCCAGCCGGGGTGCCAGCTGACCGGTAGGAGCAGCCAGGCCGGACGATTGAGCACATCGACCTGGACGCGGTGTTCGCCGGGCGCGCCGTCGACGACCGCGGCGGTGCCTAGCTCGGGGGCGGCCTTCAGGCCGGTCAGGGCCGAGGGGTCGCGGTCCGCGATGGCGAGGCGGGCCTGGAACGGCTCGGCCGGCACGTCCCCGCGGACCGCCATCACCGGATGCTGCCCCCGGGCGTGCACGCCCTCGGCGAACCAGGCCACGGCGAAGCCTTCGAAGTCCGAGCCGACCGCCGTCGCGATGAGGTCGGCGCGCACGAGCCGGGGGCCGACCGCCGCGGTCGGTCCGTCGGGGAAGACCTTGGCGACCCCCGCTGCCTGCAGATCGGCGATCTCCAGGGGCGCCCCTGCGGCCGCGCTCTCGGTCCAGTACAGGGCGAAGTCGTGGACGAAGCTGTAGTGGTACAGCGGCCGGCCGACCGTGAGGACCCCGTGCCGGCGCAGCCAGCTCAACCGGGTGGTGCCACCGATCATGGCGTCCTTCGGCCCCCAGGCGACCGGCCCGTCGACCGCGCGGGCGGCGGTCAGGAGCTGGTCGAGCTCCGTCTGCGCGCCTTCGAACGACGCCTCGGTGCCGGCGAGCTGCCGTCGGTCGGCGTTGGACGCGGGGAGGAAGCTCAGCGCGGCCAGCGCCGCGATCCCCAGCAGCACGGCGAAGGGAAGGCGGTCGTCCCAGCGGTCCCCCAGCTGCTCCTTCGCCAGCGCTCCCAGCGGCCCGATCGCTGCGGACAGCCCCGCCCCAATCACCCACGGCGCGAGCAGGTGCAGGCCCAGGAGGTAGCGGTGGTCGTGGAACCGCCCCAGCAGCGGGATCGACCCCATCCACTGGCCCCACGTGGCCCGGCCGAAGAGCAGCAGGATCGACGCCACGACGCCGACCAGGAGGCCTCGCTCGACGGCGGTGCGCTTCGTCCACGTGGCGAACCCCGCGCCCAGGGCGGCGATCAGGAGCAGGGACCAGATCAGCCCCAGGTAGAACCCGGTGCCGAGCCGGCCGAGCACCCGGAACATGCCGACCGAATCGCGCTTCTCGCCCACCAGCTCCAGCACCGACGCGTTGGTCGCCCCCAGGTCCGCCGCGAAGGGGAGGAGGAAGCCCAGCGACAGCACCACCGCGATCGCCCCCACGGCGCCGAACCGAACCAGGCGGGCGGGCAGCTCGCTCGGCGGGCCCAGGGCGAGGGTGCCGACGAAGGCGCAGATGATGACGAGGTAGCCGGCGGGGAGGTTGCTCCGGACGACGAACGAGACCAGCACCGCCGCGAGCGCGATCCGGGCCCACGGCTTCAGGCGGCCGAGGCCGGCCCCCGCGGGGTCCACCGCGGCGATCCAGGCGGGGAACGCCAGCGCCGCGAACGCCATGCCCCACAGCTGGCCGAAGAGCCCGTGGCCGCTGAATCCGTACTCCAGGGGGGTGTGCCCCACGCCGTCGAGGCAGCGCGCGGTCGCCACCACGAGGGCCGCAAAGCCGGCCGCGTCGCGTTCGAGCCCGAGCCAGCGCGCGCCCACGAAGGCCAGCAGCGGAAGCAGCAGCACGAGCAGGAGGTTGGCCCCCGCCATCGCCGCAAATCCATCGACCTTGAACATAGCGGCGACCGCGGCCGTCCATTGATGAGGAAGGTGAGGGTAGCTGTGGAAGACCGGGTAGCCGCCGTTGAGTTCGTCGAACCAGGGGTCCTGAAACTGGGTCCAGCCATCGGTGGTGAGCGTCGCGCGCGCGCCCTCGACGAGCTGACCGTGCAGCAGGTAGTCGTTGGCCGGCGGATCGACGTGAGAGGCCGACGTCGCGGCTCCCAGGTTGATCAGGAGCGCGAGCCCGAGCAGCAGCATTCCCAGCTTCCGCGCGTCCATCCAACCGCGATCATAGACTTCCTGGCGATGCGTCTGCTCCCGCTGCTGCTCCTCTTGTTCGTCGGCTGCTACCCCTACATCAGCCCGCAGGACGCCGTGGTCAGCGGCCCGGCCGAGTACCTGGGGGCTCCCGCGCCGTCGGGCGCGACCTACTCCGGCGAGCGCGAGGTCGGCTTCCCGGTGCCCCCGTTCCGCCTGTGGGGCCTCGATTTCGACGAAGAGATGCTCTTCGAACTGGGCGAGCACGACACCTACGGGATGATCGAGATCACCCACGTCCGGGGGCGGGGCTACGACGAGTGGTTCGCCCTCGTCTCGGAGAAGTCAGGCGTTCAGCACGTCGCCGTCGGCAGCGACCGCGCCTTCGCCCTCGTCTCCACGTTCCCCGCGCCGGTGTACGACGGCCGCCTCCGGGTCATCCGCCTCGCCAGCGAGTCCCACGTCGAATACGTGACCGCGTTCCACCTCCCCAACGGCGAACTCGTCCAGGCGACGCTGACCTCCAAGCTGGTCGGTGAGCCGCCGCCCCAGCGCAACGGCAACGCGATGAACCACAGCGCCGACCGGGTGCTCGCGGTGCTGGACCTGGAGGAATACAACTGGGCCACGCCGGTGGTCTTCGTGGAAGGGGAGCGCGCCCGCGTGCGGCTCCTGGCGCCGTTCCTGCCGCTGGCGTGGCGGCTCGAGCAGACCGCTGGCGGCGTCTCCTGGGGGGGCATGAACGTCACCTCCAAGACGCTGACCCACGACGGCGTGCCGGTGGGGATCCCGCTGGAAGTCCACGACCGTGGACCCGAGGTCGAGCTCGTCGCCCGGGACACCGTCGCCGACCAGATCTACCGCTACCGCCGATCCGGGGACGCCCTGGAGTTGGTCGGCGCCGAGGTCCGCCACGGTGAGGCTTCCGTGGTGCACCTGGCGTTCAACCCGCCGCTGCCCGACCTGCGCTGGAAGCCCACCGCCGAGACCGTCCACAAGATGGTCGCCGGCAGCAACGGCCAGGAGGGGTACATGGTCGGCGAGGTGCGGGTCCGCCCCGACGGTGACGGCGCGCAGGTCGATGTGCTCCCCGCCTACCCTTTCTGGGCCTGCGAGCGGCCGATCCGGACGGGCCTGGAGTACGGCGAAGGGTTGGTGCGGCTGCGCGGGGAAGTGGCGCCTTCGTTGGCCGCCGGCGGGGCGGGGCGAGACGCCTGCTTCGATCAGGACCGGGAGCGGACCAAATCGACCGGCCCGACGTCCGCGTCGTCCGACGAATCGGGCTGATACGGCGGCGTCTGCAGGGACGACGGATCGACGACCCCCATCACCTCGGGCCAGCCCATGCCGGGCACCCGGTGACTGGGATCGAAGCGGCCCGCCGCGGACAGCGTGGACTGCGGCCACGTGCACGCCCGGAGAAGACCCTCGTTGGCCTCGGCCCCTCCACCGGAGCGATCGAGCCCGGCGTTGGGGTAGCGGGCCGACGCGACGATCGTGCCCCGGTTCCAGTTGACCGCACCGGCCTTCAGCATGGCTGCGAGCTGCTCGAAGCGGACCTGGGATTCGGTGAACACGGCGGCCGCGAGGCCGTACGGGTGGGCGTTGTAGAGCTCCGCGGCGGCCTCGGCGTCGTCCACCAGGGCGGCGAGCAGGAACGGCCCCTCGACCTCTTCGGGGAGCGGCACCTTGGGGGGCACGATGCCGCCGTCGATCAAGGCGATGGCGGGGCTGACGTAGCACTGGCCGCGGCGGCGCAGGTGCGTCTCCAGCTGGCCGCTGCCCCCCTCCAGGGGGAACTCGATGCCGGCCCGCGCGTAGCGGCGCAGATCGGAGTCGAAGCCGCGCTTGCGGCGGGTGTCCACCAGGGGGCCGCAGAAGGACTCGTCCGAGCTGGGGGCGCCGACCGAGAGGGTGGCCGCGAGGGCGACGACGCGCTGCAGCAGCGGGCGGGCGACGGAGCGCTCCACGAGCAGCCGCGAGGTGGCGTTGGCGCGCTGGCCGGCGGTGAGGAAGGCGCCGGTGACCACGTCGTAGGCGGCCCGATCGAGGTCGGCGTCGGCGCAGACGATCGCCCAGCCCTTGCCCCCGGTCTGCAGCCAGGGGGCGCGGTCCGAGGCGCATGCCTCCGTGATGGCGTCGCCGGTGGCGGCGGATCCGGAGCCGACGATGAGGTCCACGCCCTCGTGCGCGACGAGCGCCTGACCCACCGGGTCGCGGGGTCCCTGCACCATCGACAGCACCCCCGGGGGGATGCGCGCGGCGTCGAAGCACTCGACCAGCTTCTGGGACAGCAGCGGCACCAGGCTCGACGGCTTCCAGACGGCGGTGTTGCCGCCCAGGAGCACGGGCAGGAGGGTCTGCACGGGCCCGTAGACGGGGTAGGGGTACGGGGTGATGACCCCGACCACGCCGAGCGGGCGGCGGCGCAGCATGCCGGTGCCGCTGGGGTGCGGCTCGTCGGCGATGACCGACTCGGCGGCGTCGATGAGGAGGTCGATGGCGCGCAAGGTGGCGACGCACTCCAGCGTCGCCTCCCACAGCGGCTTGCCCATCTCGCGGCTGACCATGGCGGCCAGATCGCCCCGCCGGGCCGAGAGCAGATCCCGGAACTCGCGGGCGATTCCGACGCGTTCGGACAGCGGGCGTTGGCCCCACGCCGAGGCGGTGCTGCGGGCGTCGGCGACGGCCGTGTCGATGGCGGCAACGCGCCACGGGATGACGTCCAGCGAGACTCCGGTGGCGGGATCACTGGTCTCGAACGACCCGTCGGCCCCCTCTTGATAGAAGGAGCCCCACAGGTAGTCGCCCGTATGATGCGTGATCAGGGTTGGATCCAACAGCCCTCCAGAGACCGGCGGCGGCAAATAGCATGCAGGGACCGCCTCGGGCAAGGACGGGTATTGTGCGCGGCCATGCGTTTGAGCGGGCTGATGCTGATCCTGGGCCTCGCTGGTTGTGCCGCCCCCGCGGGCGACGTGGTCCTCTGGAACGATTCCGGCTTTGCCTGGGAAAGCATGAGCCACCCGGTCGCATTGCTTCACGCGGGTGCCTCCCCCGGAGACGCTCAGGGGGAGGTCGTGGCCGAGCGGGGACTCGCCGGCGGGGCCGATGGCGCCGACTTCGGCGTCGCCTGGACGACCGTGCGGAGCCGGAGCGTGCGAGCCACCTACGGCGCCACCGAGCTGCGCATTGGACCAGACGGACGCGCGCTCACGCGTGAAAGCATCCCGCTCCGCGATCTCACCGCCGCCAACGTCTACGCGGTGGTGCTCGCGGGGGTCACGTTCGACAGCGACACGGCGCAGGCCGAGGACTACCCCGGCGGCTACGAGCCCGGCGACGGCTGGCCCGTCCGGGGCATCGGGGCGGCGCTGGGCACGGCCGAGATCGCGGACGACACGCTGTCGTTCGACGTCTCCGCGCACTTCCAATCCGGCGCCCTCGGGGGCTGGGTCGGCGACGGCATCATCCCCTTCGCCACCGTGGCGGCGGAGGTCCGCTGGGTGGTGGTGGCGGTCTCCTCGGGGGCGCTGATCACCGAACCGGTCGAGCTCACGGCCTCCTACGCGGTCGGCGGCCTCAGCGAGACGCCCCACGAGCCGATCGACGAGGCGGAGCGGAACCTGACCCTCGTGGGCGCCCCCGGGCTCGCGGTCGGGGTGCCCGTGCTGCGCGCCTGGGACTTCGAGTTCAACCGCGACGTGGCCGATTCGGGCCGAAACCTCCGCGCGCTGTCGGCGGGCTTCGAGGCCTTCGACTACGAGCCCGCTACGGGCGAGGCGTCCGCGATCGTCGATGCGTACGCGTCCATCGAGTCGGCGGTCCAGCCCGGCGATCTCGAGGTCGAGTTCGTGGCGGAGTTGGCGCTGCTGCAGATCGACGACCCCGGCGCGGTGGTGATCGAAGGCTCGCTGCGCGACGCGATCGCGCCGCCGGGGATCTTCGACGCGGTGGTGACCCCATGACGTCGGTCGCCGTCGTCGTGCCCACCCGCCGCATCCCGGTGCTCGCCCCCGGCGGCGCCTCGCACCACGTCCGCTGCATCGCCGAGGGCTTCGCCGCGTGCGGGGCCGAGGTCGAGATCGTGGCGGCCCGCGGCCCCCGCGACGGCTCCCCCAGCGTCGAGGCCGCCGTGCCCGTCCGGATCGCCCCCCGCGGGCGCCTCCCCGGGGTCTTGCGCCGCAACCGCGCCTGGGACGAGCGGGTCGACGCCCGCGCCCTCGCCCGCCATGTGCGCGCCGACGTCGTCTACGAGCGGCACGCCCTGTTCGCCTCGGTGGGGGGCCCCCGCATCGTCGAACTCAACGCCCCCGTCGCCTGGGAAGCGGTCTGGTTCGAGGGGCTCGCCCCCGACGATGCGCTCCTGCGGGCGGAGGCCCGGCAGCTGCAGAGTGCGACCCTGATCGTCGCCATGACGGAGCCGTTGGCCGAGTACGCCGTCCGCCGGGGCGTGCCCCGGGACCGGGTGATCGTCGTGCCCAACGGCGGCATCGCCAGCGAACGACGCCCTCACGACGGCTTCGTCGTCGGCTACGCCGGAACCTTCAAGCCCTGGCAGGGCATGACCGCCGCGCTGGCCGATCTGGAGGCGATCGATCGTCCCTTCCGCCTCGAACTGTGGGGCGACGGGCCCGACCGGGAGGCGGTCCTGGGTGCGGCGGCGTCCCTCGGAATCGACGTGGACTGGCGCGGTTGGGGCACGCCCGATCGGGGCGGCTGGGACGTCGCCTGGTCGCCCCGGGGGAGCTGGCCTCCTGCAGGCCCCGGTTTTGACGAGCCGCCTCCGGCGCGGTACTTCAGCCCGCTCAAGGAAGCCGACGCCGCCGCCTCCGGCCTGCCGATCCTCCGCGAAGGAGAGCTGATTCAGCTCCCCGTGCCGCCCACCTGGGCGGACGTCGCAGGGACGATCCTGGGCGCGGCGGGGGTCGAACATGGGAAGATGCGACCCGCCCGATGACGGACCCGATGCCCAAAGACGTTCCGGCGCCCGTGCAGACGTGGCCGTCCGATCCCGAGGTCGACCCCTGGGCGTCCCGCATGCTCCCCCGCTTCGGCTGGCCGCTGCGGCTGATCGCGCGCCTCTTCTTCAGCCGCATCGACGACGACAGCTGCGAGCTCAAGCCGGTCCACGACGCCGCCTCCAAGGGCTCGCTCGTCTACGTGATGCGCACCCGCTCACTGCTGGACTACCTCTACTTCAACCACTTCAACCTGAAGAAGGGGCTCCCGCTGGCCCGCTTCGCCAACGGCGTGCGCACCACCCTGTGGGCGCCGGTGGGGCGGGGCCTGAGGTCGGTCGCGGCCCGGCTGCACTGGCGGCGAACCTCCGCCCGCAAGCTCCCCGATCCGGTCGACTCCGGCTACCTCGGGGGCCTGGTGGAGGGGGGCGACCCCACGCTGGTGTTCCTGCGTCGCGGACGGGCCGGCTGGTTCGCGCCCCCCGAGAGCAGCGCGGACCTGGTGGAGGTGCTCGTCGAAGCGCAGATGAACCGCGAGGATCCGATCTTCGTCGTGCCTCAGTTGCTCGTCTGGGAGCGCCAGCCGGACCGCACCAACCGGGGGCTCATCGACGTGCTCCTGGGCGGCAGCGAAGACCCCGGGTTCGTCCGCAAGGGGCTGATCTTCCTCGTCTACCACCGCCGCGCCGTGGTCCGCGTGGGCGAGCCCATCGACCTGAAGGACTTCATCGCCCAGCAGGACGGCGTGAGCACCGCCCGCATCGCCAAGAAGCTGCGCTGGCTGCTCCTGGGCTACCTCTACCGCGAGCGGAAGGTGGTCAAGGGGCCGGACGTGCGGCCGCGCCGCTGGATCTTCGATCGCATCCTCGCCGAGCCGGCGGTCCAGGAGGTCATCCGGGCCGAGTCGGCGCAGCAGGGGCGGGCGTACACGGCGACGGAGAAGCGGGCCCGAAAGATCCTCGACAAGGCCGGGGCCGACTACCGGTGGGAGTGGATCATGCTGTTCCGCTCGATCATCGACGTCGTCAACTCCCGCATCTACAGCGGGGTGGAGTTCGACCCCGCCGACGCCGAGCGCATCCGCAAGGCCGCCCGCAAGGGCACGGTCGTGCTGGTGCCGTCGCACCGCAGCCACTTCGACTACATGCTGCTGAGCTGGCTGCTCTTCTATCAGGGGATGATGCCGCCCCACATCGCGGCCGGCGCCAACCTCGCGTTCTTCCCCGTCGGCACCCTGTTCCGCCGCTCCGGCGCGTACTTCATCCGCCGCAGCTTCGCCGGCGACGAGCTCTACGCGACCCTGATCGCGCACTACATCCGCGCGCTCATCCAGGAGGGCTACACGCAGGAGTTCTTCATCGAGGGCGGACGCAGCCGCAGCGGCAAGATGCTCGGCCCCAAGGTCGGCCTGCTCGGCACCTACGTGGACGCGATGGCCGACCGGATCGTGCCCGACATCCAGATCGTGCCCATCTACATCGCCTACGAGCGGATCGTCGAGGACTACACGACGGAGCTGTCCGGCGGCGAGAAGAAGCGCGAGTCCGCCGGTGAGGTGCTGAAGGCGAGCTCGGTGCTGAAGAAGCGCTTCGGTCGCGTGTACGTCAAGACGAACGAGCCCATCTCGCTGAAGGAGTCGCTCGAGACGGTCGACGGCAGCTGGCGGGAGCTGGATCAGGACGGCCGCAAGGCCTGGCTGAAGCGGCTCGGGCAGCACATCGTGGCCGAGATCCAGGACGTGACCGTAGTGACGCCGTCGACGGTGGCGGCGATGTCCCTGCTGGTGCACGACCGCCGCGGCATCACCCGCGATCGCTTCCGCCGCCGCTGCCGCGCCATGCGCCGGTGGCTGGACGGCCGCGAGGCTCCGTTCTCGGATGCCTGGCAGTTCCCCGAGGACGCCCTGGACGAGACCCTGGAGCTGTTCGCCTCCGAGAAGTGGGTGCAGGTCCTGGACGATCCCGGCGGCGACGAGACGCAGGACATCATCGCCATCAGCAACGATCCGACCGCTCGGATGCAGCTGGACTACTACAAGAACAACATCCTGTTCCACTTCGTCCCCGCGGGCTTCCTCGTGACCGCGCTGCTGCTGGGCGAGGAGCCGGTGGGCGAGCTGCCCAGGCTGGAGCGCCGCTTCGACTTCCTCGTGGACCTGTTCAAGGAGGAGTTCTTCTTCCACCCCGACGTGCCGCGTGCGTATCTCATCGAGGAGGCGGCGGGGCACCTCGTGCACCACGGCGTGCTCGCCCGTGAGGGGGACGTGCTGTCGGTCACGGACTGGCCCGCGGCGCGCACGATGGTGGCGACGGTGCAGAACTTCTTCGAGGCCTACTTCGTGGTGCTCCGCGGCACCCGCGTGCTCCGGGAGGGGCCGCTGACGGAGAAGGAACTGGTCGAGTCGGCGATGGAGGTCGGCAAGCGCATGTTCCTGACCGAGGACGTCCGCTACCCCGAGGCCATCAGCAATGTGAACCTGACCAACGCCGTGCGGCACTTCCGCAGCAAGGGCGTGCTCGTGCCGTACGAGGGGCACCAGGGTCGGGACGCCCGACTCGTGCTGGACGAGGAAGCGCGCGAGCGGTACATGGGACCGATGCGCAAGCTCTTCCACAGCGACCGCCTGCAGCCCAAGCCCGTCGGCTCTCTGTGAGGGTCACCGGCGAACATCCCCCCCGACGCTCGGGGAAGATCGCGGTCGTGTGCGGCGGCGGCGGCCTGACCGGCGGCGTGTTCGAGGTCGGCGCCTTGCGGGCCCTGGATACCGCCCTCGGCGGCGGCGTCGTCAACGCCGCCGACTGTTACGCGGGAGCCTCCGCGGGCGCACTCGTGGCGACGATGCTGGCCGCGGGCCTGACCCCCCAGGACATGGACGACGTCATCGTCCGGGGCGCGCGCAACCGGCGTCGGCTCCCCCCGCTGAAGCGGACCTCCATCTACGGCATGGACCTGAGCATGTGGCTCCGGTCGGCCGGCCGGCTCCCCCTGGCGATGACGCGGAACTTCGCCGCCTCGATGATGCCGGGGGACGCGGCGCGACCGGTGGATGCCTTCTTCGACGCGCTCGGCATGCTGCCCCCGGGGCTGTTCACCAACGAGCCGCTGGCGGAGTTCGTCGACACGGTGCTGCGCCGGGTGGGGCTCCCCACGAACTTCGAAGACCTCGGCAAGGAGCTGCTGATCACCGCCGTGAACATCGACACCGGCCACCGGGTGGTGTTCGGCGAGGCGGGCATGCGGGACGTGCCCATCGGCAAGGCGGTCCAGGCGTCGGCGGCGCTGCCGCTGCTGTTCCGGCCGGTGCGGATCGACGAGCAGGACTTCATCGACGGGGGCATCGAGCGGAACCTCCCGGTGGACGCGGTGGTGCAGCACGGCGCCAGCCTCGTGATCGCGGTGAACCCGCTGGTGCCGGTGGTCAACGACCCCCGCAGCGCCGACGGCGCCATCGTCGGCGGGGGCCAGTACCTGTCCGAACGCGGCCTCCCCGCGATCCTCGACCAGGTCTTCCGCATGCTCATCCGCAGCCAGGTCGTCTACGGGCTGAAGGCGGTGCGCGACAAGTTCCCCGAAGTCGACATCGTCATGATCGAGCCCGAGGCTCATGACTGGACGATGTTCAGCTACCACCCGATGCGGTACAGCGTCCGCGAGAAGATCGCCCAGCACGCCTTCGAGATGACCCGGGACCGCCTCAACCGGGACGCCGACCACCTCACCCGGGTGTTCGCGCGGCACGACCTGGACTTCGACATCAAGCGGTTGGGCAAGCGCCGGCGGCGCGACAAGACCCGGGCCGCCAAGGACGTCTTCCGGCGGTTGGAGCGGCTCCCCGGGCTGCGGAACCTCGTCCCCGAGTCGGACGCGCCGGACCCCTTCTAGGGCCTCCTTCGTCGGGCACGGCTCGGCATCACATCTTCGTGCGAACGTCGCCCTGAGGGTCGGTGCGCAGCTTGGCGCCATGACCCGAACCACCACCTTCTTGTTCTTGTTGGCCGCGCTCGTCGGCTGCGAAACCGCTCCATCCGGCGAGCTCGACCCCCACGACGTCAGCGCCGTCGAGGTGGCGCAGTACCCCTCCGTCATCGGCGCCAACCCCACCTGGACCACCTGGACCACCTGGGACGGCGCCACGCTGGACCAGCAGTTCATGGCCGCGGCGGTGGGGCGTCTCAACGTGCCCGGCGCCGGCCGCTGCTCCTGCTCACTGATCAGCCCGAACCTGTTTCTGACCGCCGGTCACTGCGTGGACAACACGGCGTGGGCGGCTTCGTCGACGAGGTCGCGGCCGACGATGAGCTGATGACGGAAGCGCTGCTTCAGCTGTGGGCGGAACGGGGCGAGATCGACGCCGGCGTCATCGCCGCGCTGGAGAACGAAGGACGGTTGAACGCCTCCCAGGAGCGTGAGCTGGCCCGAGCCTGGGACGACGCCGTGGCGCAGACCCAGGAGTTGAACGCGTCGCAGCGGCGCGAGGTTGCCCAGGAGTTCGCCGACCTCGTGATCGGCCAGGTCAGCCTCACCGACAAGCTCAACCTGGGGCTGTTCGACCTGCTCTGGTTTGGGTTGGCGGTGGTGACCGCCTTCCGGGTCGCTGCCGGCGTCGAGTACGACTAGCTACTCGGCGGCGTGCTCCCAGACGGGCTTGTACGCGGGCCGCTCGCGCGCGATCTCCGGGCCTCCCTCCAGCGCCTTCCACCAGTCCTCGTGCCAGGCCTCCGGTTTGACGTGGTCCTGGATCGAAGCCAGCGCCAGCAGGGTCGTGGCGGTCCCGGCGCGGAGGTCCCAGCCGTCGCGCTCGGCGCATACCTCGCTGCCGCAGACCCACAGCCGCCACCCTTGGGCCCGCAACACTGCGACGGCCGCTTCGCGCACCCCCAGGCCGTCCTTCAGTGCGACGCGTCGCCCCCGCTCGAAGTCCTCGAACGGGGCGCGCCGGCCGGCGGCGTCATAGCGAAACGGAGCGTCCTCCATCATCGGCCCCCGGGTCGGTTCCCCGAAGGGCACGCCCGCTCCGTCGTTGGAGCGCTCCACCAGCAGCGAGATCGTCGCTTCCATGCGCACGATGACGCGCTCGTCGCGGGCAGTGGGGGCGTAGATCCGCAGCCCCGCCACGATTACGAGCTCCTCGCGGGTTCCCAACGCGCTCAGGTAGGCCGCCACCTGGTGGAAGTCGCCCTCGACGGTGAGGTGCAGCGGGATCTCGCCGGCCCACGGCCGCTGGACCTCGGTGGCGGGCTCGAACCGGAGGAAGTCCACCCCGAGCTCCTTCCCCACGGTGCTGATGTCCCGGAGGGTGCGCGGGATGGCGCGTTCGGCGACGTACCCCCCGCGCAGGCCGTCGAGCCCATCCCTCAGCCACTCCCCGCCCGGGCCCAGCACCTCGGTCTGAAATGTGAGGGTGAAGCCCTTGAGGACGACGTCGCCGAAGGTCTCCTTGGCAATGGTGAGGAGGTAGATGTGGTGCAGTCGCGGGTGGTCCTCCGCCGCGGACATGAACTGCGCGATCATCTCGTTGTTCGTTGCGTAGCCGCTGAGCTCGTACCCGCCGTCGGTCTGCTTCAGCTTGCGAAACCAAATCGATTCTGAGGCGGCGTCGGACAGTGCGGCGAGGATGGCGGCCGGCTCGTCGGCGCCCGCGCGGGCATCCAGCAGCATCAGCACCTGCCCCTCCAGCTTGATCGAGGGGGAGCTGCCGAGGAGGACCAGCAGCAGGGGAGTCAGCAGGAGAAGGCGACGACGGGCGGGCATGCCGCGATCGTACACGGTCAGGGGCGGGTCAACGCCAGCTGCCACCAGGGGCGGCCCTTGGCCCGGCCGGCCGCCGTCACGAGGACCTCCTCGCCCAGGCGCAGGTCGCAACCGCCGGACAGCTGCACGCCGTCCTCGTCGCAGCGGGCCTTCAATTCGCGCAGGTCGGCCTTCACGTCCGGCGCGTCGCCGTCCAGGGAGACGTAGGCCCGTCCGCGGGTGAGGCCCACGACCGTGCCCCGGTGCGGCCCCGGATCGGCTTCGAAGAACGCGTCGATCACCTCCAGCGCGGCGTCCTTGTCCAACGCGCGTTGCACCTCCTTGGAGCGATTGGCGGCCTCCAGGACCTGGGTCCGCAGTTGCTCGTCCGCGGCGGGGTCGGTGTGGCCGGTGCCGTCGGATCGCTCCCAGGTCTCCTTGTGGAGGAAGACCCCGACGATCTCGCGCATCGGGGCGCTGAACCGGGCGTACACGTCCGCCCCCACGCCGAAGTGGCCCGACGCTTCCGCCTCGTAGGTCGATCGGTAGTTGAGCATCACCGCCTGGCGGTGGATCGCCTGGCCTACGCGGTCGTGGGCCAGGGCGGCGAGGAAGTCGGCCAGCGGCTGGTTCGCCTTCCAGGCCCGCCCGAGCTTGCCGACCATGCGGCGGAACCGCTTCAGCCGCTCCGCCGCCGGCGGCGGGTGCACCCGGTAGATGGGGTGGATCCCCTCGTGGTCGCCGGCTCGCTGCAGGTAGCGGGCCCCTTCGACGTTGCACAGCAGGCTCAACTGCTCGTTGTGCATCTCGACCGGGACCCGGGCGTCGTTGCGGCGGAAGCGGACCACCTCGCGCTCGGCGCTGAGCCGCACGCGCAGATCGCCGACGGCCTCGAGTGCATCGAGGGACCGGCCGACGTCGTCATCGATCCGGGCCACGTCGTCGCCGTTGAGGTGGGCCTGGACCTCCTCGAAGCTGAGCTTGGCGCGGGAGCGGATGGACGCTCGCAGGATCTCGGTGCGGCGTACGCCGCCGTCCGCGTCGAGGCGGATGTCCATCACCATCGCCCGCCGGTCGACGCCCTCGCCCAGCGAGATCAGCCCCTCGCTGAGGCTCCGGGGCAGCATCGGCACCGCCCGATCGGCGAGGTAGTACGACGCGCCCCGCTCCAACGCCTCGTCAAACAGCGCCATCCCGGGGCGGACGAAGTGAGCCGCGTCGGCCAGCGCGTAGCGGACGCGCCAGCCGGTCCCCGCGCGGGCCACGTGCAGCGCCTGGTCCAGGTCGCGGGTGCTGGCCGAATCCACGGTGACGAAGGGGACATCGCGCAGGTCTCGCAGCCCATCCAGATCGAGCGTCGCCGCCGCCGCCTCCGCGAGGGCGGCCTTGGAGTGCTCGACGATCAGGCCGTGTTTCGCGATCAGCGCTTCTGAGTCCATCGCGTCAGCGTAGACCGCGTGCAGCGTCTTTGCTGAATGTCAAGGAAATGTGAAATGGACCGTCCCGCGCCGGCGTAGAGCCTGGCATGCAAGGGAGGTCGAACATGGAGAACAAACTGGCCCGACTCCGCCGTCTCTTCGGTGCGCTGCACGCCGATGAAGGCGGTCAGGCCCTGACCGAGTACGTCGTCCTCATCTGCAGCATCGCGTTGGTGTCGATCACAGCGATCAACCTCATCGCGGACCAGCTCATCAGGTTGCTGGAAGGGGCCTTCGAAGGCCTCGATATCGTCGCCACGAACCTCGACTGAGGGACGCGGTGACGCCCGGCATGACGCCGGGGAGCGGACGCTTCCAGCGTGCTGGGAGCGTGCCCTCGCTTGGAGGCTGAGCCTCTAGGCCTCCGGCCGCGGCTCCTTGGGCTTGGGCGGCATCGGCACGATCCCGACCCGCACGCCGTCCAGGTCCGACGGCCCCTCGGCGGTCTCGAACCGCAACTCCTCGCAGCGTCCGATCGCCTGGAGCGTCAGCGCCAGCGTCTTGATCTGGTCGGCCAGCGCGTCCGGCGCGTCGGCGATGTCCACCTGCACCGCGGCCAGCCGCTTGGTCTGGCTGATGCGCGACTCGGTGCGGGCCGAGCGCACCGCCCGGAGGATGCCCAGCACCACCTGCATCTCGGCGACGTCGCCGTCCTTGCTGGCGTCGTGCTGCGGCCAGGACGTCACGTGCAGCGAGACCGTCTCCTCGTAGGGGCGGTAGATGCGCTGGTACAGCGCCTCGGTGACGAACGGGATGAACGGCGCGTACAGCGAAAGCAGCGTGCGCAGCGCCTCCCACAGCGTCGCCCGGGCCGAGTCGCGCGCCGCCTCGGGGTAGCGCTCCGGGTTCCAAAAGCGGTCCTTGACCATCTCCAGGTAGTTGTCCGTGAACGTGCCCCAGAAGAAGCGGTCGATCGCCTCCCGCGCCGGGGCGTAGTTGTAGCCGTCGAACGACTCCTTCACCGTCGGCAGGATCGCGTTGAGCTCGCTGAGCAGCCAACGATCCTCGGGGGTGCGATCCGCGAAGGCGGGGCGCTCGGCCTTGGGGTCGAACCCGTCCAGCTGCATGAGCGCGAAGCGGGCGGCGTTCCACAGCTTGATGACCACCTTGCGACCCGCGCGCACGTCCTTCTCGTTGAAGCGCGTGTCGTTGCCCAGCTGGCTCCCCGCGGCCCAGTAGCGGAGCGCGTCGGCCCCGTACTTGCGGACCACGGCGTACGGCTCGTAGCGGTTGTAGCCGTCCTTGTCGGTGTGCCGCTCGAGGTCCCGCTTGCTGATCTTCTTGCCCTGCTCGTTGAGCCCCCAGCCGCTGATCATCACGTCCGTCCAGGGGATCGTGTCCAGGTGCAGGTGGCTCTTGACCGTCGTGTAGAACAGCCACGTCCGGATGATCTCGAACGCTTGGACCCGTACCGTCATCGGGTGCAGCTCCATCGTGCCGTCGCGACCGTCCGAGCCCGCCCAGTTGGCGTTGATGAGCGGCGTCAGTGACGACGTCATCCAGGTGTCCATCACGTCCGGTTCGCCCGAGAAGCTCGTGCCGTCGCACTTGGGGCAGGCGGCCACGGGGCAGGTGTCCTCCAGCGGATCCACCGGCAGGCTCGCCTCGTCGGCGAGGGCGACCTCGCCGCAGCCATCGCAGAACCACAGCGGGAAGGGCACGCCGTAGAAGCGCTGGCGGCTGATGTTCCAGTCGTACTTGAGCCCCTCGATCCAGTGGTCGAGGCGGACCTTCATGTGCGCCGGGTGCCAGTTCAACTGCGCCGAACGCTCCAGCAGCTCTTCCTTCATGTCGAGCACGCGGATGAACCACTGCGGGGCCATGTTCCACTCGACCGGGACCTCGGAGCGGTCCGAGATCGACACCGCCTGCTCCACGTTCTTGGCGCTGCGCCACAGCTCGGCGGTCTTGAGGTCCTTCACGATCTGCTTGCGCACGGCGGTGGCCGGCTTGTCCACGTAGGCCTCGCCCGCCAGCTCCGTCATCATCCCGTCCTTGCCGATGATGAGCCGGGTCTCGAGCCCGTCGCGCTTCCACTTCTTGACGTCTTCGCCGTCGCCGAAGGTGCAGACCATCATCAGGCCCGTGCCGAAGTCGAGCTTGGTGTCGGGGTCGGTGCGGATGGTGACCGTGCGGCCCTCGCCCAGCGGCACGACCGCCTCGGTGCCGACGATCGCCTTGTAGCGCTCGTCCTCGGGGTGGCAGTACAGCGACACGCAGGCGGGGATGAGCTCCGGGCGCGTGGTCGAGATCACGAGGTCGGTGCCGTCGGCTGCCTTGAAGGCGACGTCGTGCATCATTCCGCGCCGCTCCAGCGTGTCCAGGTCGGCCTGGGCCAGGGCGGTCTCGAAGTGGGTGTCCCACAGCACCGGCTCGTCCGAGCGGTAGATGCGGCCCTTGCCCCACAGATCGAGGAACGACTTCTGCGCCGTGGTGCGGCAGTGGTCGTCGATCGTCGAGTAGCGCTGGCGCCAGTCGACGCTCAGGCCGAGCGCGCGCCACAGCTCCTCGTAGGCCTTTGCGCCCTTGCGGGTCTCCTCCAGGCACAGGGCCCGGAACTCCGCCCGCGTCGTCTTCTTCTTGTTGATCTTGTACGTCTTCTCGACGAACCGCTCCGTGGGGAGCCCGTTGTCGTCGAAGCCCATCGGGTAGTAGACGTTCTTGCCGTTCATCCGGTTGTAGCGGATGACGAACTCGGCCTGCGCGTAGGACATCGCGTGGCCCACGTGGAGGTGGGCGGCGCTGACGTACGGCGGCGGGGTGTCGACGGAGAACACCTCGCCGGGCGCGTCGGCGTCGTACTTGTAGATGCCGGACTCCTCCCAGAGGGTCCGTCCTTCTTCTTCGATGGCGGCGCTATCGAAGTCGGAGCTCAGCTCAAGATCGCGGATGGTCATGGAGCGGGTAGCTACACGACCACAGCCTCCTCGGCAAGAACCTCAGCGGCTTCCTTTGCTTCTTGTCGCGCGAGCGCGAGGTGCGCGACCGTCGCCACCAGCTCCTCGACCTGGCTCTTGCTGTAGCGGCTGGCCTCGTTGAGGCAGGCGAGGCTGAACAGGAGAAAGACGATCGCGACGTACGGCGCCGCCGCCGCCGGCACGATCGGGTCGGGCGCCGCGATCCCGAGGCCGACCGCGGCGGCCCACAGCAGGGACGCGAACGCGACCGAATCGTAGGTCGCGGCGAGCACCCAGAAGCGCATGAGCAGCCGGTAGCTCTCCTTGACCTGGGGGCGCTCCCGGACTTCGGTCCACATGCGCTGGTAGACGCGCTTTCGGACCTTTCCGTTGTCCAGGTAGGGGGCGACGATGACGTCGTCCTCCAGCCGGTGGTCGCGGATGGCGCAGTCGAGCCGCTCCTCGAACGAGGCGGAGTAGTCCTCGCCCATCACCCAGGTGGGCAGCATGCGCACGATCGGCCGGCGCAGTACGCGATCCAGGGCGAAGGCGCCGAGGCCGGGCACGTAGACCAGCAAGACGACCACGAGCAGTTCGGGGGCCGTGGCCGGGGCTGCCGGGGAAGGGGAGCTCGAAGCTGCGGGCGACAAACGCCAGCGCGCCGAGGCTCAACCCGCCGCCGACGAAGAACGACAGATCGAACAGGTCGAAGAAGTCGGCGACCCGTTTGAGGATCGCCCCCAGAGCTTCGGTTACGCCCGGAAACATAGGGCGAGCGTACGCTACATTCGCTGCATGCGTCTGCTGCCCCTGCTTGCCCTGCTGATCACCTGTGTCGGCCCCGAACCGCCCCCCACGTACCCCGGCGGGGACCCCGCTTGCAGCGAACAGACGCAGGTGGAGGTGCTCAGCGTGACGGACGGGGACACCCTGCGGGTCCTGTACCTGTCGGGGAGCCGCGAGGGCAGCGAAGACGACGTGAGGCTCATCGGGTTCGACACCCCCGAGGTGGATCACAGCGGCGACGATCACGACTGCTTCGGGCTTCCGGCGTGGCAGGCCCTGATCGACGTCATCGACGGAGAGTTGGCTTGGCTGACGTTCGACGAGGAATGCTCAGATACCTACGGACGTGCTCTCGGCTTCCTCTTTCGCGACTCCGACGGGCTCTTCGTCAACCAGCACATGATCCGAGAGGGGTACGGACGGGCCTGCCCATTCCCGCCCAACACAACTTTTTCGGACGACTTTTCAGCCGCCGAAGTGCTGGCCCGGGACGAGAATCTGGGCCGCTGGGCGGAGCCCTGCAACGGCGGGCCCGAGTGCTTCGCGGGCGGGCAGTAGCAACTTTTTTCTCAAGGTTTGCCCCCGTCCGACGAAGAGGGATCGTGAGCGATGTGGCATGTAACAGCCCCCCCTTGCTGCTGCCGAACTCGAATGCTTCGTCGCCGAGAAACCGTTGTTGGTTTCTCGGCGGCGTGCACTTGGCGCTATCTTGGCTTCCTCGGAGGCTGACTTTGCTCAAGAACCTGCTGTTGATCGTCCCCCTGTGTGCCGCTTTTCTCATTCCCGCGTCTGCGTCGGCTCAACTCGAAGCCAACCTGAACGCGCAGAGGTTCCAGCCGGTGCCGGGCTACCACAGCTTCACCACCGTCGACACGGCTCGGCTGCTGCCCAAGATGGGGCTCGGCTTCGACCTGACGTTCAGCTACGCCCGTCGGCCGGTGCAGATCTCGAGCTCGGCCCTGGAGCGTCAGACCGGCCTCGTCGACGGCTT
>PVBE012913407.1_pt1 | contig 23123 bp, 21 predicted proteins | sample 1631181 | NCBI WGS metagenome assembly PVBE01 (sample SAMN08397723, study PRJNA350692) | Marine metagenome, whole genome shotgun sequencing project. | isolation source: water | place: Pacific Ocean | collected 2012-04 | reverse complement strand
TATAGGTAGGCCAATTTGATGAACGATGAATGCTCTATACAGATATAGGAAATACCTATTAAGATTAATCGAAGTTTTCACTCGGCAGTGCATTATAACAATAAAAACTTCATTTTTGGTGGGAGAGAATTAAATTGTAACCAATAAGAAGAAGAGGAGGAGGAAGAAGAGGAGGAAGAGGAAGAAGAGGAAGAGGAGGAGGAAGAAGAGGAGGAAGAGGAGGAAGAGGAGGAAGAGTCCGCCGAGCTCGAAGAAGAGGAAGAAGAGGAAGAGGAGGAAGAGGAGGAGGAGGAGGAGGAAGAAGAGGAAGAAGAGGAAGAAGAAGGCGGTGACGAGCCTGACTCACTCCTGACCCCCGCAGCTCCCCCGGTCAGGGACCAACTGGAGCCTGCTGAGCTGCTGCACGAAGCGGGATCTCTGTTTCTACGTGAGGGCCGAGTGGCGGTATCCCTCCTCCAGCGTGGCTTCTCCCTGGACTTCGATATGGCCTGCGCAGTGCTCGACGAACTTCAGGATGCCGGGCTTATCGGCCCGTACAAGGGTGGCCAGAAGCGGGATATACTCCTCACCTCTGAGGAGTGGGACGCCCAGGCTGCCAGTCGTTAGTTCTTGGAGGTTCGGTCCCGCCCCTGAGTCACCCACAGATCCCTCCGTGCCTGCTCCCACCGCTACATCCACCGTTTCGCTCGTCCACCTCGGCTGTGCGCGCAATCTGATCGACTCGGAGTTGATTCTCGGACGCCTCGCGGAAGAAGGGCTCATGGTGTCCGGCGATCCGGGCTATGCGGACGCCGTGGTGCTCAACACCTGCTCTTTCATCGGGCCCGCACGAGAGGAGTCCCATGCCGTCCTTGAAGGGCTCTTGGACCGCAAGCGCGCCGGTGAATTGAAGCGCGTGATCGTGGCGGGCTGTTTGGTGCAGCGCTCCCGGCGCGCCTTGGCTGAGCAATATCCGGAGGTGGACCTCTTCGCGGAGATATCCAACTACCGCGAGTTGGCCCGCTCCGTACGCCGGCTGCTGGATGGGGAGACGCTCTCCACCAACTACCTGGACAGCCCGGGCCTCCGCCCGCCGGAGAGAGAGGGGGCGCGCATGTTGTCGACCCCCGGCTCCTATGCTTACCTCCGGATCAGCCACGGATGCGATCACACGTGCAGCTTCTGTGCCATCCCCGGCATCCGCGGCAAGCACCGCTCCAAGCCTCTCGCCGCGGTCTTGGACGAGGGTCGGGAGTTGATTGACAGAGGCGTATCAGAGCTCGTGCTCGTGGCCGAGGACTCAACGGCCTGGGGACGGGATCAGGGCCAGGAGCTCCCCGAGCTCGTGGAGGGCTTGGCCAACCTGGAAGGCCCTCACCGTGTGCGCATCATGTATGCCTACCCGAATCGGTTCCCGTGGCGTCTCACAGAACTCCTGCGCGATCACCCCCGGGTCATCCCCTACCTCGACATTCCCATACAGCACGCCGCGACCCCTGTGCTGCGCGCCATGCATCGTGCAGGAGATGGGGACCAGGTGCGGCGCACGCTGGCGCGCCTGCACGAGGAAGTCCCCGGCCTCACTCTGCGAACAACCGTCCTGCTAGGATTCCCGGGGGAGACAGAGGCGGACGTGGATGAGTTGGAAACTTTGGTACGCGAGTTTCGTCTGGCACGCATGGGAGCTTTCCCGTACTCCGTCGAGGAGGGTACGGCTGCGGCTGATTTGGATCCAGCGGCTCACCCCGCAGCCCCCCAGGAGGTTGTGGAGGCTCGTATCAGCCGAGTGCTGACGCTTCGCGATGCTCACCTGGCTCAGGATCAGGAGGCTCACGTGGGGCGCATTCTGGAGGTCCTGGTGGACGAGGGGCCCGATTCCGAGGGCTGGGCGAGGGGTCGTTCCGACCAGGATGCCCCCGAAGTGGACCTGGCGGTCCAATTCATGGCACCCGGGGCTTCTGTTGGAGACCGTGTTCAAGTCAAGATCGAGGGAGTCATGGAGAACTTGGATCTGAGCGGCGTGAGGGAGGAAGCGTGAAGGGCGTCTTCCAGTACTGGCCGAACCGCATCACGGCGGGCCGTTTCGTCGGGGCCCTGGGACTGTTCATCCTCCTTGCTCTCATGCAGAAGGATGTTCTTGCCCAGAGCCAGGCTCTGATCCAAGTGGCCTTCTGGCTCTTCGTGTTACTAGCCGCAACGGACGCATTGGACGGCTATCTGGCCCGCAGGGATAAGCACGTGACGGCCTTCGGCCGCATTGCCGACCCGTTTACGGACAAGGTCCTGATCGTCGGAACCATGATCTTCCTGACAACGATGGATGACCTTCGCGATTGGCTTCCCCCCTGGATCGTTGTCCTGGTCCTGTCGCGCGAGTTCCTCGTTACCGGCCTGCGTGGTTATGTGGAGAGTGTCGGAGGAGAATTCCCGGCCGACACCTTTGGCAAGATCAAGATGATCATCCAGTGCTTCGCCGTGGGTGGCATCCTCTTCTTGGAGGCCTTCTCGTGGCCCGAAGCCTGGCGCACCTTTTGGGAGCCGCTGGTTCATCTACTTGTTTACGGGACGCTCTTCACCACCCTTGGTTCGGGCGTGACCTACGTCATGAGAACCGTGCGCATCCTGCGGGAACTGGACAGGTGATGGACCGCATCAAGCTGGGCCTGGTGACGGTCGGGTTTCTGGGCTGTTCGCCGGTGGCCCCGGGGACAGTCGGCACCCTGGCAGGTGTTGCCATTGCCTGGGGCCTGCGCGGCTCGGAAAATTTCTTGGTCTGGGTCCTGCTCATCTGTGCCCTGCTCTACCTGCTGGGCCGAGCTCTGGGGCCTTGGACGGAATCGCACCTGGGCAAGGACCCCGGCTGCTTCGTCTTGGACGAGGTCATCGGCTACCTGATCACCCTCCTATGGATGCGGGGGCCGAGTACGCTGACCCTGGTGGTCGCATTCGCCCTCTTCCGCTTCTTTGATGTCCTCAAGCCCGGTCCCGTCCGGCGCATGGAGCAGATTCCGGGGGCGGACGGCATACTCTTGGATGACGTGGTTGCCGGGCTCATGGGTCTGGCCGTCATGGTGATCCTGCGTTCGACCGTAGGAGAGGCGGGAATCTGGGAGTGGGGAGGGATGCAATGAGCCAACGCAGCGGACAGATAGGAGGCGGAGCCGGCATGTCGATTGCCAGCCGCTTTGGTCTGATCGTGTCGCTCACCCTCTTGGTTGTCATGAGTGCTGCGGGCTATCTCCTGCTCGACAAGAGCCGGCAGGCTTTGACCCAAGCCGGGCAACAGACTCTGAGCGACGTGGCTGCCCTCAACGCCGCCGAGGCCGCGGCCAGGCAATCGACGGTGGACGCCATCCTCGCAGAGACCAAGGAAGGTCGTATGGATCTGGATGAGGCCGTGGAGCGGCTGTCCAACCTGTCCGCGGAAACCTACGAAGATCAGGGTCGATCCACTCAGCACGGAGATACGGGCCTGCACCACATTGTCTACACCAAGGGGCCGGGCAAGGGCGAAGAGGGTTACTTGTTGTTCAAGGGTGAGGAGGCCACGGTGCTCGCGCCCCGTGCCCTCGATGGGGGCCAATCGGACAGCCTCTTCGGCCTGATCCTGGTCGTGACAGCAGTCATCGTTGTCGTAGGCGCGGGGGTTGTCTTCCTGATCTCACCCCAGGTAACCAAGCCCATCGAGCAGTTGGTGGGAGACGTACGCACCATCAGCCTTGGAAACCTCCAGCACCGGACACGGGTTCGAGGGGGGGGGGAGGTGCATCACCTGGCTCGGCAGATCGACAAGATGGCCTCTGCCCTGGAGGGAGCCCAGGATGATGCGATCGAACTTGAGAAACGGGAGCGCGAGTGGGAAGTGGCACAGCGCGTGCGGGAGTCCCTGTTGCCCCAGGACAAGCCCGAGATCAGCGGCTACACCATTGGCGACTTCCACGTGGATGCGGCTGAACCCGGCGGGGACTTCCACGACTACATTGCCTATGACGGCAAGCTGGCCCTCCTGGTCTGCGAGGTGTCCGGTAGAGGCGTGCCGGGGGCCCTGGTAGGTGCCACAGCGCGCGCCTACCTGCGCAGTGAGCTGGCCCGCGGGGATGACATCGAGCTGGCCTTGCAGCGAGTGAATCGCGAGCTGGCGGGGGATGTCAGCCGAGGCATGTACGTCACCTTGCTGTGCGTCGTTCTGGATCCGGTCGAGAACACGGCCACCCTGGCTTGCGCCGGGCACAAGCTACCCCTCATCCGCTTTGAGGCCTCTTCGGGCCAGGTGCGCTTGTTGCATCCCGACGGAATCGCCTTGGGCTTTGATCGTGGACCGATCTTTGACAGTCGGCTTGAGCTCCTGCGCGTCCCCTTGGAACCAGGTGACCGCCTCGCCCTGTCGACCACCGGCCCTGTGCTCGTCCCCAACGCGGAAGGTGTGGAGCTGGGGGAGAAAGGTCTCTACAGGGTGATCTCGCGTAATGCCTCTGGAGCTCCCGATGAAGCCGCGGAGGGAATCCGGACCGCTCTGGAGACACGGATCGACGGGGACGAATTCCCCGCAGACATCTCCCTGATCATCCTCGGCCGGGGAGTGTGAGTCTTGACGGGCGAAAGCGCACCGGGGCTATTCCCCGAAATCAGCCTTCCCGATGAACCTGCCGCGTCGGGCTTGTTCTGCCAGGTTGCTCTCAACCGGCCGATGCGTTGCCAGTACACCTACGCAGTGCCCGAGCACTTCGCGGAGAATCTCGCACCGGGCATGCGTGTGGCCGTACCCTTCGCGGGTCGACGCAGCGTGGGCGTGGTGGTGGGTCTGACCGAGGGAACGGATATCCCCGCCAAGCGAATCAAGTCTGTCAGCGACGTGCTCGATCCTGCGCCGCTGCTCGCTCAGGAGTTGCTCGATCTGACGGAGTGGATGGCGGCCTACTACGCGTGCTCATGGGGCGAAGCTCTCGCGGCAGTCTTGCCCGCAGCGCTCAAGCGAGAGGGTAGCCGTCGCACCATTGCCATGTTGATGGCGGAAGAAGGCGTGGGTCCCGAGCAATTGGTGGAACTGGAAGAGCGTCATCCAAAGCAACACCGGCTTCTACGGACCCTGCTGGAAGTGGATGGCATGATTGAGCGCAAGGATATCCTGCGCCGGCTGGGTCTCTCGGATTCACCAGCCAAGTCCCTGGTCAAGCGCGGTTGGGCGCGCGTGGAGAACGTGGAGTCGGCGCAGGACGAACTCCTGGGCGGTGATGCCAGTGATCGCCCACGCCCAGATACGCTCACGCCGGAGCAGGGCGAGTCCGTCGCGGCCCTGGAGGCTCAGTTGGACTGCGGCGCCTACGCCACGTTCCTCCTCAAGGGCGTAACGGGCAGCGGCAAGACCGAAGTCTACCTGCGCGCCATCGAGCACGCCCTGGCCCAAGGCAAGGGTGCCATCGTGCTCGTGCCCGAGATTGCCCTGACCCCCCAGACGGTGGGCTGGTTCCGGGCAAGGTTCGGGGACGTGGCCGTGCTGCACAGTCGCATGACGGATGTGCAGCGCTTGTCGATGTGGCGCCGTGTGCACGCGGGGGAGTGTCGGGTAGTCGTCGGCGCTCGCTCAGCCGTCTTTGCTCCCGTGCCAGACCTGGGCGTGATCGTTGTGGATGAAGAGCACGAGCCTTCCTTCAAGCAAGGCAACGTTCCGCGCTATCACGGACGCGACGTGGCCGTGATGCGTGCGCGGAAGGCAGGGGCCGTTTGCATCCTGGGCAGCGCGACCCCATCCCTGGAGAGTTGGGTCAACGCGGATGAGGGTCGGTACTCCCTGTTGGAACTATCTTCCCGAGTTCACGGTGGGCCCATGCCGCACGTTCAAGTGGTGGACATGCGGGCGGAGATGGCGGAGGTCAAGCAGTCCGTGGTGTTCTCGCGCGCCTTGATCGGGCGACTGAAGGAGGCCCTGGCCCGAGGAGAACAGGGAATCCTGTTCCTCAACCGGCGGGGATACTCTCCAGTCCTTTGGTGTCGCGCATGTGGGGAGACCGTGACATGCGACGACTGCTCCAGCCCCATGAACCTGCACAAGCGGCATGGGCGACTCGTGTGTCACACCTGCTGCGGCGAGAGCCTGCCGCCTGGCGACTGCCCATCGTGCACAGCTCCAGGCCTGCGCTTCCTTGGTGCTGGCTCGGAGCGCGTCGAGGCATTACTCGAGGAGCAACTGCCCGAAGCCCGCGTGCGAAGGATGGACTCGGACACCATGTTGCGGCGCGAGGACTACGAGCAGACCTTGGCTGCCTTCGGTAAGGGGGAAATTGATCTGCTGGTAGGGACGCAGATGATCGCCAAGGGCCTGGATTTCCCGCGTGTCACGGTGGTGGGGATCATCTCCGCCGATTCGGCTCTGCACTTACCGGATTTTCGTGCTGCAGAGCGCACGTTTCAATTGGTCTCCCAGGTCGCAGGCCGCGCAGGTCGCGCCGACCTGGAGGGTCACATCGTGATCCAGACAGTCGCGCCACAGCATCACGCCATCGTGCAGGCCGCGCGCCACGACTTTGAGACCTTTGCCGGCCTTGAGATGGGTCACCGCAAGGCACTGGCGTACCCGCCGTTCGGGCGTCTGATCCGCATGGTCTTCGAGGACGAAGATGAGGGGCGGGTCAAGGACAGGGCACAACACTGTGCTGAGGTCTTGCGGGCGCAGGTTGCCGGGGCGGGACTACAGGTCTTGGGACCTGCACCTGCACCGTTTTCAATGGTCCGTGGTCGTCACCGCGTGCACCTTCTCATGAAGGTCGGCGAACAGTACACAGAGGCTGATCGGTTGCGAGCTGTGATGGTCCAGTTGGCTCATGAAAATGGCAAGACACGCGTGCAGCTCGACGTTGACCCCGTTGGGATGCTCTAGTCGCCTCTGCCGCTCGGGCTAGGCTCGGGTCCGGCGTGTCATTCCCCAGGTGTGAATTGCCGGGAGACTACCGGGAAAGGCTGGGGTGGCTCCGAAATGAGACGGCGAGAGGCCCGGGCGTGTTTCCAGAGGGTGTTCGCCCAGCACGCGGCAACGCGCAGAGAGGCCCTTGGAAAAACCAACGTTGATCGGAGTGCGCCTTCCAATTGCGACTCGTGTCGTGGAGTAGAATTGAGGGCCAGGATGCATGGTGTGTCCTTGGCCGGGAGTGTCTGTCAGCCTATCCTTCCGGTATTGAAGAGTTGTTACGAGCGTTTAGGCAAGAGGACCATTAGCAAGGAGAAATAAGGTGTACGGATTGGTAAATCAGGCAGTTCAGGGCATGGTGATCGCTGGGTTCGGTGAAGACGTCTGGGAACGCATCAAGTGCGAAGCAGGCGTCGACGTGGAGGCCTTCGTATCGATGGAGTCCTATGACGACGCGATTACGTATTCGCTTGTGCAAGCTGGGAGCGCCGTCCTCGACATGTCCCCCGAGGCGATACTCCGGGCCTTTGGCGAGTATTGGGTGCTTGAGACTGCAGCTGAGGGCTACCCAGAGTTGATGCGCGCTGCGGGGGACACACTACCCGAGTTCATTGGAAATCTTGACCAGCTCCACTCTCGCGTGCTGATGACATTCCCGGAACTGTGTCCGCCCTCGTTCAACTGCAAGGAGGTAGACCCTGGAGTGCTTCGCGTGGCCTACATGAGTGAACGCGTTGGCCTTGAGCCCATGGTCATTGGCTTGCTCGAGGGGCTGGGGAAGCACTTCAAGACACCAATTGAGGTGTCCCTGGTCGATGCGGCTACAGAACCCGGGACTCCTGCGGAGTTCCGCGTGCGGTATGGGATAGCGGTCGGCCCTGCGTGACCCCCGTTGGAATATGCCCTCACCAGGGATCTGCTTCGAGCGGCCTTTCCCTTCCACTTTGTGCTCGATCAGGACATGTCCTTGGTGGATGTAGGGCCCGGCCTGCAAGCCCTGAACGAGGGCATGACCCCTGGCAGCCCGGCGAGTGATTGGTTCACCCTTCAGCGACCGGCAATCCCATTCGACTTCTCATCACTGGTTGAGAACACCGGGCTCGCATTCTTGATGCAGTGCCGCGCCGTTGAGGGCTTGGTTCTGCGCGGACAGATTCTCCATGATCCCGACCAAGGGGTCTTGTTCTTTCTGGGTGGGCCACGGATAGCCAATTTCACGGAGATGCGGGATCTGGGTTTGGGCCTCAGCGACCTGCCTCCTCATGACTCGATGGGTGACATGTTGGTTTTGCTTGAGACCAAGCAGGCGGCCCTTGTGGATGCTCAGAATCTCGCTGCGAAACTGACAATGGGTAAGAAGTGGTTCCAGGCACTTATCGGTGCTTCGAGCGACGTGGTCGGGGTTATCGATCAGAGTGGGTGTGTCCAGTACGTGAGCCCGGGTATTGAGAAATTTCGGGGGGCGGCCGGTATCAGCCTGGTCGGTAAGTCCTTCCTTGAGTGGATCCATGAAGAGGATGCCGCCGCGCTTCGGGCAGTCCTCAATGATGAGAGCTGGGGGCCAGATGCCGGCCATCATCAGTTGGTGCGCTTGATAGATAGCCGGGGCATCAGTCGCACGCTTGACTTGAGCTTGCGGAACATGGCTGACGACAAGTATGTGGGTGGCATCGTTGTCAATTTGTCAGACGTGACTGACAGGCTCGAGTTACGCCAGCAGCTGCTACAAGTGCAGAGACTCGACACCTTGGGGCAACTCGCAGGAGGCATTGCTCACGACTTCAATAACCTGCTCTTCGTCATCATCAGCTACGCGGCCCTGCTCAAGAACGCTGCAAAACCCGGTAGCAGTGACTACGACGATCTTGACGAGATTCTCAAGGCGGCCAACGACGCCTCTGACTTGACTCGTCAGATCCTTACTTTCAGTCGAAAGCAGGAAGTTGATTCGTCCACCCTTTCCCTCAGGACGGTAATCGACGACATGATGCTAATGCTCGGCCGTCTCGTTGGCGATCAGTACACGCTGCGCAAGCACACCGAGGGAAGCATGGGGCTTACCAGCGGCGATGAGGGCCAACTGCGACAGGTCCTCATCAACATCGTATTGAACGCACGGGATGCGATGCCGGACGGTGGGGAGATTAGGATCGAACTGGAGACCATTGAGACCCATGAGGAGAAGCTGGATTGCCTGGGATCTCCGCTCCCTGCGGGCAGCTATGTCGCCTGCACCGTGACCGACAGGGGCGTCGGCATGTCCAGAGAGGTTCTGGAGAAGGCCTTCGAGCCGTTCTACACGACCAAGGGACGCGGAAAAGGAACAGGGCTTGGGCTTGCTACGGTCTACGGGATGGTTGCTGAGCACGGTGGAGGGATTTTTGTCGACACGGAGTTGGGCCGTGGAACGCAATTCTCTTTTTGGCTGCCGAGCAGCGACTCTACGCCGTCACTTGCGGTTGAACCCTCGTTTCCCCACGAGTCGGACAAAGAGACCGGACGCATCCTCGTCGTGGACGACTCGGAGGCCATCCTGAAGGTCGTGGATCGTGTGCTGGGGGCGCGGGGCTACGATGTTCACCTGGAAAGTCGACCGGTCGCCGCTCTCGAAAGGGTGCGCCATGAGCCGGTGGACCTGATGTTGGTTGACGTCCTCATGCCCGAAATGAACGGGATGCAACTTGTCACGAAAGTGCTCGCCCTGAACCCAGACATCAAGGTGCTCATGATGACGGGCTACTCCAGCACCGGTATTCTCGAACAGGCTACCGAGGCGGGCCTCCCAGTCCTGTGGAAGCCCTTTACGCCAACGGCATTGATCGCGCAGGTCAAGGACGTGCTGGATGGCAATGTGGGCCAGGCACCCGCGTAGGTCCATCTGCACGGAGAATTCCTCTCACCGCCCGCGCTTCACGTGGAGCGCTCCCTAGGCCAGCACCCGCTCCCGGAAACGGCTGAACAGGTGGGCCGAATCCAACGGGCCCGGCGCGGCTTCCGGGTGATACTGGACGCTGAAGCAGTTGGCTGTCTTGTGCGCAATTCCCTCGACGGACTGATCATTCAGGTTGACGTGGGTCAACTCCAATGCGGATGGGAGGCTCTCCTCACAGACGGCAAAGGAGTGGTTTTGTGAAGTGATTTCCACGCGTCCGGTGAGCAGGTCCCGCACCGGGTGGTTGGCTCCGTGGTGTCCGAAGGGCATCTTGGCCGTCTTGGCCCCCAGCACGATGGAGAGAATCTGATGACCCAGGCAGATGCCGAAGATGGGCAGCTTGCCCACCAGGTCCCCCACGGCCGCGATGCCCTCTTCAACAGCAGCGGGATCTCCCGGACCGTTTGAGAGGAAGATGGCCTCTGGATCCATTCCCATCACATCGGAGGCCGGGGTTCCGGCTGGAACCACGGTGAGGTCGAAACCACAGTGCACCAGGCTGCGTAGGATGTTGCGCTTGGCGCCAAAGTCGTAGGCCACGCAACGCACCCTCTGGCCCTCAGCGGCGGGGACCTCGGCGGGGTAGGACGCAGGGTATGGCTCCCGCCAGTGATAGGGCTCTGGGCATGTCACCGCGCTGGCGAGATTGCGACCGTCCGTGGACTGAGCCCCGCGGGCCTTGGCCATCAGGGACTCCGGATCAGAGTCCGTGGTGGAGACCACCACGCGCAGGGAGCCCTCCTCACGCACCATCTTCGTCAGGCGGCGGGTGTCCACGCCATCGATGGCAACCACCCCCTCGCGCCGTAGCCAGTCGGGCAGGGAGATATCGGAGCGGTGACTGCTCGGGATCGAGGAGACTTCGCGCACCACGAAGGCCTCGGCCCAGGCCTTGCTGCTCTCCGCATCCTCCTCAGCCACACCGTAGTTTCCGATCAACGGATAGGTCATCAGTACCGCTTGCCCGGAGTAGGAGGGGTCCGTCAGGATCTCGTGATAGCCGGACATGGCGGTGTTGAACACCAGATCGCCGGTCTTCTCGCCTGCCGCACCGATGGCTCTCCCCGTCATCACCACGCCGTTCTCCAGTGCCAGCCAGGCCTTCTCATGTTCACTCATGGCACATCGTCTCCTCGGATCTTTGCAAAGGACTGGAGCTTCCGGGGACAGGCTCCCCGTAACGCTCATTGATCATGGCGGCCGCATACCCGGCACCGAACCCGTTATCGATATTCACTACGCTGACTCCAGCCGAGCAACTGTTGAGCATCGCGAGAAGGGCGGCGAGTCCACCGAACGAGGCGCCGTAGCCAACGGACGTGGGCACTGCGATGACCGGTCTCGAGACAAGCCCCCCCACGACGCTCGGAAGGGCACCTTCCATTCCGGCGACCACGATCAGGCTACGTGCTGCTTGCAAGGTGTCCCGCTCCGCGAGCAGGCGGTGTAGCCCGGCCACGCCTACGTCGGCGAGCTCCCTGACCCGAGCCCCCATGAAGCGCGCCGTAATGGCCGCCTCCTGGGCAACGGGGCCGTCGGACGTACCTGCACTGGCAACGACAACCTGGCCTACGCCCTCTTCTTTGGAGGCGAGGCCCACCGTGATGCAACGGGCCCGTTCGTGGTGCACAGCTCCGGGCACGTCACTCAGAAGCGCGCTTGCTCCCTCCGGTTCGACGCGCGTCACCAATACCCGGCCGTGGGTTCGGTGCAGGGCGCGTGTGATCTCCACCAACTGCTCGGGGCTCTTCCCCTCTCCGAAGACCACCTCTGCCTGACCGCAACGCCGTTCGCGATCCAGGTCCAGACGGCTGTGCCCCAAGTTCAAGATCGGTCCGTCGTTCCACTGCCGCAAACCCTCCTGGACGGAGATCTGTCCGTCGCGGACGGACTCGAGAAGGGCTTGTATTTCCTCGGAATTCAAGAGCGGTAGGAAGGGCTGGCGGCCAGATTCTAGTCTCTCCACCCCCAGGTCGAACCTCTCCTCAGCGGATTAGCTCGGCCCGTCGTGGGGGTCAAGATGGGTGCGCATCCAGGTCCCAGCCGTCCCGTGCCCCGGCAGCCAGATGTTGCCAACCAAGGCCGGCGATCATGGCTGCGTTGTCCGTGGAATAGGCCGGGGAAGGGAAGAACACCTCCAGGCCCGACTCCCGACCTCTCTCCCCAAGGACCTCGCGCAGGCGCTGGTTGCAGGCCACCCCTCCAGCCACCAGCACCTGTCCCACGCCCTCCTCTTGCGCGCAGCGCAGGGTGGGGCGCACCAGGTTCTCCACGACGGTCTCCTGGAAAGAGGCGGCCACATCGGCGCGCTGGGGGATCTCCTCGGGCGGAGGCGTGGGGGCCAGGGCATCGCCTCCTCGCACGTGGTACAGGACCGCCGTCTTCAGGCCGCTGAAGGAGAAACCAATGGAGCCGTCCTTGGCCCGGTAGCGGGGGAACTTGAATGCCGTCGGATCACCTTCCTCGGCCAGGGCCGAGATGGAGGGGCCTCCGGGATAGGGCAGCCCAAGGAGGTAGGCCACCTTGTCGAAGGCCTCTCCTGCGGCATCGTCGAGGGTGGCTGCCAGCTGTGTCATATGCAGAGGGGATTCGGCCCGGTAGAGGGCCGTGTGGCCCCCAGAGACGACCAGGGCCACGCAGGGGTACGAGACGGTCCCCGGTGCCTCCATGGTGGCGGCGTACACGTGGGCCTCGATGTGATGGACTCCGACCAGAGGCAGGCCGCGCGTGAAGGCCAAGGCCTTGGCTGCGGACAACCCCACCAAGAGCGAGCCCACGAGGCCGGGACGGTGGGTGACGGCGATGCCTGCCAGCTGATCCAGACGGACTCCTGCGCCATCCAGGGCCTCATCAACCACGGGCAGGATGCTGCGCAGGTGGGAGCGGCCTGCAATCTCGGGCACGACCCCCCCGAAAGGTGCGTGCTCGGCGGCCTGTGTATGGACGACTGACGAGAGGATCTCATGTCCTGCACGCACTACAGCCGCCGCTGTGTCGTCACAGGAGGACTCGATTCCAAGGACGAGATCCGTCATTTGCCTTGCTCGGCGGGGTCGGGGCGTTGGCCGCCCAGAAGTTCGAGCGCACTCTCCAACTGTGGGTCAACAGGCATGGGCGGGATCAGATCCTCGCCGGACTCCGCGGCCCAGGCTTCAAGGGCGGGTAGGACCTCAGGGCCTGGGCTGTAGCTCTGCAAGAACCCCTGGATGGGCGCCCGCTCCTCTGCCAGCAGAGGGACGGCCAGATCGGGGAGAATGCCATGTTCCCGATTGGGGTCTGCGGAGCGCTCGAAGTTGCGGTGGGTGGGAGAGTAGTAGTAGGAGGTGGTCACTTTCGCCCGTCCGCCAGCCTCTCCGAACGAGCGAATTGCCTGCACCATTCCCTTGCCAAAGGTGGCCTCCCCAACGAGGGCGGCCACCCGATGGTCTTGCAGCGCTCCAGCGAGTACCTCGCTGGAGCTGGCGGTGTTGGCGTTGACCAGGATCGCCAGAGGCATGCCCTTCAGGTCCGCAGCCTCCGGTTCTGCTTCATACACGATGGGCTCTCCCCTTCCTTCCGTGCTGACGATGACCCCAGAGGGCACGAAACGGCGAGCAATCTCCACTGCGGATGAGAGCGTGCCGCCCAGGTTATGACGCAGATCCAGCACGAGAGCCTTCATTCCGCGCTCAGCCAGAAAGTCCATGGCTTGGGAGAACTCGGCGGCCGTCTCGGAGCTGAATCGGGTGATGGCCAGGTACCCGATGTTTCGTTCAGGGTCGATGATGCGTGCGTGACGGATGCTCGGATCGATGATGGAACCGGGAATGACTGACAGTTGGCGTTCCACTCCATCAAGCCCACGCACATGTACCTGGATCCCCTCTGGATCCGGGTTGCCAAGGGCTGCGCGAAAGCCCGCGGCATCGAACTCCTCAAGGGCCCTGCCATTCAGCGTGAGAACCTGGTCGCCCACCCTCAGACCAGCATGTAGGGCGGGAGATCCGGGCAGTGGGTAGAGAATCCGGCCCTTCTCGACGGGCGTGCGAAAGACGGCACCGATGCCCCGGTAGCGGCCTCCGGTCTGACGTGCGAGGTCTTGGGCCTGGGCGGCATCGTAGTAGCGGGAGTAGGGATCAAGGCCCGAGAGCATGCCCTTGAGGGCATCGTCGAGAAGTTCCTGGTCGCTGACCTCGCGGACGAAGGCCTCCCGGGCAAAGTCCCGCACCTCCGCGAAGTGCTGCAGTCCGGTGTCGTCGGCTGGGGGCCACAGCTCCCTCCCGATCAGCAGAACCAGGGCTCCAGCCAAGAGGCCACACACAAATGTCAGGGTGCTTTCTGTTCGAATCTGCCCCCTGAGTTCCGGCGCGCTCATGGATCAGCCGGCGGCACCCAACTCGGCCAACGCAACCGCCAGCTGCTCGTCGTCGGGGGCGACGCCGTGCCAGGAGGACGTGTCTTCCATGTATCCAACGCCCTTCCCAATGGTGGTATGCGCGATGATCGCCGTCGGCATCGAAGTGTTGCGAGTCTCACTGAGGGCCTGGTCCAAGGCCCCCAGATCATGTCCGTCCACATCGAGGGCGTTCCAACCGAAGGCCTCGTACTTGGCCCGCAAGTCGCGCACGTTCATGACATCGCGCATCTTGCCGTCAATCTGGATGTTGTTGAAGTCCACAATGACTGTCAGGTTGGCGAGCTCGAAGTGAGCGGCACTGGTAGCGGCCTCCCAAATCTGACCTTCCTGGCTGTCCCCATCAGACGAGGTGCAATAGACGTGCGCTGCCGTCCCATTCAGTCGTGCACCCAGGGCCATGCCGGCCGCTGCCGAGAGCCCTGTTCCCAAGCTGCCCGTGGAGAAGTCGATTCCCATCTCAGGCGTGCGATGCGGGTGTCCCTGTAGGCGCGATCCGAGCTTGCGGAAGGTGAGGAGCTCCTCGTGTGGGATCAGACCCTTGGCGGCGAGCAACGCGTAGTAGCCCGCGCATGTATGTCCGTTGCCAAGGACGAATCGATCGCGGCCGGGATCGTTCAGATTCTCGGCGTTGAGGTTCAGGTGTTCCATGAACAGGACGGTCATGAAGTCGGCCATCCCCATGGGGCCACCCGGGTGACCGCACTTCGCGGCATGCACCATGGAGACGATGTCCACGCGCACCTGCTTCGCGATCTCCTGCAGCTCCTGAATTCGTTCGGTTGAGAGTGTCATGGATCAGCCTTTGCGTCGCAGAAGTTCTTGGGCGCGGGCAGCGATACCGTTTGCATCGAGGCCGTAGTGGGTCAGCAGGTCGTTGGGCGGGCCGCTTTGGCCGAATTCACCGTCCATTCCGGCCATCTCCATGGGTACAGGGCAGTGCTTGACCACCGCCTGGGCTACGGCATCACCCAGACCCCCGCGGATCTGGTGTTCTTCCACGGTGAGGATGGCCCCGCACTCACGGGCCGCCGCAGTGACCAACTCTTCGTCTATGGGATCCACCGTTGAGAGATTGATGACCCGGGCATCGATACCCTTGGCGAAGAGTAGTTCAGCAGCATCGAGGGCTTCAGCGACTTCGACACCGCAGGCGCAGATGGCGAGATCCGTTCCGTCGCGAAGTACAGTTCCGCGTCCCAACTCAAACCGGTAGTCGTCACCCAGGATCACCCGCGTGGAGGCACGAGACAGCCGGATGTAGACGGGCCCGGGAATGTCGACCGCTGCCAGAACGGCTGCCTTGGCTTCGGTCGAGTCGGCAGGCACGATGACTTTCATGTTGGGAATCGCGCGCATAAGGGTGATGTCTTCAAGCATCTGGTGCGACTTGCCATCCTCACCAACCGTGAGGCCCGCATGCGTGGCGCAGACTTTCACATTCAGGTTTGGCACGCATACGCATTGGCGCAATTGTTCCCAGGCTTTCCCCGTGGCAAACATGGCAAATGAGCTGGCAAACACGACCTGCCGTCCCAAGGACGCCAAGCCCGCCGCTGTGCCCATCATGTTGGCTTCGGCTACACCGAAGTTGAAAAAGCGGTCGGGGTACGCCTGACCAAAGGCCTTGGTCTTGGTCGATCCCGAGAGGTCGGCATCGAAGACGACAACATCGTCGCGTTGGCCGCCGAGGGCCAGGAGGGCTTCACCATAGGCCGCACGAGTGGCGACCTTCTGGACCTCGCCGGTGGCGAGAGGGGGACTCAGGGTCATGGGAGAAGAGAGTGGGGCAGGGGGTTGGGGATGCGGCCTGCGGGTTGGGGATTGGTAGCAAAACCGAAAATCGCGTAGAGGCTTTGTACTCTTGGGCCAGCGTCGGAGCAATCAGCCGCGAAGCGGGCTTGGCAAATGGGCGTAGGTCTGGGCCCTACCGATGTAGCACACGGACATCATGGGCGCGGGGTGTCCCACAGAGGGGACATCCGCACTTCTCCCGGCCCAGGGGATAGATTTACCTAAACCTATTTGGCAAAAGGGGTTAGGGTGATGTCGGACCTAGTGCCCCAGTTGGCACAGCACTCGCATGGCTCAGGGGTCCGCTCTGTCCCACGCCCGGTGAACCCGATGAACAAGAAATCCATTTCAAGTGCCAGCCTTCTTGGAGCCAGCGCTCTGCTACTGATGAGCGCCGTCCAGGCCCAGCGTCCTTCCTCCGGAGGGACCCTTGAGCGCGCGAGGCACCTCTTCTCCCAAATCGACACGGACAAGGACGGTTCCTTGAGCGCCGCGGAGGCCGGCAAGACCAAGATCCCCACTCGCGATTTTGTGAACAACGACGCGAACCGTGACCGGAAGCTGTCCGGCGATGAGTTCCTGGTGTTCTATCGCAAGCTGCTCGTCAAGGGAGGCAAGCCGGTCGGGGCCGCACTCGATGCGGAGGTATCTCGGATTCAGGCAGCCCTTCGTTCAACCAAGAAGCAGACCCCTGTCGTCTCCACTCCTGATCCGGTCAAGAAGGATGAGCCGGTCAAGCCGGTCACGGTCAAGCCGGAGCCCGACCTCCCCACGGGTAAGACTGACGCGGAGCGTGCACAGGATGTCCGTGATGCTGCGACCCAAAAGCGTGTTGAAGCGGCGCGTGATCAGAAGAACGCAGAGAACGACGCCAGGGCCAAGGCTGCTCGGGACAAGTTGGCACAGGATGAGGCCGACCGCGTTGCTGCTGCACGTGCCCAAGAGCAGGCCGATAACGAGGCCCGGGCTGCGGCGGCGCGCCAGGCGTTGGCCGAAAAAGAGGCAGCCCGCATCGCCGCTGCGAGAGCCCAGAAAGCGCAAGATGCTACGGCCAGGGCTGCAGCAGCCCGCAAGAAGATGGCAGAGGATACGGAGGCAGCGCGTATTGCTGCGATCAGAGCCCAGAAGGCACAAGAGAATGCGGAGCGTGCAGCCGAGGCGCGTCGTCAGCATGAGCGCATCGAAAAGGCCCGCGCACAGCGTGAGCATGAGGAGGCGTTCGAGAAGCATCAGCGAGAGGCTGGCAAGGGTGGCGGCGCGGGAATGGGCCCCTCCGAGCGGGCGCAGGCCTTCGTCAAACGTCTGACGGATTCCGGCAGGTTGACTCCCCAGCAGGCCCGCGATTTCCACACGGTCTTGCTGGCCAAGGCCTCCAGCGCGAACGGGGCCGGCAAGGCCGAGACCTTGCGTAAAGCCCTCAACCGTGCCAAGTCTCGGGTCGGAAACGCTGTGCGAGCGGGACACCTGACGGCGGAGGAAGGGCGTATCCTATCGACTGTTCTGGATGACAGGGCCCAGAAGGCTCTGGGTGGCTCTCAGGGTGATTCCCATGACCCCAAGCCTTCGGTCGGCCACTCTCCGGTGAAGGATGGCAGCGATAGCCGAGGGACCCTTGGGGCGGGCAGGAAAACCAAGCCCAAGAGCGCGGGAGTCCGGAGCGTCGGTGGGAAAGGAAAGGCCGGGTCGGGAGCGACCCGTGGGGATTCCTGACCAGAACGACGGAGTTCAACTCCCAAGAGTTCGCTCAGTGCGCGGCCCCGGGTTCTCCGGGGCCGCGCGCCGTTGATGCCCGCTCCCTGGGCCCCCCTCAGCTTTGCGGTCCCCGGTATACCACCCAGTTCTGGCTGCCTTCCAAGAGGCGAAGTTCGTGCAGTTTGCCGGGCTGCCATTCTTCCTCTCTTGCGACCAGCAGGTCCCAAAAGGCGATCACAAGGGCCTCCGCCGTGAACGTCTCCAAGTGTGAGAGTGCGGGCACGTCAGCATTCAGGAACCGGTGGTCTACCCGATCAAAAATCTCCTCCTGCATGGCTTGGGCCAAGGTGTTGAGATTGACGACCATGCCATCCCTGGGGCTCACGGGGCCGCGCACCGTCGCCTCCAATACATAACTGTGACCATGATGGCGTGTACACGGACCATACGTGGCTTGATTCTCCTCCTCCGTGAGGTGGACGGACAGCAGCTGGTGGGCGGCAGAGAATTCGATCCGGTGGACCACATCGACTATGGGTAGAGGCATGGGGGCTTCAGGTGGTTGCATGGGCGAACAGAGCATACCGGGACGGCGAGCCGTGGGCAGGGGAAAGGAGCTTTCAGCTGGAAAGGCCCTTCGGTCGGTGGGTTTTTCCGGCTTAGAGAAGTGTCCCCCTACCCCATGGAGCCTTCCAATGAAACGCGCCTATGACAGAGACCGAGCCAGACAGCTGATCCCCTTGTTGGGGTCGATCACCCAGGAGATAAGTGAGCGAGTTCACGAGGCCCTGATCATTCAAGGCCGCCTCGTCAAGCTGGAGGGTAACCCCGCGAGCGACGAGTTCATGAACCTCAAGGCAAAGCTCGCCATTCACCGTCGTGAACTTCGCCAGTCTGCCAAGGAACTCAATCGTCTGGGATGTGTCATGGATGCAGAGGAGCCCGGCCAGATCCGCATCCCGGGAACGGATGGGGAGTTCGAGCACGGCTTCCAGTTCGACTCGGATAGCCACTCCCTGCGCCGAGTGGAGACGGGAGTCAACATCGCCTGATCGCTATCTCCCTGCGATCCGCGAGTGGCGAGCCGCCCTGCCAGGGTCCCTGGTGGGGCGGCTCCTTTATTGGGAGCGGGTTGGCTCAGGGCTCTTGACCTGGCGTGGGGACCGTCAGGTCGGAGGCTTCCCCCGAGCTCATCAGGCCCGACCACAGGGTGTCGGCCACGTCCTCAGGTTGGTTCATGCTGTCCCGGTCCCAATCCCCTGGAACGCCATCGAAGATCCCCGTATCCGTTGAGCCAGGATAAATGGTCGATACCCGGATGCCGTCCGGACGCAGGTCCTCTCGCAGTCCGTTGGAGAATCCCATCAGGCCGGCTTTCATGGCGCAGTAGATTGAGCACCCTTCAAATCCCTCGCGGGCTGCGCCGGAAGCGATGTTGAAGATGTGGGCCCTTGCTTGCCGCCGCAATCCCGGCAGGGCGCACTGGGTGACCAGGAAAACGCCGTGCAGGTTGACCCGGTAGAACCGCTCCCACATGGCTGGAGTGGTCTCCTCGAAGGGCAACAGGTCGAATATCCCGGCGTTGTTTACGAGTACATCCAGGCCACCGCTGAAGGCGTCGAGGGCGGCTGCCACCCCGAGCTCGACTGAGTTGGGGTCCGTCACGTCCATCGTCTGGATGCAGCTGCGTCCTCCGGCCTCCTCTACCTCCCGTGCCACCTCTCCGAGCGCCTCTGTGCTGCGGGCGCAGAGGGCCACATGCGCCCCCTCTCGGGCAAAGCGCAAGGCGATGGCTCTCCCAATGCCTCGGCTTGCCCCGGTCACCAGCACTCTCAAGGCTTGCATGTGGGGAGTGTAGCGCGCGTGCCTGCCCCGGGTAGAATCTCGGACCTCATGGCTTGGAGTCCTCTCGCTACCCAGTTCTGCTTAGAGCTCGCCTTTGGCGTCCTATTTGGCCTGTGCTTTCTCTCCAAGGCGCCCTTGGGGACCTTCTTTCACCTGATGATGGGCGCGACGGCCCTGCTGCCCTTGCTTGTGGGCGCGGTTGCGCCACCCCTATATTCGGAGGCTCCCTGGGAAGCGCCCTCGACGGTCTGTGCCCTCGCCGGTGCTCTGAGCAGCCCCTGGCTCATGGGGCCTGTGAGGAGCCGCCTGCGGGCCCTGGCGGCGGTTTGGGCCACACTGTGCTGCGGAGCAGCCCTGGCCTGTGTCGTGGACTCCGGACCCGGGGTGGAGGGGGTCGGACCTCTCGTGCTCGGGAGTCTCTCTGCCATGGCCACCGGGCTGGTGGCAGGCAGCGTCGGGCTGGCCATGGTTCTGGGACACTGGTATCTGACGGTGCCCCAACTGCCGGTTTCATGGCTGGTGAGAATCAACCGCCTCACGGTCTGGGCGATGGTGGCATCGGGCGTGCTGCTGACGGGGTCCTGCCTGCTCTCCGCCCAGTCCTTTGCACAGATGGACCGTCCACTGCTGGGTGCCTGGGGGCTGTTCTTCCTGGGAACGCGGGTGGCCACGGGCCTGGCTCTGCCCCTGCTGTTCGCCTGGATGACAGCGGGCTCCCTGCGCTATGGGAACACCCGCTCTGCGACCGGTATCCTGTACGCTTCAACGGTACTCGTCCTGATCGGGACGGCCGTCTCCATTTCCTTGCAGGACTCCTACGGCATACCCCTGTGACACAGCAGCTCGCACCCATCCGATGGATTGAACTGGGTCTGCCTCACCCGACCGATCCCGAGCGTCTGATCTTCCTGCAGGCCGACGGCCCGTTCGCTTTGCGCCGCTGGTACCGCCACCCAGAAGGAGAGGGAGAGTACCACCTGGACCTGGACCGCCGAACGGAGGCGGGAGGGCTGACGGGCTGCCTCCACTGTAGTCATCCCGAGTTGTATACCCGTAAACGCTTCCCACGCATGCTGGGCGGCGCCATCGTGGTCCTCGCCGCCATGTTGGCTCCCTTTACCCACTACATCAGCTTGGCAGTGGCAGGCCTCCTGGACTTCCTGATCTATCGCAGCGTCCCTGATGAGGTTGTGTGCTACGTGTGCGGCTCCGTGCATCGCGGGTTCCGCGACGAGCCCCACCACCCTGTATTTGACCGGACGATCGCCGAGCGGCTTACCCACGGGGAGAAGGCCGTGATGGGCAGCCCCATGCGTGAGGGCGGGACGGCCGGAGCGCCCGATCCGGAGCACTAGGCGTCGGCCTCTAGAAGCTCAGGGTCAAGCCGATCCCAAAAGCGTCCGCATCGTCTCCGCTGGAGCTCTCGGTGCTGAAATTGACCTGCACCTTGGCGTCATGCCCCTGGTAGTAGCGGTTGAAGCCAACGGTCAGGAGTTCGCGCCCGAGTACATCGTCGAAATGCTCGTAGCGCGCGCCCACTTCCCACTTATCCCCGGGGATAACGTGGCTGCAGGTCACACTGATCGGCGTCGTATCTCCACGGCCGGCCTCCGGCTCCGTCGGAAGGATGTGCCCGGAAGCCAGATCGAGGGCTGTGTAGTCGGCCTCATAGCTGACCGTTTCGATCTGCACGTAGAAACGCGACAGGGTGATGGCAATATCTGAAGCGATGGCCACCCCCTCGTCCCCGGCTTCGTCGTTCGAATAGGCGATTCCAGCGGTTACCTGGGGTTCAGCAGAGGCGCCGAGTGCTCCTTCGGCGTCCCCCAGCCCTTCGCCGAGGAGGTTCAATTCCACCCGCGAGCTGATGAGATGATTGTCCATGGCTTGGTCAAAACCATTCTGCGCGGCCATGTCCAAGCGCATCGGTCCATGGTCGATGGACAGCATCGCACCTTGGCGGGAGCCATCGCGTACGCGATAGAACAGAGAGTTCCGTGTGGGCAGGATGAACAGGTTGCGGTTGGCCTCAATGTTGGCTGTTCGCAGGAAGGGTGTGCGGAATTGGCCCACCTGCAGGTTGGCGCCCTCCGTCACGGAGAACAGCGCCCATGCATCAAGGAGACTTGCGGACCCGGTAGCAAGCTCCGTTGAGAGGCGCACTGTTGTGCCTCCGAGGGATTCGTCGAAATACAAGCGTGCCGCGTCGATCGCGACTGCGCCGTAATTACCTTCTGCGTCGACTGGGAGGTCGCCGGATACGCCATAGGTGGGTTTCACAAAGCCCCACAGGGATTCACCCTCGGCTCCAGATGCAAGAGTGCTGGCGAGGGCGGCAACGGTTCCGTCCAGAGATTCCCAACCGCTGTCCTCAAGTGCTTCACCCGGTGAGGGCCCGAGAGGCACCTTGACTGGGTCATTGGAGATCAGCGGAAGGAAAGCTGCGAGGGGGAGGAACGGGAGCATGAGAGCAGATGGACGGAGGTTGCCGGGTCCCGAATAGCATAGTGACCAACGGGCGGGTCTGCCCTGATTTGCCGGGCTCGCCTGTCAAAAACCCATGCCCAGACCGAGTTGGAGGATCCCAGCATCGCCGCGGGTGTCTGAGCGTAGCTGGGAGTACTGGCCCGTCCAGCGCAGGGCCCCCAGCAGGCTGTGGTGGCTCAGGGCCACGTCCACGCGGGACTCCCGGGCCGCATTGTCCGAGTCCTGGAAGCGCAGGCCCGCTTCCCAGCGTGGGAGAATGAGGATCGCGCCTTGCATGGCCCAGGGGACGCTCCTGGGGCTGAGGTTGGCGAGGCGTCGTTTGCCCAGCCACTCGGTGGCATACCCATTGCCCGTATAGACGTGGTCCCCCAGGAAGAGGACTTCCACCCCAAGGGAGTGGGCCTCCCCGCTGAGGCGCAGGTCAAGGGCCAGGCCATCGGATCCCTCGATCGAGGTGTCCATGAAACCCGAAGCAGAGATGGAGCCTGACGCACTCGAAGTTCTCGCGCCTGGCGTGTCGCTCAGCTCCGATGGGGTAAGGAAGTCGTGCGTGACGCGAGCGACGGTAAGTAGATCCTGGCCGATGCCATCCCCACCTTCCTGGAGAGCGATGGCCCAGTTGAGCGAGGGAGAAGACCCCAAGGCCTGAACGCCTTTCCGGCCTTCTCCGAACAGGGCTCCGATCCGGCTACGCTCCAGAAAGAACAGGGTGCCCTCGTCACGCATGTTGCTGACAGTGAAGGGTGATCTGAACCGGCCCACCTGCAGGCCCCCCTCACCCAACGGGAGGGAGAAGTAGGCCTGCTCAAGTTCCTGCGACGCAAAGTCCTGTTCCAATCGGAACCCTACGGAGGTCCCGGCCAGCCTCCCTTGGACGTGAAGGAGAGCGAGGCGAATATCGGAGCGGATCGTGTCTTCAGACCCTCTTTCCAGAGCCAGATCGCTACTCAGGTACACCCCGCGGAAGTGCCCGCCAAAGTCGAGCAACTCCTCCTCTACTTTCTGGAGCGGCTCGACCACGACCGGCGGCTCGACCACGACCGGCGGCTCGACCACGACCGGCGGCTCGACCACGACCGGCGGCTCGACCACGACCGGCG
>PVBE012416773.1_pt1 | contig 23124 bp, 9 predicted proteins | sample 1631181 | NCBI WGS metagenome assembly PVBE01 (sample SAMN08397723, study PRJNA350692) | Marine metagenome, whole genome shotgun sequencing project. | isolation source: water | place: Pacific Ocean | collected 2012-04 | reverse complement strand
GTAAAGTCTGTTGTAGGTACACCGTCTATTGTTACGTATACTTCTGAAGTAGTTGAATCGAGGTTGAACTCTCCTCTACTTGATGTAGTATACACTGTTGTTGAGCCATCTCCTGTAAATGTGTCTAGCACCCTATAATTTTCTCCAGATATGGCAAAAACTTTTGTTGATATCACTGACAGATTTGCAGGGGCAGAGTCGAACGTTATTGTCTTCGCGCCAACATTAATTGTGAAATCTGATATTGTTGAATCTAAAGCACTGCCTTTTTGTACAACTCCGTCCACAGCCACAGAGACCGAGCCAAGTGTGCCTGGGAAGTCTCCAATAGAATATGTGGTAGTGCTACCATCACCCCTATAGTTTTTCTCTGTGATAAATGGAACTCCAGATTCCGGAGATGTGTAAACTTTGATATCTACTGTGTCAAACATTTGTCCTGGAACAACTTCTTCTGGGGCGTAACTAGTGTCTGGTGACACAAAAGCATCACCTTCAAGCACAATGTCGCTAGGTGCATGTCCTAGTGCAGATTTGAACAGTCCACCTTTCACTATCGAATCTATTGTCCTGTCATCTGTTGGTGTCAAAACTCCATCATCATCAAAAGGTATAAACTCTACCAATGCGTCTGAGTCGGGAGTTTCACTAATTGTGAATGCCGTCGTTGAGCCATCACCTCTGATCACGTCAGAAAGTTTTCTTCTAGTGCTATCGCCATGGGTAATGTAAACTTGGTACACATCAGTGGTCTTTGGTGCTGTGTCAAATGTGTATGCCGCTGTTGATCCATCTGCTCTGAAAGCCTTGACTCTTGAATCACCGTAGTTGTCCCATGGAAAGTCGTACCATCCTGCTCTGTCCCAACCTGCTTCTTGACTAAACAGTAATCCAGTTACCATCGTTCCGCCATAGTCAACGCCGGTCATTACTTGATCTAGTTCGTTTCCAGGCATGCCAGATGTTGGTGTGTAGAAACCTTTAGTCCTGTTTGCCGCTGTTAGACCTGTCTCGTCGCCATACAGTTTGGTTACGCTTCCTGTGTTGTCATCGAAATCTGTAGATGAAGTGAAAGCGTTTGTAACTTTGTACAGTTCGTTGTTATATCTGATCAAATCATTGTAGGCATAACTTGTGCTGGCCGCCCAATCCACTACTTTAGATGTGCTTGACACCCTGTCAAATTTAATTGTTGTATCAAAATCACGTACTAGGTCGTTGTTCAAATTCGCATAAGCCTTGGCTTTGTCTGACGGTTCTGAACCGTCTGTCTTACCACCAGTAATCAATACCACAGGTGTTGTTGTGTAGTTCGCTCCTATGCCATCGACAGTGATCCTTGTGACAGAGCCACTCTGTATTGTTGCTGTGGCGGTTGCCGCTGTTGTACTCGGTGTCACATACATCTTGAAAGCGCCTGCTTTGGTGCTCTGTGCTTCGCTGACTGTTGCTGTTGGACCATAAAATGTTCCAGATATATTGTCAAATGTGTAAGATTTAGTGTTTCCTGACCCGCTGTTCTGGGTGTCATATATTTCCGCCTGTCTCTCACTAGTGAATAGCGGATAGTAGTATCCAAACTGACCACTTGTGGTACCTGATGAACTTGTTGCCTGTATCTGGAATGGACCTGTTGATCCAACTGTTCCTCCAACGATTGTCACTGTAGGAGCAACGTCATATCCTGAACCACCATCGGTTACTGTTATAGTTTTCACATACTTTTTGTGATAGTCATACCACATCTGGTAAGGATACTCAGTAAGTTTAGCAGTGTCATTGCTAACGTTCAATGATCTAATTTTGCTTGTGGTATCATCATAGAAAGGAGGATTATCAAAATCCGTGAATATTCCGTCTTCGGTATCTGTGCTGGTGTAACCCAACTTGTATTCCCTTACTTTAGAATGGAAAGGCTTAACCTCATTGATGTAACTTTCTACCCACTCGTCTGTGCCGGATGTGTATGTTTTCCTTTGATCAAGTTTTCTCACAGAATTTTTCACATTAATGAAAGATGTTTTGAAAAGCCAATCTACATAAGTCTGTTCTTCCAATACTTTTCTCAATCCTGTGAAGAACAAAGTGTTATATTCTATAGCAAGGTCGTTTATGAATAGATCGTCCCTTAGAGCAGTAAGTATTTTTCTTGTCTCTATTGATGGCTCTTGGTCAAAGAAATTATCATCAAAGTTATCTGACCCTGCAAAACCTGTGGCGTCTTGCGAATAATCATAAAGTTTTGTGCTTAACCTAATTGTACCGTTTTCTGTTCCCACGTTTTCGTAACCAGTTGCTGTTTTCATAAACAGTTTCCAACCACCTGTGTCTGCACTTGTTACTTTCACGTGTTTGCCTATTGCAAGATCTAATTCGTCTAACTCATATTCAAAAGTAACCTGTGCATCTATTGATGTGTTCTCATCATGAATCATATCACCATCAGTTTTATACCAATCGGTGTAACTCCAATAAGCGGAAGTGTTGTAAGTCTGTATTTTAGTTCTGGACCATTCTGTGCCGTCCCAAGTGTAAATTGCCCAGTAGTTGTTAGCAGTCTCATCAGACTTGACAAGGTACTTCACAGTTCCTGACAGGTCTGCTGTGTTCAAATATGTTAATTCAGCGTAGGTATCTACAAAGGCGTCCCACTCTAAACTTTGTGCTGTTGGCTCTGGCTCTTTGGCATCAAGGTTGTCTAGATTTATTTGTCCAACCAACTGATTCTTTTTCAGAACTGTGTTTGCGTAATCTATTATTTCTTTGAGTGCGGAAAATCTATCCACATACCAACTCTGCCTAGGCCTTATGCTGTTACCATACCTTTCGTTCACTGGCAATGTGATGTCTGGCACTAGGCCTCCAGTTGAATTCTTACCAATCAATGAGTCCCACCATCTTTGTTCTATTTGTGTGTTTGGTCTATAGTCCTTATCTCCTTCTCTAGATAGTTTCCATACTGAGTGTGCATCTCCGTCAAAGTCATTTGTCCTGATGTCTACATTTAGCACAATGTCGTTGTTGACTAGATTTGAAACATTATTGATAATCAGTTTGTTAGTGTCTGTCACAGCGTAATATTTGTATGAAGATCTATCTGGGTTTGCAATCAAGTTTGTTATGAATGCTAACGAACTTTTTCGAGGCACAACCGAATTGCTTGGAACACTGGTCTTGTTTTTGACCCAGTAGTAGTAATAAGGTACTAGCCTGTCTAAACGTGAATTATATTTCTCCACAACTGAATATTTGCTATCATCTCCAAACGCCGCAGTACCTGTGACTCCAACAGCAGTGCCTGTCCGTTCATTCCACTGGTTAGGCAATAGTGTGGACTCTGTCCACTCATAAATGTCAATACTTGATCCTGGAAACCTTTTTCCCCAGTTGTTTGTTTTATATTCCTGTGTGTCCTGTTCATACCAGATCCATTTCACTGTTGAAAGATCCCACCATGTCTCTCCTATATGGTCGTCGGTCCATGGAGTTTTGCTATTTCCATCAACTCCTGCGTTGTATGATGCCGGATCCCATGTTGTTTTTATGTTGATCTCTCTGTCTGCCACTCCTAGCACCCTGCCCTTTATTGGATCATATAGGTCGTAGTGGTCTCTTATTTGTTTAGAACTTGAATTGAATTCAAACACTTTTCCAAGTTTGTTGATATCTACAAGAGCCGTTTCTGTAACTATGTTCTTCCATGCGTACTCGCCATTGGTATTCAAGTCAAAACACGACACAGTGCCGTCATTTGAAACTTTGCTACTTCCGTCTGATGCAGTGTTGCCCTCATCGTCGGGAGCGCCAACTAAAACAGTGTTATCAACAATACACACGCCTCTTCCAAAGTCATCGTTCTCGCTGACGTTTGTTGTTACCAATCTGTCGTCAACAACAAATTTTGTGTTGTATAATGTGGCTGTGTAGGCTCCACCTGACCCTAGATTGTTATCAACTATTGTAGTGTCCTGAAGATCAAAAGTTGTTTCTCCTGAATCAAATTTCATTTCCCTTTTGTTTGATAACTTTTCCGCTCCAATCACTAATCTATTTCCAGATTGATTGATGTCTAGTGTTGTGCCAAATCGCATGTTTACTTGAGTGTCTGGTGCATTGATAGTCTGCTGTAAAGTGTATGTGTTTGTTGAACCATCAGCGTTCCATTTGTAATAGTAGATTGCACCACCATCCGTCTGTCCGCTAGTATCCACACCAGGTGCACCTATTATTAAAGTAGTTCCATCCTTACTCATTGCAATAGAATCGCCAAACGCAGTGTTTGTAGTTGAACCATCGTTAGCGACGCCTGTTATAGTCTGAGCAAGTGTAAATGAATTTTGTGAACTTCCGTCGTTGCTCTGTGATGTCCTAATAAAAATCTCAACCTTGCCTGCATTGCCTGGAGCAACTGAACTTACTGCCAATATGTCACCATTGTCATTTGCCGCAATCCTGTGACCGAATCTCTGTGCTGACCCGCCGGCTGGTGCTTCTATAGTGTAATCTTGTGTCCACGTATCGTATGTTGAACCATCAGCACCTATTCCCCATGTGTACATGTACACCCTACCTGTGTCACTAGAGTGTCCTGGCGCTGAAACAAACAGATATTTCTGAGACGTAGATCGAGTTGACGACGTTGTGGATTCAGAAATCTTGTGATCCCATCCAAAATTTAAATTTTCGTTTGCAGTTGAACCATCAGTGGGTGGTGTAATTGTGTTTAGTATTCCATACTTGAATGTTGTTGGCTCCCAAAGGTAAATTTTAATTAGTCCAGCGTCTAACTGTCTAGTGCTTCCGTCCTGGTCGAGCGTGTTAGTGTATGGTGCCCCGGCAACCACAAAATTTTCATCAGTGCTTATCGATAATGACTCACCAAGTCTGCTGGTGCTATCGTCGTTTTCGGTCATTGTTACCGTTGCTGAAGTCTCCAACGTTGTACCAGGCGTAGTTTGAGATCTAAACAAGAAGTGTAATTCACCTTGTGTCTTGCCTGGCGCTGACACTATGACAGCACGTCCGTCGTTCCTCGCAACAATTTTATGACCAAACTCTTGGTCTGTTGAAGTTGAATCTGGTGACAACACAAGAGTATGAGTATATGGATTTTGTTTTTCATACACACGCCATAATCCAGAACTGTCTGCGTCTGCAAAAACTTTATCGCCACGTTGACCAATAGAATCATCTTTGTCGTTGTAGACCGAGTAATTCACCCTATCATTGACGTTGTCCATAGAAGACAATCTTACCGATACAAATTTATAAACGTTTCCATAAGAGTCTGCTGTCGATCCATCCGCTAATGTTGGAATGAATCCCGTGTTACCTGTGTATTCAATTATTACCGTTTTGTGGTTCGGAGTGCTTGACACTTGGTACACCCCATTAAGAGTGTTTTCCTCACTGTTAGATATTGCAAAGAAATCTGCCTCTGTTGTTTGAGAACCAGCCGACAAGTCATGGCTATCAGTGAATGTAATCTCAAGTTGTGTTCCTTCATTAATGGTGCTTAGGTTTGCAATTTTAAAATTAGTGGCAGTCATCCTAAACACGTCCCAATCCTTATTGGCTTTGTTTGCAACCCAAATCAGATCATTTGATGACACGCTGTTGACATCCAACCCTAAAAGGTCAGTGATGTTAAACGCAGTCTGCTGTACCTGTTGGACCTGTGGATAACCTGCTGTCTTAAACACCTGAACTGTGTCTCTGTCTATTCCTTCTTTTGTGTAGTCTAATCTACTGAAAGTTGTTGATGGAGTATAATCTATTGGCTTATTATATAAGTCCTGTGACACTACTGCCTCTGACCTTGCATATGACACTGTGTCGTTGCTGGTGCTCAATAGTTCCATACTTTGTGGATCCGCTTTTATTTCATTGTCTTTAAGAACTATCTGTATGTTCTCTATGGAATCCGTATTACCAAATTTGCCGGTCCTAATCATCCATTCAGGATAAAGGTCTAATAATATGTCTTCTCCTTCGTACTTGGCCTTTAATATCTTGTCTATGGCGTTCTTCGTGCCTTTTTCTCTAATGTAGCCTTGGTAGAACTTGTACTGTGACACGTCATTGACAAATATGTTTTCTAAATAATCCCGTGACTGATATCCAATTAACCTTTGTGCAAGTTGTTGCTGTGACTCATCAAAATTATTTGATTCTAGTTCATAAAAGTCATTGAATTGTGAAATTTTGTAATCAAAGTTTGGTATAAGTTGCGGTGCTGGTTTTTCCTGTTTGAGAGTCCAATACGAACTTTCAAATTTTGAACCTGAATTATGATTGATTTTTGCTACATAGAACTTGCCCTGGTACTCAACACTATCTCCCAGTTTGTAATCTGTATTTGCCAACCAGTATTTTACCTGTGCGGCATCAAAAACAAATCCAGGTGCATAGTAGTCTCCATTCCATCCGTCTGTTTTCCATCCTACAAGTTTCAATCTTTGTTGCCTAAAGCCTGTGAATGGATCATATATTATGTCAGCAAAAACAGTGCTGTTGTCAAATAAAAGAATGTGTTCTTTTTGCACAGTGTTCAAGGCGATGTTGTAAAGACCAACATCATCAGATTTCATTCCTAACTCAAATGTTTTGCCTACCCTTTTAGTAGAAACTTGCTGTATGTCTATCTTTCTGCCACCTGCGTCCAACAATGAATAATCACCTGCTAGGTTTCTTAATTTGCCTACTATCGTGTTGTTTGTGTTAAGTTCAAATCCGTCCGCGGCCGGCGAAACTGTCACAGCACTACCTGGTGCCCATTCTTGTGTGGTCCAGTATAAAAATTCTCTTACCGCAGTGCTCCAGTTCAATGTTTCCTTTAATGCATTTGAAAATTTGTTGAATTGGAAACCTTGTTTTTCTAACCAATGGCCATAGCCAAAAAGGAAATCCGTCACCTCTTGAATTGTTTCAAACACATAACCGTATGGTATAGTCTGCTCTAAATTCTGAAAAGCCGTGTACTGAGCGACAGACTGTGAACCACCAACGCTAATGCCTGTACTAGTGCTAGTTTTAATTGGATAGTGAAATTTGAAATACGGCTTCACAGTTGAGTAGCCTAATATTTTGTATCCGCCAACGTCTGTGACCGTTGATCCATCTGTCTCTGTTGTAGTGTCCGTATTCTTTTCTATCAACACTCCCGAATAGTAGAAACTTTCGACTGGATTAGAGGTTCTAAACAATATTTTGTAGTTCTCATCTGGAATAAATTTAGATCCGGATGTTGATCCTGGCGAAACAGAATCCGTTAATATTTTTAAATTTTCTTTGTCAGTGAATCCGCCCAACTTGTATGCCAATTGCACATTAAGATTTTTCAACTTGTCATGATAAAAAGTTTTTGTATCAAGTCCACGTGATATCAGATGGTTGACCACAAATGGTTGATATCCAGCAGTTTGATATCTTGTAGTTACTCCTGTTGCAGTGTTTGTTTCTGTTTCGAGGTGGTACTTTGCTGTTGAAAGTTCCATACGCACACCTGTTGTTGAGTAAACTTGATTGCCTGCTGTGTTAGTAGTAAGGCGAGAAGTATCAAAGAAGTTATTGAAAAACCTTGCTGGCCTTGTTATAGCCAATGCCTTGGACACTGCAAATGGGAAAGCACTAGACCTTCTCCAGGCAGTTTCTGCTGGTGATTGATCTCCAAACTTCCAAGAATTTTTCCTTCCGGCTCCGTCATAATTTCCTATTAATCCAGCCGCTATCGGATCTAACAAATTCCCAGAGGCATCAACTGGCAGATAACTGGCTATGTCAGCCTTCCCATATCTTCCCGGCTCTGTCGCAACTTTATCCCATAAAACATCATTGCCTGATGTGTAAGGTGCCGCGCCATATGTGTCTTCCCAGTCGGTTGGTTTTTCGCTGTGTCCCAACATCTCCCATGGTCTTTTGTGTGGAGCATCTGTGTCATAGTGATATTTGTAAATTGCTCTCCAATATCCTGGAAGTTTTTCGTTTGTATGCCTTCCAGTTGACTTGGCATAGTTGTATGTGAATGGCGATCCTTCTTCAAACGTTGTGTTGTTAATGTATTGTACATTGTTACGTCCTGCCCATGAATAAAAATCTGGTGAAAGTATGTTGTCTATTTCTGTAAGGTCATATTCCGTGCTTGTAAAGGCACTTGGTAAGACGTCTTGAATTTTAACTAGATCCGTATTATGTGTAACTTTTAAATTGTTGTATATACGTTTTTCCAATTCCAATATTAGGTCATCACGTTCATCGCCATATGCTTTGATAATTGATCCGTCGTGCCTTCTAATTACAGTTGTATCTGAGATATATGTGTCATCTAAAAACGATTCTGGTTTGAACTTTGGATATATGCCCATCTTTGTTGGCGTCACAGGCATGTAACTTCCAGTGGTATCTGCGTAATCCTTTATGATAATTTTATCACCCTCTGCCAACGTTGTGCTAATATTAACACTGTCGTCTGTGGTACTAAATGTGTAATCCGTTCCCAACAACAACTGCACGTCATTCAAGTAAACGTACACTGCCCTGTTGCTTGTCGTCGTTATATCATGCTGTGAGTCTAGTGCGTATTCGGTTTGTGAGGATCCTTGAACGGTGTAGTTTCGGACAGAAACATTTTCTCCCCATCCTATCATATCTTCATAGTAGAAAGGGAAAGTGCTGTTTCTTCCTTGAGTGATTGCTGTAATAATCTCATCAACCCTATCAGCCGCTGATCCTTCGTATGCTGTACCAATACCGTGAGTTAAAAATGAATTGTACCATTTCTCGTATTCCTGATTTACAAAATCTATCGCTGTTATAACACTTGACTCTTGATCAATCAGACCAAAGACTGCCGGCAATAGAGATCCTTCGTGTTGATGTATAGTTCCGCCTTTCAATCTGGCGTCAGGATTGTCACGTAAATTACTTGATCCTGGCGCTGATCCTGTAAGATCAGAGTTCTTGTCAAAAATATCTCTAACATGGTTAAGCACTTGTCCGTAAGTAAAAGTGCCAAGGGCACTGTTCAAAGGATTGGACTCGAGGTTTTCTGGCAACTCGTATATGCCTTTGCTGGCCACTTTGTCTGCAGAACTGTATGCCGCGATCCTTATCTGATCATCCACATCTAAATCCTCATTGAACTTCACGTACTTGTTGGTTGATCCGTCTACAAGTGTATAATCTGTAGTGATTGTTTTCCTATTGCCATTTACTGAAACTGATATTTCAAGATCAGTTAGGCTGGCTGAATTTTCAAAAAAGTCGATAGGAAAAAGTTTCTTTTCTGTGGCATCGACAATAAAAGTTCTAAGTACTCGTTGTTTGCTTTCATTTGTTCTTTTGATCCATGCACCTTTCGAGTTGTGTGTTGTCCTGCCTGTGGTATAGTGCAAATGTCCTTCTGCTAAATTTTTTGTTACTGTTGTTGTATCTGATTTATATGTAAATGTACCAGATGTATGATCTGATTCAAAAACTATGTCGCCTACATTGTTTATGGTGTTGTATTTTACTTTGATTCCCAGCACGGTATCGGTCGTTGCCGTGTCTGACGTTGCAAATTTGAACACTGTTGCGCCAGCGAACGAACTGTTTGGATACTTGGTGCTATCGTCAAAAGACGTATGGCTATCGTCGAACATGTCGAACAATGGCTGTTGGTTGACGTCTGTCTTTTGTTGTGCTTCTTTCCAAGACTCAGTATCTGCATCATAATAAAAAGTTTTTCCTTGGTTAATTGTTCCAAACTCTAAAAATACACTATCAAGTGCTGTTGGTGTACCATCACTTGCCTCTGTAAGTGCAACTTTCTGTGTTGAATCACCTGTAGTTACAAAACTTACATCGAAAATTTTATTTTTTACTATCTTGTCGGTATCCGCCGCAAATATAACTCGCATGCCATTTGCTAGTGAAACACCGTCGACAATGTAGCCAGTAGAATTTACTACGTTGCTGAAAGCGTCTGTTGTAACTGTGTCTAACAATGTGACTGACTTCTTTGCCACTGTACCATGATTGTACAACTCTAGACCTGAATCAAATTCAATGATAGGTCTTTTCGCCCTGTCATCTTCGTTTAGCGTGGGAGTGAATCCACCGATCCTTGCAGTTTCTTCTATTACTCCCTTATGAAACCATCTGTTGTATCTGGACCATGCATTCTGGTCCTGTGAATCTCTTTTGATAGTCATGTAATCTTTGGTTTCTGGAATGTAGAAAGCCTTGGCGTAGGGCCTAGAATCATAAGTCACAGTATCATACTGTATAGTTGTCTCAGTTGCATAACTGCCGGGCGTGATTAAATCTTCGACATCTGTCAAAGTTATTGCGTCACCAACACCCTCAACATAGTATTCCTTGTCTTGGTATGCTGTCGGCACAAGACTGTTCTTGAATTTAACTTTCATTCCGTTTGAAAGATCCAAGGTCCTTAGACTATAATTTTTTACACCCACTATGTCATTGTCGACATCTATAGAAGTTGTGCTTTCGGCGTCTCTTATCTGTAGTACTCCATACATGGCGTTATGGTTGCCACACTGGTAATATAAAGTGTCAGGTGCACCAGACGTAGGCACTGTGAAGGTTACTAATCCGTTGTCAGTACCATTATTGGTTACCCCTGTTGAATATATCGTTGATGTTGAACCGTCCTCGGCAACCTTGCTTTTGTATGGTTCTGTCATGATCCAGAAAGGATGACCTTTTGCGTCAACGTTGAATTTGTATGTGTTGCCTCTGTACAACGTCAGTATAGGATTGTTTTCATTTTCTCTGTGTGTGAAATTGTAAGCACCCGCGGCCAAATTTACGACACTGTATTCTACAACTGCACTTGGGCCAACTGAATCTATCTCTACCGAACCAGGACCATCTGGCATCCAGTAGTATTCTCTGTAGTTGATTAATTTATCGTAATCAATTGCAGGATTCCAACTGTATACTGTTTCCTTGTTTACCCTGTCGTGATTATTTGTGTTTCCGCCTAAGTACTTGATTTGATTTATGTAATCATCATACGTCCCTGTAAACTTTACTTGGTCTTCGGGATTGACCGATGTAGTGTCTTTGTCTGTGTAGGTGACTGCCGGTTCTAGTTGGTAACTGAACCTGTCCCTGCTGGTTGCAGTGAGATACCTGTCTGTCACCTTTCTTGTGTATGCGTCCTGTCGTCCTACATATGCGTCTAACCTTTGTAACTGTCCTTTTTGAACCAAAGGGTCTAATGTGCTTGAAAGGAATCGCTGGTTGGCGTCTGTCCTGTAGTAAGAAGGCAGATGCTGTACAGTCCTTCTGTACTCGTTGGTGCCTTGTTTGACTACCTCATTGTTTGATAATGCGTTAATTGGATCGTCGGCCATTAATATCCTGCCCCACTACTGCCGGTGCTTGAACCGGAACCTGATGTAGTAGAGCCTGATACCGCTGAACCTGTTGTGGTGTTGGTTGTGGCAGTTGATGTAGATGTGACTACAGTGCCAGAAGCCGCAAGTTGATTGGCTCCAAGTGCTGTGATTATCGACACATCATCAACGGTGGCCCCACTGATGAAAATTTCGTCTGCCGCTGAATTAATCTGGAACAGAGACCCAAAACCCTGTCCTGATTGGTTTGGCACAATCACCACCGTTAATAGATCCGGTGCTAATTGATTGTGTACGTAAGCGGCTAATTCTGTAAAATAAAAACTGTCTCCAAAATCCCAGTTGTCTAGTGCAAAAAATTCATTTACAGCAGATATCACCCGTGTCTTGATCACGGCATCTGATACATTTGTTTTTGAATTTTTTACCACCTTGAACGTGGCTTGTAAATTTTCATCGGCATTATTGCCAAATAGTATCTTGTATTTGACAGGGTGGTACACTATTTGGTCTGAAAGTGATTTCAGAGGATTTAATGTTCCTGCGTAATTAATTCTCAATTGGTCTGACGTTGATGCCTCTGGTGCTGTTCCGCCGTCCTGCAACCAAATCCTGAATAGGTTGTCATACGTTCTCTCAAGCATGTAGACATCTACTATGTTAGACACACTAGGATCTATCCTTGTTTCCTGACCTGCGTGATGCTTGTACTGGAAACTAATGGAACTTCTGCCACGTTTTGCTTCATAATCTGTTGATGTGCTCAAAGTGTTTGTTGTCGAATCATATTTTTTTATCACATCTTCTGCACTGTCATAGAAATAAAACAACTGCTCGTCATCGTAATTGCCTGTTGTAAGATTAATGTCCGCCTCATTTTCAGCCACAACAAAATTAGTAGCCGCATAAGGCCTAATTCTCTCAATGTTGTCATAAGAAGTGTATTTTTCAAAAAACACAAATTTAGTTGATTGTGACAAAGTTGGTTCAACTACAATGTCAAATATTTCAGGATTGTCAACCACACCATCGTCGTCGTCATCAAAGAAGCCAACTTTAATTTTCCTGTTATCTTGGAAACCGTCCGCTTCAGCGACTGTGTCTACAACTTGCCACGATATAGGATATCCTATGCTGTTTCCAGTGGACACTATCGAATTTGTTTTAAGTATTTTTACAGTGTCTTTAACAGTTTTTCCTGTTTTGTAATCATAAATTTTTTGCTGTGTGTCATAATGAAATTTGTTCTGCGATTCTGATTCAAAAATATACTCCAACTTCCTATACGTCACTGTGTAAGTGTTTCCGTCATTAGTAAACTTGAACCACCAACTAGCATCAAGATTCGCATCTGTGGCATCACCTGTGTTGCTCAAACTGAACACGTCACTAGTGCTTAGGTTTGTTGATGTGATAACCTTCCATGTCTCTGTGTTGATGTCATATCTAAGACCAAATTCTTCGTACGCTTCGATACGATCAATAAGGTCGGCTTCTAGTGTTGTTGAGAATGACGTTGTCAAATTTGGTATTATTTCATTTATTACAGATCCATTTGGAATTATATTGTTTAATGTAATAGGACCAACTCCTGATTCAAGATTGCCAACACCACTGTTTGAACCATCACCTACCACTGCTCCTATTTTTGCCCACGCTCTGTCCTCGGCATTATCTGTGCCCGCCGTTACTAAAGTGTTGTTCAAAAATTCTCGTGTGTCAGGTGAAGTAAATTTGACCAATGCTCCTGGTTTGGCAAATTTTAAGTTAGACGTTGCAAAATCTCCAATCTTCAAAGCACCGCCAGAAGTAAAATAACCAGTGTTGGTGTTTGTAGATGTTGTTGTTGAGTTCCATGTTGCTGTCAAAGAACTTACATCTTTGTTGTCATACTTAAAATAATAAAACTGTCTTGCGTAAGCCTCTTTTAATTTTGCTTCTACTGAAGCATCAATAGTTGTTTGAATGTTACCTCTGTTGGCAAAAGTAAATGTAAACTGTTGCGTTGACTCTTCTCTGTAAAGAATACCATCTTCTGCAAAAACGCTTACATTAGAATAAGCACCTGTTGGATCTAGTATTTCCTTTGCCCTTGATATTCCAGAAGCAGTCCTGTTTACTGATCTTACTTTTACTATTTCCTGTGATGCCGACAATGGTACCACTTGATAATCTTCTGCCGTAATCATTCTGTTTTGTGAGTAATATACCTGTGCCGCTTTCTCTTTGATTGAATCATTAGACTCTGTAGCCGCCGCGTTGTACACGCTGGCCTTAAGGCTCAAAGTTATTGTCAAACTTTGTTGTGCACCGTTGGCATCTGTGTAGGGCACAGACAACTGAACATTCTGCATGTCCGATGACTGAATTGCGTACTTGGCGTTATCACTTACTCTCACGTAAGTTTTGAAACTGCCAAGAGGTATATTAGAAAAATTTCCGTCGCCAAAGACAAGATCAACAGAATCGTTGTTTTTTGTGACTACGTTGTATGTGTTTCTTTCAGATTTTGAAAGGGAATTATAAATTGCATTGTTTCCAGACAACGACGGAACTTTACTCCATTTTTCCGCTATCTGTCCAAACTGGTCTAACTTGTACAACCAGACATCTGTGTCGTTCACATCTGAAAGTTCAATTGGTTTCACATAATTTGTAACTGCATTATCAACGTTAAAATTCACTTCTTGTATATTGCCTTGTTTGAACATGAAAAAGAATCCTGTGTTATTGGAACTGTCTCCGGATCCGTCTGTCCTGTACGTGTAGGTCAATCCAGTTCCAGGAACCGGGTCTGCTTCGTAAATGCTATCAGAATCGTTTATAGAACTTGGCGCAATTTCAAATGACCTGGCAACTCCACCAACTGATTTTGAAAACTTGAATATTGGCAAATCAGATTGGTTTGAACTTAATGTATAAACTTCTGTGTCTATTCCACCTATAGTGGCTGACTCTCTTGGACTTCCAAATAGTTGTCCTGTTTGATTTGCCGCGTTTAAGATTGCAATAAATTGCTCTCTGTAATTTGAATTTGCAGAATCGTTCCAGATTATTGTGCTGTTTGCAAGATTAGTTCCTGTGCTATCATGGACGTCCTGTGTCGTAGAAACTGAATCTACTTTCAACATTCCTGTGGCAGGCTTGTTTCTCTTTGCGTTGTAATTAATCAATCTTGCAAGTCTTAGAACTGAGTTTCTTCTCTCCGCTGTCTCAAGGAAATTCTCCCTTGCGTTAAGGTCTACCCTGAAAGAAAGTGCCTGTGATATGTAGGCTATTAAGTCTATCAGTGCCACATACTCTGAGCTCTCTACAAAATCATTGAAATCGTCTGGATAATTCTCCTTAAGATAAGCAACCATAGTCCTTCGTAATGTTTCGAAGTCGTAACTTTTGAAATCTGCCTGCGTAAAAGCCTGATAAATCTTACGCCAATCCTCGGCAACTAATAATCTGTTTTGTCTGTCTGTTGTGGCCATACTGTTTGTATGGATATTTATATATTAAATTAAGTGCGTATATTAAGATAGGCGCAATAGAGAATTTTCATCGAAATTAAAACGCAATTTCTCTGTAATGTTGAGCGGAATATAAGTTATTGTGGCCTGTATTGCTATTCCTTTGTCGGCCTCAGATACTAGTATTTCCTCTGTTGATATACGTGGATCTGCGTTTAAATTGGCAGTAATATCCTCAACAATAGCATCTTTAAGATCTTCCGTGAACGGTTCAAATATGGCATCATATATTATAGTGCCAAATTCTGGGTTTTCAACACGCTCTCCCTTACGCACACTCAATCTGTTTATGAGATCTTGCTTTGCAACCTCAAAGTCATACAGTTTAAAGTTCTGCTTGTCAGCACGAGAACTGAAACCCTTGAAGGTTACAGTCTTGTTTGATAAGTCTCCTGATCCTGAATTTCCGTATGCCATATACTATATTTACTCCCTAAAATCTGAAGATACTCCTCACTGCACTGATGGCGGCTGACTGAAGATCTGCAATCTTGCCATGTACGAAGTTCATAGCAATTGACTTAGGATCTTTGATTAGTTGTTGTATTTGATTAGCCTTGCCTACAAGAGCGGTTAAATTTTTAATGGGCAGTTTGATCTTGTCGTTTAGTTTGACCATTTTCTGTAACTTGCTAGACACAGCCGAGATGGTCTTTTGTTTTAGCAGTTCTGCTTTTATCACTTTCAGTTCCGTAACAGTAAGATTTGGATTCTCTTTTCTGATCTCTGCCATTGCTTCGTTGATGAATTCTTTTTTACGTTGCGTACTGCTTTTTCTGTCATAGGGCTCGTGTGTAACAAAATCTGTTACTGTTGTTCTGTTCTCTACCTTGTTGATTCTCCCCCGCACCATAGCATTGTCATCGTCGACGTCTATCAGTCCCTCAGTGACCTTTATACCTATTGAGTCGGCCTTCAACCATGAAGGACCCCAACTGGAACTGGCTCCAACGGAATTGAAGTGCACCTGCCTGCCCGCAAGGTCTATCCTGCCTCCTGCTCCATGCAACTGTGTACCATCTGTGTATGAAGTTATACCATCTCTGGCGTAGTTTCTAACCGCGCCGCCCTGTGAACTGTTCAGTATACCTTTCTCTCCCATTGTAAACAAATAACCTTCTGCGTTTAAGGCCACGTTGGTCTCAGATGTGAAATTGATCTGTCCTTTGGCGTGAAAGTTGATGTTCATGTCTGAGTGAAGGTTGAAATCCTGTGCGGTTCTCATGTTAATCCCACCGTCTGAGTACACACTCACTGTGCCGTCAACATCCATCTCTATGAATGCTTTACCTGAACCATTGGCTATGTACACAGTGCCTTCTGTATCATTCATTAAAATTTGATGACCAGATGCTGTTCTAATTCTGGCTTGTTGATTGTTGCCATTGACATCTCCATCGTCCATGACGAAACTATGTCCAAGGTCCCTGTCTGGACGCACCTTACGACCTTCGAACCCTATGTTCAAAGACCTAGAATCTTTTCTTATAGGTCCTGGTGTGTTCATACCGAACACCTGGCTAGGTGTCTCACGTGCCGCTGAACTGCTTGTTGTGCCTCGGACGTTGTCCTGTATTAGTCCCTCATCCATCAATTGATCGGCTAGTAGGTCATTAATGGGGAGATCCCATTTGCTTGAATTTGATAGTGTCGCACCACCTTTTGAAAAATTTCTATTGAGATCACCCACCGGCAAGTAGTCCGTGCCGTAATTGGTCTGACCTCCTATAGCAAGTTCCCTTGCGTTTCTCTCTGTCCTGGTACTACTTCCTAGTCCGGGTATTTGTTGATTTACTTTTGGTTGTTGCACACAACCTATCCAGAACGCACTGTTCTCGTTGTTCTCGCCCTTGGCAAAAATCACTAACACTTCTGTGCCCACATCCGGTGGTACTGCCCAAAAGCCATAACTGGTTTGATTAGTTTTGTAATCTTCAAGGTTATTAGTGCTGACTGCCGAAAGTGGCTTAGAACCATAAAACGGAGATAGGTAACGACACCAGATAACTTGGGTCGCACCCGGAGTTGTCGTTGTGGTCATTGCTGGTATATTCACTCCTAACCTTCCCATCTTTAATGGATCTATAGTTGTTTCTACCACACCTATGTATGGACCAGGGCCGCCATCATAGTGCTTGTCCGTGAAGTGCGTTTGGTTGGATGATGTATCTACAAAACCTCGTTCGTCTTTCATAATGATTTATTTAATTGTTAAAAAATTTCTTGTAAAAATCTTTCAGATTCTTTGTTGAAAGTATTTCGTTTAATGAACCGCTAGCCGCTTTTTTCAATTCCAAAGGAGCCAATCCGTCACCTTCTTGGTTGTTTAGCCTTACCATTGTCAGCGTCTGCGTAAACTGTCCTTGGTTCATGCTCGAATCTACCTTTACCACTTGGTAACCACCTGAGAAGAACAGGTTACTTTCTAAAAATCTCTTGTCGAACATTATACCTTCTTTTTCACGGATATCTGTTGGCATTCTATAATTTAAGTGCACCACTGGCATGTGTGATTCCATGTTGAAACTGTTTCTCTGGAAGTCATACTCGCCTTCATCCAATATCTTGTCTTCGTATGGTGCAAAAATGTCTTGCGCCACATACGCCGGATCGCCAAGTATTTCTAACTCTAAAGTGATCATATCAGCCTCAGGATTTACGAGATAATCAAAAAACTCCTGTGCTTTTGCATTCTTGGGACTAATCTTTTTAGCAAAATTTACCTGCTTCAGCACTGATGGATACTGCCTCAGCGGCAGAGCCGGTTCAGGATATTCTTCTCGTCCAAACGCCCTTGTTACGGCATTGATCACACTTTTAAACTTACCTGTAGTTCCGGGTGAGTTGTCGTCATCTCTGACGTTACGATAATAGTAGCCTGTCTTGTAGTTGATCCTTAAATTTTGCACATCGAGGTTATCCCCAGTGTATATGTAATTGTATCGCCTCCTTGCATGTTTCTTCCAATCTATCTTGCCAAAACTGAGTCCAGGAGTAACAAGTTTCATAATGTGCACCTTGTATGGAATGGCCTTATATGTAATTTTTTTGGCGTACATCTTTGTAATCGGATCTAGCCCTAGTTTAAGTTTACTCTCTACCTGAGGTTTGATCATGAACCAATCCACGTATTGTTTGTCACCTAACACTTTTGCTAATTTCTCCTCGTTCATGAATATATCTACTAATTCTTTGTTTGAGACACCAGAGGCACCAACAAAATTTTTCCAAAAATTTCCTAGTATGTCTTGGAAAAAACTAGTTGAACGTATTATGTCTTCGAATGCCTTGACCGTGTTTGTGTACTTGTCAAGATGCATACCTGTGCTTTTAGTTGTTGTTTGTACATCATCTATCGGTGTACCAACATCATTGAGCAATACTTTTTCTTCTTTTACTACATCAGCAACAGTGGAAGTATTGAATATGCCTTCGTTGGCCTCCGTTACCGTATCACCTGCACCAATCAGGCTTTTGATTTCAGAAATATCAAATATGTAGTCATCTTCGAATGTTCTAAATCCACCTTTTATTTCGTCCTTCATCTGCGTTTTTAAACCTTCTGTAACAGAGTTGATCCATGCTTGAACAGTTCTCACATTGACAGCAAATTGAGACCTAGGAAATTTGTAACTATCGTCGAATGCCATCTCAGAGTAAGGCACAGCAACTACACTGTAAACAGCACCGCCGGCGTTGACGTCAAATTCAACTCTGGTGATGTATATAGGAATACGCCTCTCCAATGATTTTGATCTGTCCGGTAATGGATTGCCCTGATCGTCAAACCCTTTCCACTGGATTGTAAGCAAGAAAGGAGCGGCCTGATAATCCTTATAGCCCTCTCTAAAGGCACACGCCCTGATCTTTTCTATAAAGGTGATGCCATACGGTTCATGTAGTTCAAAAGTCATCTTTGTGAAGTTGGCAAGGTTACGTTCGTTGTTGGGGCCAACTGTAGAAATTATGTTCACATTCTCAAAGAATATGTCATGGTTCCTATCCAGTATGTCACCACTAATAAGATAATCGGGATCATTAAATATTTCCTTCAGTCTGTCTTGCTTTTCTCTTGGATTAAAATCTTGATCTACAGTCGCGGCTCTCCTTTGATCACCGATACCCGAACTACGAGCAATGATATTCCTAAGGGGAGCAGTTAAAAATTGTCTCTGGCTAGTAAGGAGGTTTTCATTACAGCCACTCAATGTAAAAAGACAGTTGTAAGATGCAAAATCATGCAGAGCATTTTGTTCGCTGGCTTTCAACTTTGGAATCTTAGTAACGTTATCGTATAAAGGCATTACACTCCTAAATCGCTTTTGACATTTGCCGGTTTTGGCAACTGTATTGTAACTCCCGGTTTGAAATCATACACAGGGTCTTCTATCTGATCAGGATTGCGTTGTGCAAAAACCCACCATAACCTAGGTGAACCATATAGGTCATATGCCAACAGGTCAGGCCTGTAAGCGTATGTTCTTTCAATTGTGTAAGTTTGGTCGTCTGCCTCGGCAGTGATGGCTCTCGGTGTAAGCGTTTCCAAATTTATTTTATTTTGTGCTGTTGCAAAATACGGTGACGTTGATGAATACTTGACCATTAAATAAATCCAATCTCGTCTTTGCCTTTTCCACTGAGCCCGCCACGTGCAAATTCTGATAGAGAGAAATTCTTGATAGATTCTCTGCTGTAGATTGGTGTCACCAATACAGATATGTTTGACAGTGTTGGTGCCCATGACTGTGATTCACCCGATTGTGCAGATAAGTCAAAACCAGCATCCGGTCCATTCAGTTCTCTGTAGGGTGTGCTATTTTGTTTTGTAGAAATGTAATCTATGCCTGGTCTAAGTTCGACGTTGAATGTGTTAACTATGACAGGCACCTTGTTGAAGACGTGATCTCCATAACCTGAAAGATGCATGATCGGTGGTGGATTACCTTTCAATGCCTGTTCTTTTCCAAAATACATTTTTGTTATTGTCCTTAAGAAATTTACAGTAGCCACCCAGTGCTTGGCGTCATCAGAATTCTGTACGGGAAATTCTCCAATCACGTTCAATGAGTCGACCTGTGAGTTCTGATAGGCCTGGAACGGATAGTTGCTGTGTGTCTGTGACAAGGGATTGTAGTTTGCAGAATGCTGTATTACCACTGCAGGTGTCAGCGGCCAAAAGATACCACGAGAAGGTATCAGCGGAGCCAATAGGTCGTTGTTAGCCAAAATGCTGTTGTACACCTCGTCGGCACCTGTGGGTATTTGCAGTCGCACACGCCAGTCGGTCTTGTCGCTACGTCCTGACCATTTGGCCATAGTTCGCAGGATTCTGCTGTCTGTGGAAATACCGGCACCCGTCAGCCTACCCAAAGTCCTGTTGAATATAGTGGATCCCACGTTCTTTACTATTTTTCCTATTTGTCCAAATGCCATTTAAGTGGTTGCTTTCCTTTGTAAAATTTCGTATACTTTAACTATATTTATAGGCACAATTCTAGGCGCACTTAATTCACCATACGACACGATTCAACAGACCTGTTTGTGGTCGCTTTAGCAAAACAAGAGGATAATTATGAAACGAGTGAAGTACTTAAACAACCGAGATCTGTTGGCCCAAATACACGCCAGCAAAAACACCTATTGTTCATATGTGGAGACAGAATATTCGCAGTATGACATAATCGTTCCTAACCTCAAAAAGATCAATGTAAGGACCATAGCAGAAGCAAAGAAAAACAAGGCCAAAAGATTGACCCAGGAAGCGTGGGAACAGGCCAAGGCAGAAGGCAAGAAAAAAATCAAACTAGCCGACTACACAATATCACCTAGGAAAATAGACAAGACGGACCTTGTGTTTCGTGTTATGATGTTCGATCATATTCCTATGGATGATCAGAGAAAAAAGAATCCAAAGACTACAGCAGACCATCACAGCAAGGTCAACTTTCCACCATTCCAACACTACACATTAGACAAAAAAGGAAAACTCACATGCGTTGGAAAGTCACACTGGATCGGTGGGATGAGCAATGGAAATTTCTCAGCAGATCACGGAAAGATTACAAATCAACTTGCTATGATGTTTATGAAGTTGTGTGAGCGTTACGGCACTAGAGCCAATTGGAGAGGTTACACTTACAATGACGAAATGCAATCACAGGCATTGATGCAATTATCACAGATTGGATTGCAGTTTGACGAATCAAAATCTGAAAATCCTTTCGCATACTACACCGCGGCGATTACAAATAGTTTTACAAGGATATTGAACATCGAAAAGAAAAATCAAGCGATCAGAGATGATCTACTAGAATTCAATAATATGATGCCTAGTTTCACAAGGCAAAATGAAAATGAAACGTCAGGACCGTCATATCAAAAAAAGATGAAAACAGCACACGGCGATGTCAAGTATGTAAACAAGACTGGTATAGTCAAACTGAACAAGAAATTAAAAAAGGAAGGCGAACTGTCGCAGGATGACTTTGAAGAAGTCAACTACAAGAAATTAGAACTTGATCCAAACAGGAAGCCTCCAGTAATTAAAAAATGGTAACATATGTTTTTTAAGAAAGTAGCGTGTTTCACTGACATACACTTTGGAATGAAAGGGAACAGTCGTATACACAACGACGACTGTGAAGCATTTGTAAAATGGTTTATTGAACAATCTAAAGCAGAAGGTTGCGAAACTTGTATATTCCTAGGTGACTGGCACCATCACAGATCCTCAACTAACGTTTCTACAATGAACTATACTGTGTCTAATATGGAAAGACTAGGTGCGGCATTTGAAAAAGTTTATGTAATAATGGGCAATCACGATTTATTTTACAGAGAAAAAAGAGAAATTAATTCTATGGAATTTATAAGAAATATTCCAAACATACATCTTGTAAACGAATGGATTGTAGAAGATGACGTTGCAATTATTCCGTGGATTGTGGGAGATGAATATAAAAAGATTCAAAAAATGAAACAACAATATGTGTTTGGACACTTTGAACTGCCATACTTTAAAATGAATGCTATGGTAGATATGCCAGACGTGGGCGGAATACAAACTGATCATTTTGCAGGCTGTGGACAAGTGTTCTCAGGACACTTCCATAAAAGACAGCAAATGAAAAATGTAACCTACATGGGCAACGCCTTCCCACACAATTACGCAGATGCTTGGGACGATGACCGGGGTATGATGATCATTGAAATGGGTGGCAAGCCAAAATATATCAATTGGCCAGACATGCCTAGATACATCACTATTAAGATAAGTGATTTGTTAGAAGATCCAGAGAAATATTTAAAACCTAAAATGTATGTGAGAGTTACACTTGATGTAAAAATATCATACGAAGAAGCAAACTTCGTAAGAGAAACTTTTATTGACAAATATGAATTAAGAGAATTACAACTAATACCAGAACAGATTGACCAAGCACAACAACCAACTGTTGAAGTACAAAAATTTGACAGCGTGGATCAAATTGTAATCAAACAACTACAAGGAGTAGATTCTGAAACATATGATAAAAACATATTAACAGCAATCTATAATGATTTAGATGTCCAAAATTAGTAAAAAGAAATTATTGAAAATACTGAGGGGAGAATACGAAGAAAAAATGACAAAGTCTCAGGTATTTGATATGTTCAAAAATCCGCCTACACAGGAAGAATGGTTAAAAGGATACAAAGAATGGAAGAGGAAACAACTTGCTAACGATTAAAGAACTTACAGTAAAAAACTTCATGAGTGTGGGTAACCAGGCTCAGGCCATAAACTTTGCCGACAAAAATTTAGTACTGGTTATTGGTGAGAACATGGACCTAGGCGGTGATGATGCTGGTGCTAGAAATGGTACTGGTAAGACTACAATCATCAATGCACTTTCATATGTGTTCTTTGGCGAAGCATTAACAAACATAAGAAGAGATAATCTTGTAAACAAAACTAACGAAAAAGGAATGTTAGTGAGTGTGAAGTTTGTTAAAAACAATGTTGAGTACACAATTGAACGTGGAAGAAAGCCACAGGTGTTTAGATTTTATGCAAATAATATTGAACAAAATGTTGAAAGCAATGAAGCACAAGGTGAGAATAGAGAAACACAAGTAGAAATAAACAAACTCATGGGCATGACCCATTCGATGTTTAAAAATATAATTGCATTGAATACATACACACAACCGTTTTTGTCGACTAAAGCAAATGAACAAAGAGAGATAATAGAACAACT
>PVBE012796556.1_pt1 | contig 23135 bp, 17 predicted proteins | sample 1631181 | NCBI WGS metagenome assembly PVBE01 (sample SAMN08397723, study PRJNA350692) | Marine metagenome, whole genome shotgun sequencing project. | isolation source: water | place: Pacific Ocean | collected 2012-04 | reverse complement strand
CAGCCTGCTTCACCGACCGTAGGACATCCGGCGTGCCGCCCCGCCACGCATAGATCGACTGCTTCGGATCGGCCACGACTAGCAGGTGAACTCGCTCGGAGTTATCGATCGGCGCCGGAAATCATGGCCTTTGTCAACGAAGCCTTTGGCACGATCGATACCAACGCCGCGCTTGATGGCGCAGCGGACAAGCACCCCGCGGTCCCCGATGAGGTTATGCAGCGAGCGGGTCTGCCGAAAGTGAACCCCGGTGGTCCGGTGGCCGAAGTCCGATCCGGGTGGCACTGTCCGGCCCATGCGTCTGCGCGGACCGAGTTGGCTGGTGACGTCGCAGCGTGGCTCTCGCCAAAGGATGATGACGCGCACCTAGAGTACGTTGCGGACATCATCGAGGATCGCGCCGCTGTCGGCGCCGGGGTCGGAGTGCTGTGTCCGACCAACGGCCAAGTTGCCGATCTCTCGCACGAACTTCGCATGCGTGGTGTGGCGGTCAGCGAAGAGGGGGCGGGCGGCGCAGCCTCAATTCCTGCTGTGTCTGCGATGCTTGATGTCCTGCGATTTGCGTCGCATCCAGGGGATCGCGCCGCAGCCTTTCGTGTGTCGCATTCACCGCTCGGCCCGATGATTGGATTGCATCCGCTGGAAACGATCGCTAAGAAGGAACGCGATGCCACGTTGGAGCGCATCTCGCTCGGTATTCGCTCTCGCATCGCCAAAGAGGGACTTAGTGAGACACTCGCCACACTGGTCCGACAGAGCGGGGATTCTTGCGATGCACGAGGACAGTTCAGCCTTCGACTGGTGGCGGATCGCGCCGCCGAGTGGGAGGAGGGTGGCCCGCGCGACACCATGGACTTTGTCCGCACCATCGAACAGACTGGGTTTGGCGCGCCGAGCGATGCGGCAGTCCGCATCATGACGCAGCACAAGGCCAAAGGCCTCGAGTTCGATGAAGTCGTGCTTCCGTGGCTCGATCGACCGATGGCCAAGGCGAGGCAGATGCCATGTTTCCCATTTTCAGGCGATCCACTCGAGCCGCCTCTGGCAATGGCGCCGGAGGTCTCACAGAAGCAGCGAGTACATGCGCCTGTGCTTGAAGCGTTTCAGAATCAGAGTTGGGCCGCGGGTCTGGCTGATTCGCTATCGCTTCTCTATGTCTCGATCACACGCCCACGCACCGGCCTGCACCTGGTCTTCAGGCCCTCAGACAAAGATCCTCAAGAACAACTGACGTCCGCAACTTTTCTCCGCGCCGCGATCGATGATCTCAACCGCAACTTCTCGAAGGCAGTGGACGAGATCGACACGCGGCCGAAGGAGCCGTTCTGGACGCGCTCTGGTGGTGCGTTTCAAACGAGTGGTGGGGGCGAGGCGTCGCAGGCTGCGGAGTCGGTGTCGCTGGTTCGCATCCGTGTAAGCGATGTACCGACCGTCCTAGCGCCCTCATCACACGAGCAGACGGGGTCCATCGCCGATCGCTGGCCGCTGTTGCCGGGCCGCGCGCGACGCGACGGCGTGATCCTGCATGAACTCTTTCGGCTGGTCCGATGGCTTGATGATGGTCCAGTGGATGACGCGGCGATTGAGCGGGCCTTCGACGAAGCGGCACTGCAACTCGGACGTCCCGTCGGCAGCGACTTGCGGGCAGCGTTGCAGACGAGGTTCATGGAGTCACTGGGCGGCCCGGTCGGCGCCGCGCTTCGGCGGGAAATGCATGCCGCATGGAAGGTAGAGACGCTCGAAGCGATTCCCGAACATCCCATACTGGTGCAAACCGAAACCGGTGTCATCCGCGGCCGCATCGACCGGCTCGTGCTGGGCAAAGACTCCTCAGGCGCGGTCGTGCGCGCTGCCATCCTCGACTTCAAGACCGGTCACGCCGAAACAGAAGCCGAACTACAGGCCGCTCGGGAGTGGTATCAACCTCAACTCGACCGCTACGCAGAAGGCGTTGCCGCGATCTATGGACTTCCTCTTGAGTCAATCGATACAGGATTGCTTTTCGTCGGGTAGTTGGACGAATTCAATCTCTAAGGTCTTGCGACCAGCAACGTACTTCGGCCTGCAGTGCCAGCGAAAGACATCCCAGTGCGGGCCCAGACCCGCTCATATTCGATGACCGCATCGGAATTCCCGTGGATGCGCGAGAACGCCCCGAAAGAGAGTTTCTCGCGCCTCATACACATGATGACCACCAGAGTCCCTCTGGAATCGCATTCAAGCGACCTCTTGTCTTAGAGTATTGCACGATGTCCGCCGTGCCAAAGATAATTGTCACTGAACCTTTGACCGAGGAGGCGATGGATTGGCTTTCATCGCGAGCGATCGTGGCCACGATGCCAGCGGGCCATTGTGATTTCTCAGTGGAGATGGCGGATACGGACGGCCTTATTGTCCGGACCTACACGACGGTCGATACAGGACTTCTGGATCTGGCCCCTCGACTTCGGGTTGTGGGGCGTGCTGGGACTGGGCTTGACAATATTGATTCGGCAGCATGTGCGGCGCGATCAATCAGGGTAGTACACACCCCGGACGCCAATCGGCAGGCGGTGGTTGAGTATGTCACATCCATTCTTATGAATACGATCCGGCCCCTTCCAGCAGCGGTTCCCGGCGGGCTGACCGACGAAGCATGGGCTGATGCCAGGCGGATGGCGATGGCACCGACACAACTCAGCGAGTGCACACTGGGGATCCTTGGCATGGGTCGAATTGGCCGTCGCGTGGCCGAGGTCGCCCGCGCGATCGGGTGCCACGTCCAATACCACGATCTGTTGAGTATTCCGCCCAATGAACGGCATGGAGCCGAGCCAGTGGCGCTGGATTTACTGCTCCAGACGAGCGACATTCTGAGTGTGCACGTCGATGGCCGCGCGAGCAACAAGCACTTTTTGGATGCAGCTCGGTTGTCAATGCTGAAACGCGATGGCGTGCTCATCAATACAAGCCGCGGTTGTGTGATCGATGGGGCTGGCCTTGCGAGCGTGCTCACCAAACAGCCTGGCATGCGGGCTGTTCTGGATGTACACGAAGAGGAACCCATCCCCGGCGACGCCCCGCTGCTCCGCAGCCCGAACGCCTTACTGCTGCCGCATGCGGCCAGCCGAACCGCGGCGGCCCAGCGGGCAATGTCGTGGGTCGTCAAAGATGTCTTGGAGGCCCTCGCCCGAGGAGCCTCATAAAGAGATCAAAGCACAACCATCGCCATGACAAACACTTGTGCTTTATGCCATAAACCCTCCATCTTGCCGTGTGTATGAACGATTGCTTGATCTCCCTTGACTTCCGAAGGTCGGGCTGCGCGCCGAGATGAGGTGGCCCGGCACAAAAGAACCAACGAGATAGAGTCGCGGATACCGCGGCCAACGCGAAGAGCCAAATGATCTGGTTATCCACGACACGCAGTGGCGTGAGTTTCAGGACGACTGGCGGGTTTTATGGCTGATGGACTCACCCTCCATCCTGAACCGCCAGCCCATCGTCGACTCAGTCGGCCCCTGAGCCTCGCAGGCAAGTAGGCACGGTCTGCTCGATACCATGCATCTCCCAGTAGGAGATCGCACAATGCCCTTTACCATCAACCATATCACCGCTCGCCAGGTTCTCGACAGTCGGGGGAATCCGACTGTGGAGTGTGAAGTCGGACTTACCGGGGGATCTCTTGGCCGCGCTGCGGTACCCAGCGGCGCCAGCACGGGCGAACACGAGGCTGTGGAGCTTCGCGATGGGGGCGGCGAGTGGTGTGGCAAGGGTGTTGGGATTGCGGTCGGGAATATTCACGAAGAGATTTCACCCAATGTGCTCGGGCTTGACGCGCGTGACCAAGAGGGCGTCGATGCGGTCATGATCGAACTCGATGCCACCGACACCAAGTCGAGGCTCGGGGCCAACGCAACGCTTGCAGTGTCGCTGGCTACCGCGCGGGCTGCGGCAGCCCAAAGCGATCTACCGCTTTTCCGCTATCTCGGCGGCGCGAGCGCCCACGTCATGCCTGTGCCGATGATGAATATCCTCAACGGCGGCAAGCACGCCGACAACACCGTCGATTTCCAGGAGTTCATGATCCAGCCGGTCGGGTTTGAGTGCTTCGAAGAAGGACTTCGGGCAGGCGTCGAGATCTACCACGCGCTCAAGGGCGTATTGCATGATCGAAATCTCTCGACTGCGGTCGGTGACGAGGGCGGATTTGCGCCAGACCTTGCTTCGAACGAAGAGGCGCTCGAAGTCATCGCAGCCGCAACTGAGAAGGCCGGCTACGACCTTGGAGAGCAGATCGTTATCGCGCTCGATCCGGCGACCAGCGAGATGGTGTCGGAAGCGGCGAAGGTTGGCAAAGAAGGGTATTGCTTCTTCTCTAGCGATCCGGGTCGCGTTGCCTCAAGTGATGAGATGATTGATCTCTGGGCCTCGTGGTGTGAGAATTGGCCGATCTGGTCGCTCGAGGATGGGCTTGGCGAAGAGGATTGGGATGGCTGGAAGAAACTCACCGATCGGCTCGGCGAAGGTGTTCAACTCGTCGGTGACGATCTCTTTGTGACCAACGTTGAGTATCTGGAACGGGGCATCGCCGATGGCGCGGCCAATGCCATCCTTGTGAAAGTAAATCAGATCGGTACGCTCACCGAGTCCTTCAGCGCGGTGCGACTCGCTCAGCACAGCGGCTATAACGCGATCATCAGTCATCGGAGTGGTGAGACAGAGGATTCCTTCATCGCTGACCTTGCCGTGGCAATGAACGCAGGTCAGATCAAGACCGGGGCGCCTTGCCGAAGTGATCGGACGGCGAAGTACAACCAGCTCATTCGCATTGCGGAGGTACTGGGGGTCGATGCGCAGTACGGCTGCTGATGGATCACAGCAGCGAGACCACCATCATGACGAAGACGAAGGTGATTGGGATTGAAACGAAAATGGCGAGCGCCCATCGAAGTACACCACCCAATCGCTGAAACTTCTTCTTGGCGCGGATCCACAACCAGAAGATGGCCCAGAGGGCTACCGAAATGGTGTAGAGCGCGACGCTCTCAGGATTGATGACCCGGGAAATGAAGCTCTCTTGGGAAATCATTGTCGAGTCGATCAAGACGGCAATGGTGGGGATGGTTCCTCCCCCCGCCGTCATGCCGAGCATAGAGATTTGTGGCAGGTTGGACAGCACGTATTCGAGTGGTGGAGCCATTCATTGAGGGCTTCGATGACACGGTCGCCTGATGTCATCGCAGCACGACCAAAGTGCCAACAATCAATATGGCCGCAACGGAGATCCACACCAGTGTGCCCACGAGAACAGTCTTCGCAGCCTCGGACCTGGTAATGATGCCGCGATTTCGGATCCAGAAAACCAGGGTGGCGGCAGAAAATATCAGCAACACGAAGGGTGGAAGCCATGCCACTGGATTGGGGCGGCTGCTGGATGTTGCGATGGCATAACAAGTGAGAGTAAACGAGATGGCGATGATCAATGCCAGGCCAACGAGAACAACAAAGTGCCAGCGTGGCGGATCACCATCATCGTCGATAAGTCGTAATTGGAGTGGCACTCCACATTCGCTGCACCGAGGTTCCCGAACACCTGAAAGGTCATAGTTGCAGGCGGGGCAGGACAACGACGATGCTCGAATCACATGCGCCGCGAGAGCTGCGGTACTCAGATTGTCAGCATTCGTTCCTATGGAATAGTCATCCACTCGGCAGGCTTACCCAATCTCATCACACCCGAATATACCCCTGTCCAGATCTAAGGCACCAGATTCATCTGCTCAATGCCCGTTCAACTGAATTCTTGGATCGACCCAGGCGTACATGACGTCGACAGCGAGATTGAGCAGGACGAGCATGGCCGAATACACCAGAACCACCCCCATGATCATTGTGAGATCCTTACCGAGTACAGCATCGACGAAATGCATGCCAAGTCCGGGAATAGCGAAGACTTTCTCGATGACGAATGAACCGGTCAGGGCGGCGGCGGTTGCAGGCCCGAGATACGACAGCACTGGGAGCAAGGCGTTCGGAAGAACGTGACGCACGACGACGACTTGTTGAGAGACTCCCTTGGCGCGGACGGCGCGAATGAAATCTGCATGCATGACCTCGATGACCCCTTGACGCGCCAGCCGTGCGATCCACGCTGCAAACGGAAGGCTGAGCGCCAATGACGGCAAGAGGATGTGTTTCCATGAACCCCAGCCGCCAATCGGTAACCACTGCAACCACACACCACCGAGCATCAAGAGCGCAGTTCCAATGACGAAGGCAGGGATGCTCACCCCGATGATGCTGACCGATCCGGTGATCCGATCGGTCCAACTTCCGGGACGCAGCCCACCAAGCGTTCCCATTGTGATTCCAATGAGCAGTGCGAGCAGAATGGCCGAGAGTCCAACCGTCATGGAGACTGGCAATTGATCCGAAATGATGTCACCCACGGTCCAATTTTCGTGCCGAAGGCTCGGACCAAAGTCGATGACCGGCCCCGTCTGATCACCAAGCAACCAGTTCACCCCCGTGATATCACCCAAATATGACCAGTAGAAGGACCATGGGTCATCGAGGTTCCACTGCGCCTGCATCGCGGTTGCAATCGCTTCAGGTGGTCTTCGCCCCTCATCTTTCTCGAGAGGGTTTCCGGGGATAAGCCACGCCAACGTGAACGTGATCGTGTACACCGCAAGCAGGATGAAAGGAACCTGAACAAGCCGCATCACAATGAGTCGACGCATGCCTGTCATGGTTCTTCACGCAGACATGTGACGTCTCCGAGGTATTGGATCAATCTCGGATGTGAAGTCATCCCACTGGTATCGGCGGGATCATGCATGGTTACTTCGACGATTTGGCAGATCGGCAAGAGCGGCATGTGCAAGTTGAAGATGTCGTGTTCGATGCTGCGAAGTTGTCGCATTCGAGTCGCAGTGTCAGATTCATGTTTGGCGGTGTCGAGCCTAGCATCAATGTCCGGGTTGTTGAATCCACGATCATTATTTCCATCGGTACTTCGGAAGAGTTCCAAAAAGGTTGTTGGATCCCCCCAGTCTCCGTACCAGCGGCCCCGAGCAATCATGAAGTTACCAGCGCGAAGATCAACACTGAAAGCCTTGCTGTCCTTGCCAACCAGGTGAACGTCGACGCCAAGCAATTGCTGCCACTGGCTCCGAAGTGCTGCGGCGATACGGCGGTGACGCGCCGACGATGTTGTGTACAGGAGTTCGACTGGCGGGAATGGTCTACCGCTTTCATCGATCAGTTCGCCGGAGGTATTCCTTGTCCACCCAGCACTCGCTAATTCAGCGACAGCCATAACAGGATCGAATCCAAGTCCATCTGGTGGTTCGTATCCCACAATCGCGTCCTGAGGAGTGAGCACACTGGCGATCGGTTCACGCAGGCCTGTGACATGGTCGACGATTGCTTGCTTGTCGGTTGCCAATGCAAACGCTCGCCGCACAAGCGGGTTATGAAATGGGTTGTTCGCACCAGAGGACAGTTCTGGCCGACAGTTGAAACTAAAAAAGTCTGTTCCATAGGCGGGTACGGCGTGGATGGAACGGACCAAGCGTTCATCGTCGCGGCCACCTTCATCCGCTGCATCTAGGAGATCGCGGCGAACATCCGCTGACACCCCGGTTAACCAATCCAAGTCGCCCCGATCGAATGCCAGAAGGGCCGTGTTGGGATCTGGGTATGAGCGGATGAGAATGCTGCGAGGACTCCCGGGTCGGTGAGATCGGGCATTCGGGTTCTGAGCGAGCCGGAGGTCACGGCGATAACGCCACTCATCCAGGATGTATGGGCCATTGGAGATCATCAACTCCGGACGTGCCCAACTATGCTTGGATGTCAATCGTCCTGTTTCTGGCGAAATAGATGCGAACTGACGGTCTTCCCATGCCGGCGGATCAACCGCGTCCCAACCATTTTGACGAAGAACTTCTTGGTCCTCTATATGCAGAATCCATCCCTCAACAGTGGGGCGGTGTACAGGCAAGAGCGGCGCGAAGGCCAACAAATCTAAGAGGTATGGAACAGGTTGGGCGAGTTCAATCTCAAGCGTGTGATCGCCGATCGCCCGGATCCCAACGGTCTCAGCAAACACGCTGTCGGTTTGATCCATGAGCGATTCAGCAGACTGGTTGCTTGGATCAAAGGAGGCCAACGCATCATTCCGCCAGTCCCAGAATTCCCGAGCTCCCAAGACGTCAAAGAGAAGGCCTGAGTAGTCGGCTGCAGTGTCGGGCGAAAGCAATCGCTTCCAACTCCAGACGAAGTCGTGCGCGGTCACAGGGCTACCATCGGACCACCGCGCCGACTCATCAAGCTCAAACCGCCAAGTAAGACCGTCGGGAGATGTCGTCCAACTGGTGGCAACAGCGGGCTCAATTGAGAAATCATCGGTATTCCACCGGACAAGACCCTCGAAGAGCGCATAGGCCATCCGCATATCGGTCAGCCAGCTCATTCGCTGGGGGTCGAGGGTGAAGACTTCATTTTCGCTCGCGATGACGAACTCGGCGTCATCACTGCCACGATCAAGTAACACGAGCGTGATGAGCGCGGCGAGTAGCACGACAATCGGAATAAGAAATCGCAGCATTGGGCTGCAAGACTATCGTCGGAGCATCCCCATCTGCTGGAAAATGCTCAGCCGCCGTTTCCTTGCCCCCAGCGTTCTCGTCCTGCTTCCAGTGGTGCCCGGTCCCCCCTTGAGATCGCCTGGCCATAGGCGGGCGTTGCTGTGGCCGAGCCGCCTGCTATTTCGTTGTTCATCAGGACGATCATGACCTCCCCCTGATTGAGCATCCGTCCGGCGAGCGTGGCAGCCCCTTCGTTTTCCGCCAGTGCCTCCCAGTTGGCCAAGATGGCGTCATACAACCGTCCAAGCACCGGTCCAGTGGTCTTCGCAAACGACAGCAAGGTATCTGGATCGCGTTGGTCCAAGAACTGCTGTTGTACATGCTGCATCTGCGGTTCAAGCACCCGCAGCATGTCCAGATCGCCATTCTGGAGTCGTTGGATCACCGTGTAGAGCACCTCTGCTTGTGTTGCTTGCCCGCTATCCAACACTTCCGCACTGCCAGCCTCTTCAGATCGAGTGTTTTCGATGGCGGCCGCAAGAGTTACGAGCTGTTGCCTCAGTACCGACCAATCTGTTTCAGCCGAAGCGGCGCGTCCAAGGTCCCGAAGCACCCGAACAATACGTGTAGGTGTGACATTCGATTGGTTGATAAGCGGCCTCAGGCTGGCTGCCGACCAAATCCGAGTACCCACATGGGGCTCTTGTTCGGGTGTCAAGTGACGCGACAAGAAGGTCACTGCCGAATCGGTTCCAAGTTCACCGGCCACCTGACAACTCGCGATCGATTGTGGGGGACTCTTTTTGGCGAGAATGTCCTTCAGTTTCGGAAGCAGGATCTCCGCATAGGTTTCACGAAAGAAGGGCGTTGCGCGGTTTCCAGCGACACCATGCAGATCCATTATCAATTTTTGCCGTGCAGTGGAGTGAAGCGAAGCATCATCACCAGCGAGGTCTGCCGTGTAGCGATCGACAAATGTCCCAATCGAAGTCTTGTCGGCAGGGGTCATTGTGGTTTTCTTGACGAACTTGGCGAGGCTCTTCGGTGCGGGCTGCGCGAATGCGGTGGCCTGCCCGGTTGCTGCAAACGCAAGAATCATGGTCAGGGGTAGCCACGCTGAGCCGACAATGTGAGCAAGGATGGTTCTATTCTGAGGCATGGAATGGTGTCGCTGAGTCCGGAACGGGGGTCTCGATGTGGGGTGAGCGGACGAGGATACGGGCCATGGCCCTTATGGGAAAGCGGATCCAAGAGGACCGAATTCGCGACGGTATCACCCCCCACAGACTCCTGTCAACGGATCGAGGTGGATGTCTGAGCAGGGGGCAAATCGATAAGACGACAATCCGCCGCGCGGGGAGTACCATCTCGACGCGATCTTCGGACATTCTCCCGCTTCGGGGGCGTGAAGACCCCATTGCAGGACCTGATGTGCCGATATGGGTCACAAGAATTATATCTGATTGAAGCCATGCCACGATTGACTCACCTTGTTCTGATTCTCCCGACGATGTTGCTTACGGGCATTCTTTTTGGCCAGAACGTTGGGGCCGAGGGTGATTCTCAAGTCGCGCGGTCTCGTCTGGCGACTTGCTTGACCCGGTATGCCCGTGAAGTTCTGGGGACAGAGCCTTTGACAGTGCAGGGCCTCGCCGCCGGAATAAATTTCTTGGTTGATGCCACGGCGCTGGATCCGGATCTTGAAGTCGCTTGGAGGCTGCTGCTCGATGCTGCAGTATTGACTGAACGTGATGACTTGGTCGACCTCGCGCTGCCGAAGGTCGTCAGCCTGTCTCCTCAGAGTTCAGGCACCAGATTGCAACGCTTGTGGCGAGCACTTGACCAGACGCACCGCCTCTCAAAAAAATCAGCGATGATCGATCGTCTAATCGAACCGGCAAACCGAACAGTCGTTGGCGACGCTGTTGCATCGAGACTGGCTCTGCGTTTGGCGCTTCTGCATCGACAGGCGGGGGATGAGAAGCTTTTCTGGAACTATGTCTCGCGGGCCATTCAGCTTGACCCGGCAAACCAAGATGCCGTCTTACTAAGAACGGGTCTCGACCAGCATCTCGCGCAGTCCGATCCTGTGCAGTGGGCGAAACTTCTCCTCAACCTCTATCGAATCAACCCGACCGATTCCAAGACGGCAGCCGAAATTGGCATGTTGCTTCTGCATCATGGTGCCTATGACTCCGCGGCCCGCATGCTGGGTATCGCACGAGATTTGGAGCGGCAAGCCGGCCGAGATGCCGGCGGCGACTTCGATGCCGATTACTTGCTCGCATTGTGGGCCGCCGACAAGATTGACGAAGCAGATGATCTCATGCTGGATCGTCAACAGCGGCTAAACAAGATATACAGACAATTGGCGATGCAAGAAGAGATCCCCCGGACCTCCACGTTGGAACTTGCTTCGCTCGTTGCGCCACTGTCGCCCAAGCTCGCCGCCGCCGAGTGTCTCATGTCGCTTCGTAGCGATGATCCGCTTCGACTCAGCGACGCACTCGGGGAGGCCGAGCGGGCGATAAACGATCTTGATCGCCTTCGTGAATCAGATGGTATTGAGCCTGAACCACGGGCAAAAAATCTCAAGCGACTGTTGTGGCTTCTTCTTGTGTTGGATGGATCACCGGGATCAATTGAAGATGTGGCGCACCGTATCGACGCCCTCTCGCCACTCAGCTCGACCGAGCTTGCGCTGATTGGCGCAGCGACAAAGCCAGAGATTCCAATTGATCAAGTGGAAGCGAATCTCAGGGAAGCAGCAGGCACATCGGCCGTCGCAAGCGTGGTCTTGGCCAAGAGGCTTGAGCAGGCTGGTCGCAACAAAACCGCGGCGGAAGTACTTTTTTCGGCGTGGCAGCAGCATCCGGGATCAATGATGGGTGTACTGGCTGGCAAACGGCTTGGCGACATTCTCGGCGTGAATTTGCCCATGTCAGAAACCGCGGCAGCGATGTCCGCTCTGATCGATTCGGTACCAAGAGTGTTTGATCGGATTGCCAAAGAGTCATCGCTGTTCGTCACGCTCCGAGTGACGCCTCGAAGTACTGTGGTCGAGCCCTTTGAGCCGGTCATTTTTGATTTTGAAATAGCGAATCACACTGCAGAGCCTCTTGGAATCAACCCCAACGGCCCGATTGAAGATTTGCTGCTCGTGCAACCCGCAGCGGCCGTGCCATATGCAACGATCAGCGATGGGCCGCCGGTCTTTTTGGATCTTGGCCGTAATGTGGTCATCGAACCGCATGGCGAGCTCAATCTTTCGCTGGACTTGCGAACAACATGGGTTGGAAGTGTGCTTGACGCGCGTCCGCTGCACGGTGCTGTGATTGATGCCAAGGCGTTTCTCAATCCGCGTATTGCCACATCACCCACATCATTTAGTCCGGTTCCACGGCCAGGCCCACTCGGCGCGGCTGTTGAATCTGGGGAGATGCGGGTCAATGGGGTCCGCATCGATTCGACGTGGGTGGATGCGGCCCTGGTGCGATTGAAGAAGAGCGTTTCCAGCCGGGATACCAAAACCATCGCTCTTCTGACGTTCGTCGCCAATGAACAACGCTCAGCAGAGGGTGCGATCGAATTGACCCCGGGGCAGTTGACGCAAATCGGCGCGACTGTTGCCGAGGCATGGCCCCAGTTGAGCGTTGTTTCACAGGCCTGGCTGACAATCCTGATGCCAAAGTCCATCCCCCTGAAATCCGTTTGGTCGCTTGTGGAGGGGAGCACTGATTCGCTCATTCACAGGATCTATCTGATGCGAATTGTCGCTGAGTATTCGGATCCAGGACAAGCTTTGAGCGAGCCGGCGGTTGTTGCTGGTCTTCTCTCGGACGATCAACAGGTTCGAGCATTGGCGGAGTGGGTCGAAGCGACCCTTCTGTTGCAGGCCGAAAATCAGTTTGGCGCTGAAGAAGATGCAGCAACAGGTCCCTGACCGCCCCCTTTCGACCGGGGTCCGTTGGCATGTCTGGCGGGTGGTGGGTTCGGCCATCGGAATCGTGCTCGTGGTCTTGGCAATCTGGCTGGTTGTGTCACACACATCACAAGTCTCGCACGCTTGGTCTTCGTTGCGATCGCCGGACCCACTGACAATTTTTGTGCTGGCGGCGACCATCATCGCCTCAATCCCCATTACGGCAGCCGTGCAACAATTCATGCTTCGTCGTATGGCTAGTGTTCATGTTGGCCTCGGTGAAATGTCCGGCCTTGTGTCGGTGGCAACCCTCCTGAACATGCTTCCACTTTGGCCAGGAGCGATCGGACGCATCGGATACCACCGTGTTGTTCACGGCGTGCATCCAGTTCGCGCCGGGATGGCGATCGTTGCGTCGCGGCTTCTTGCATGCGGGGCAGGGGCGGCGCTTCTTGCCGCTGCCCTGTTCATAGGAACCGGCGGCGTTCGGCCCCTTGCTGCAGCCTGGCTGGCATCATTGGCTACAATTCTGGTCATCAGTTGCTGGCCAGCCTTGCGATTGGCGAGTTTGGCTGCCGCATTTGTCTGGATTGACATGCTGGTGACGGCAGCGCGATACATGGCTGCCTTTCAATTGCTTGGCACACCACTCAGCGGCGAAACGGCGGCAGCGGTGGCGGGCGTTTCGGTAGTTGCTTCGAGTATTCCGTTTCTTGGAAGTGGTCCCGGCCTTCGAGAATGGGCCGTGGGTTGGATGGCCGCGCGGCTGGAGTATTTACCCGATGCGTTGGTCATCGGCGTCATGGCCGACCTGCTCGTGCGGGCCGCCACACTGGTACTGTTGCTGCCAATCGGCGGCATTTCACTGCGGTGGCTCGGTCGAAATCTTCGGACCGCAGTCGAGGCTTCGCGGGCCAGTGAACCGGGAACTAATCCGAGTCTGGATCAATTCCAAGATCACGCACCGTGAAGAGTGCGTCGAAGTTGTATCCGGCCGATTCGATCGTCTCCCGAGCCCCCTGAAGGCGGTCCACGACAGCAATGATGGCTGTGACGGTGGCGCCAGCATCTTCGATATCACGAGCCGCCTCAAGCACCTGGCCGCCCGTCGTGGCGACATCTTCCAACAAGACAACACAATCGCTGGCCTCCAGTGCGCCTTCGAATCGCTTGGCAGTACCGTAGTCCTTCTTCTGGTTGCGAACAAAGAGGCATGGAAGCCCCGAGGCCATAGAGGCGGTTGTAACTAGTGGAATGCCACCAAGTTCGGCGCCTGCAAGCAGCGTGGTTCCCTCGGGAATCCGAGCGGCAAACAGGTGGCCGAGTTCCTTCAAAACGTCGGCCTGTGTCGAAAAGCGGTACTTGTCGATGTACCAAGTGCTTGTGCGGCCGCTACGGAGCGTGAAGTTCCCCCGAAGAACGGCGGTTTCGGCGATTCTCTCAGCGAGTGATGGGGTCGACATGGCTGGGGAGCGTACACGACTGCCCCCACGCATGGTTTCCCCCACGGGCCGCTGCCGGTACCTTTTCCTCCCTATGACATCGGTTTGCTTCTATTTTCAGATCCATCAGCCGTTCCGGCTCAGGCGGTACTCGGTTTTTCGCTCCGACCCGTTCTACTTTGACAGCGAGTCCAACCGCTCGATTATGGAGAAGGTCGCCGAGAAGTGTTACCGCCCGATGACGACCAAGTTGCTTGATCTGATCAAACGGCACGACGGTCGCTTCAAGATTAGTTTCTCTGTGACCGGAACCGCCATTGAGCAAATGCAGGCTTGGGCGCCAGATGTGTTGGATCTGTTGCAGCAGTGCGCCGCGAGTGGATGCGCCGACTTCTTAGCTGAGACCAGTCACCACTCGCTGTGCGCGGTCTACGCTCCGAGCGAGTTTCAACAGCAGGTCGATCGGCATGTCTCGCTCATGCGGGATCTTTTCGATATCGAACCGATCGTATTTAGAAACACCGAACTGATTTACTCGGATCGGATCGCAAGCATGGTGGCGGAATCTGATCAGTTCAAGGGCATGGTGTGCGAGGGTGTGGACAGACTTCTCGGAGACCGCTCGCCAGCGTGGGTGTACGCGCCAACTGGCAGTGGCGACTATCTGCCTGCGGCACCGCTGCGATTGCTGCTCAAGAACTACCGACTCAGTGACGACATTGCGTTTCGGTTCTCAGACAAAAACTGGTCCGAGTGGCCGCTCGATGCATCGAGGTTCGCAGGATGGGTCGACTGTATTAATGGTGATGGGCACCTCTGCAACCTGTTCATGGACTACGAGACGTTCGGGGAGCACCAGTGGGCTGATAGTGGGATCTTCGAATTCATGGACGCTTTGCCAGGCAAGGTGTTTGACACCAATCCAGGTCAGAATGACTTCATCACCGTTCATGAGGCGGTTTCAAAATTCGATCCAGTGGGGGTGTACAAGGCCCCAGATCCCATCTCATGGGCCGACTCTGAACGCGACCTGAGCGCCTGGATCGGCAACGCCATGCAGGAAAACGCGGCGGCAGAACTGTATCGGTTGGAGGGCCCTGTCAAGAAGGCCAGCGAGTCTGGCGACGACTGGATCCTCGAGGACTGGCGAAAGTTGACGACATCGGACCATCTCTATTACATGTGTACGAAGTACTGGGCCGATGGTGATGTACACAAGTACTTCAGCCCGTATGACAGTCCATATGATGCCTACATCAACTTCATGAACGTGCTGGACAATATTCGTGTGCGGTGCGAAAGTTGATGATGGCCGTCGATATTGTCAGTACGCGGACCGTCATCGGCATGGAGATCCATGTCGAACTCGCAACACGAACCAAGATGTTCTCGCGGACGCCGAATGTGGCGCATCCAGATTGGTATGACGCACCACCAAATTCGCTATGCGATCCAGTGTGCCTCGGGTTGCCCGGTGCCTTGCCAACGATGAACCGCCGTGCAGTTGAGATGTCCATGCTTGTGGGCATGGCGCTGGGCTGCCGCATTCCCGATCAAAGCAACTGGGATCGAAAGAACTACTTCTACCCCGATCTTCCCAAGGGCTACCAGATCAGCCAATACGAACACCCACTGTGCGCCGAGGGCGCCATCGATATTCCGCTGGCATCCGGTGGTACAGGGACAATCCGAATTACGCGGGCCCATCTTGAAGAGGACACCGCGAAGTCGGGTCACGAACTTCCAGGTGGTGTCGAGACCGAGGGAACGATCGTCGACTACAACCGCGCTGGCACGCCGCTGCTGGAGATCGTGACGGAGCCTGACTTCAGTTGCGCCGACGATGCCGTGACGTTCGGCCGCGAACTTCGCGCTATCTGCAGGGCGCTCGGTGTGACCGAGGGCATCATGCAGCGGGGCCACATGCGGTTTGAGCCGAACATTAATGTTGTGATGACGCTCAAGGATGGCCGTGAGATCGCCACACCTATCGCCGAGATTAAGAATCTCAACTCGTTCCGTGCGGTGCACGGCGCCATTGAGTACGAGGCGAAGCGGCAAGTCGAACAGTGGCTGGAAGATGGTCTCGAGATGGGGCCGGGTGCCAAGTCGACGCGAGGATGGGATGACGCCAAGTGCGTCACCGTGATGCAGCGATCTAAGGAGGACGCGCACGACTATCGCTACTTTCCTGAGCCAGACCTCGTACCCGTCGAAGTGGACGACGTGTGGCGCGAGCGGATTCGGTCCCAGATCCCTGAACTTCCGATGCAGCGGCGAATCCGATATCAGAATGACTGGGGCATTTCGGCCAAGGATGCAGCGGCGCTCACTGAAGAGCCGGCAATGGCGGTGTTCTTCGACGAATGTGTTGCTGCAGCGACGGCTGGTGGGGAAGGGGCGGCGTTGGCGACCGCAAAGTACCTCCTCAATACCGGTGTTCGGGTCGCGCGCGAGCGAGATCGATCGGCGCATGACTGCGGAATTACGCCCATGCAGGTGGCTGGCATTCTTGCGATGTTGGAGGATGGCGATATCGGATCATCATCCGCGACTTCGCTCTTCGGACTGCTCTGCGATTCAGATGACGAAGCAGGCGTGGTGGCCGAGCGGGAGCAACTTCTGCAAGTAAGCGATACTGCTTCACTGGATAGTTGGATCGACGAGGCGCTGGCCGCGCAGCCTCAGGCTGCGGAAGACTTCGCAGCGGGCAAGGATGCAGCAGTCGGTCGAATCATGGGCCACGTGATGAAAGCCAGTGGCGGGGCAGCCGATGCGGGCCTTGTTCGGGCGCGATTGGTTGAGCGGCTTCGCTGAATTTCCAGATCTTCCTACGCCGTCACTGAAACCATGTTGATCGGGCTCAGTGGTCGATCGCCACCATCGGTCTCGGTTGCACCAATTTTGCGAACGACATCGAGCCCGTCGGTCACCTTACCGAAAGCTGTGTATTGCCCATCAAGGTGCTGGCAGTGATCTCGGCCAAGACAGATAAAGAACTGGCTTCCAGCAGAGTTTGGGTCGCTCGTCCGCGCCATCGACAGAACACCCTCATCGTGCTTGCGGTCATTGAACTCGGCGTCTACTGACCAGCCCGGACCACCGGTGCCGGTTCCATCGGGACACCCACCCTGAATCATGAAACCCTCAATAATTCGGTGGAATCCCGTGTCGTTGTAGAACCCATCACGGGCGAGTTTCTGGAAGTTCTCGACGTGCTTCGGGGCGACGTCATCCCAGAGTTCTAGGGTGAGAGGTCCGAGGGTGGTTTCGACGGCGGCGGTTGGATAGCTCATACGGGCAGTGTACCGGTCCCGCCCGTGGTCCTGTCAACACGCCTACCGCCGCCCCGGTTCAAGTGACGCAACCATCTGCCCAGCACGCCAAATGCGAACGGTTCCATCACTGGAACTGACAGTGAGCGCGATCGACCGCGTGGAGTCTGTAATGCCAGCCGCGGCCGCATGGCGAGCACCAAGCCCAGCTTCGATCTGATGGCGTGATGTTGCCAAGAGTCGTGTCCCTGCTGATTCGACTACACCGTTTCCTCGAATGAGAATGGCACCGTCGAGTTGTGAATACTCCCGAATCGTCTCTGTCATCCGTTGATCCAAAATGTTTCGAGACTTCTCGGGGTATCCCTGGAATGGATTCAAGATCATCTGCTCGGACTTGGTCAGTACCTCCGACGTATCACCAACCACAAGAAGTGCTCCGATGTGCCGGCCTTCTCGGCCGTGCGCGCCGAGGTGCAGAGCCAGATCAAGGGAACGTTGAAAGACGGTCCGCTTGATGTGTTCGGCGATTGATGGTTGATCTGATGCATGGAGCAATTCATATTCGGCGCCGAGATGCAGCACGATCAGGCTGTCAAGGAGACCGCGGTAGGGACCCGTCAAAAAGACAGCCGTGTCGGCGAGGTCGAGCAACCGCCGCGATACCGCCACAAGCGCTGCCAACTTGACCTGTCCGAGGCGGTCGAGTTCCACATCCGGAACACTCAAAATCTGTTGTGGTGGAATTCGAAGTCGGTCTGCTCGCCTTTGATCGTCAACCCGTCTCGTTAGGAGAATGGTTCCTTCGGGAGGCTCGGTCCCCTCGGGCAGTGCTTCGGCTGCCACCAGTACCGCCTTGGCACCGGACGCTCGGGCGATTCCGGCGGCAGCTTCGACAAGCAGATTGGCTGCCATGGCAGGGTCGGGCACGGGCACGCTCCGAGTAGTTGCGGTGTGCAGTCAACGGTCGGTGTGGTGGCTATCTGCTGAAGTTAGGACGGCTCTTGAACTTCGAGATTCCAGTTGGCACAAGGAACGTGTGGCCTCGGTACCTCGTGAGCGATCCGCTGAGTAGGACCGGCTTGCGATAGTCGGTTCCTTTGCCGGATCGAATCAGCTTTGTGAGTGTCGGAGAGGGGAGCAGTACAGCCGGTTCGTCTTCCATGCCCCAGGCGTCCGAGTCGTACACGAAGACCCAAGCACCATGACGACCTCGAAGAAGGCGACCGCGGCGTGAGAGAATCAGTGTTCCATCCAACGGCCCGCTTCGAGGCGAAGCTTCATCGCCGCGATCTACGGTTGTTGGCAGTGTCGGGACGGATTGTTGCAGCCGCGCAACAATGTCGGCCACACTGTCTCCCTCGGCAGTTCCGCTTCGCATCTCATCGTCTGGATCTCGCTGCACCACATCCGGTACGTTGCGTGGTGCGATGGAGGTCTGCACTTCGGCATGCTTTGGCATGAGCCAATTGCGGCTCTCGAAGACTGTGACGTCGCCCGAGACTGTAAATGTTGGCGGGGATTCCTCAGACGCCTGCCATCGTTCCATGTCTTCCAGCACCCGGTTTGGCAGGAGCAAGAAGTCTCGAGTTCGTCCTTCTGGGTCGGCGGCATCGCCGATCAGTCTGAGGACCCAGGGCGACCACTCGTCGTCCCTCACCATGATCCCATCAACACGCGTCAGAACCGCCCCGTTGGGAACCAGAGGAGCTGGTCCGGCGGTGGGAGGAGAAGATTCCGAACCCAAAAGGCACGCCGATATTGCCAAGGCCAATGCAGTCATGCCCACCAGCGTACCCAGCAGGCCGCCAAAAAACTGCGACGGCCGTGATCCTGCCGAACTTTCGCCCCGATCGCACCGCCAGGTCTCTATCTGCTCGCTTGCGCCTATGCCCCAAAGGTCGCTCGCAGGTATCCTTGTCTACCTCTGGCCGAGTGCCCAAGTGGACTAAGGGACCGGATTGCAAATCCGGCATTCGTGGGTTCGAATCCCACCTCGGCCTTTGACCGCCAGATGACACCGACCCACCCACTGTGCTAATCACATGCTTAGGCAGTGACGAATCGCAACTCGGAGAGAGTCGAATCCTCCAATGTCCATGCCTCCTCACATTCTGATTGTTGAAGACGAGTGTGAAATTGGTGAACTTGTGCGGCTGCATGTTGAGAAGGCTGGCTATCGCACGAAGCTTGTTGAGTCTGGTGAGTCCGCGCTTCAGCATGCCCAGGGGAATGCGGTCGATTTGATCATTCTCGACCTGATGCTTCCCGGTATCGACGGCCTAGAGGTCTGTAAGCGTCTTCAGTGGGAGAAGTCTACGCGGCACATCCCAGTCATCATGTTGACCGCCCGTGGCGAGGACGCGGATATTGTCACGGGTCTTGAACTCGGAGCGGTCGATTACATCGTCAAGCCATTCAGCGCCAAGGTGCTGGTTGCGAGAATCCGAAACGCACTGCGCCGCGGTGACGACGTGATTTCGGACGGCGATCTGGAACATGCGCACGGCATCGAAATCAACGAAGATCGATTCGAAATCCACGTTCATGGAGAGCCAATTGAGGTAACGGTCAGCGAGTTTCACATCCTCAGGTTTTTGGCCTCTCGCCCCGGATTTGTCCGAACCAGAGAACAGATCATCGACGCAACACACGGCCCCCGCGTCGTGATGTCCAACCGCACAATTGACGTTCACATCACATCACTGCGGCGCAAGTTGGGGTCAGCTGGTGATCTCATTGAAACGGTTCGTGGAGTTGGGTATCGACTCGACGACGGCGGGCCGGCGAGCCTATGAATACCAATCGGTCCACCAGGGGTTTGTTGTGTCGAACAGCACTCCCGATCGTGGCCGCGCAAATCGTCGTGTTGGCTGGCTTGGCGTGGGCTATCGCCACCATGATCGATCCTGCGAAATACGGCGCAGTGCTTGGGATTGTGGCTGTCGGTGCTGTGCTGTCGTTGCTTGCAACCACAGTAATCACGGTGTGGATCGCCAAACGCACTGAACGGCAGATTCACAGCATGGCCATGACGGCAGCGCGTCTCGCCGAAGGCGACCTTGTGAGTCGGTTCGAACTAGATCTTCCTGGCGCACTGGGTGGGCTGTCGGAATCTCTCAATCAAGTGGCCACTTATCAGGGTGATCGAATTAGACAGCTTGGATTGCAACAGAACGAGATGCAGGGAATCCTTCACGCCATGAGCACGGGCGTCATCGCGATGGCGTTGGATGGTCGAGTCATCAGTATGAATCCGGCGGCGGTGAACATGCTTGCAGTCGGCGAGATGGATGTCAGGGGCCGTGATATTGGCGAGATCGGCGTTGATCCCGAGCTCGTTCAATTTGCGACATCTGTCACATCTCAAGGCGGACACGGAGAAACAGAGCTAGCGATCGGCGGATCGACAGGGCAACGCCTTGTTGCCCGCAGTGAATCCATTCACGACAACCAATCGGCTCTTGTCGGCATCGTTTTGCTTCTTGATGATGTCACGCGGCTCCGCCAGTTGGAGCACATGCGGGTCGATTTTGCAGCCAACGTATCACACGAGTTGCGCACGCCCATCACATCTATTCACGGCTACGCCGAACTGATGGTCGATGAGAAGGATGGATCTGATCGCTTGCGGTATGCAGAAGTCATTCTCAGGAGTTCCGCAAGGCTCTCGTCGATTATCGATGACCTTCTCTCGCTTGCAAGACTCGAGGATCCACAGAGGGCACAACTGCAGGAACGAGAGTTAGTACAGATTCATGAGTTACTGGACGAGGTTGTCAGAGCCTGCTCGGCAGAGGCGGAGAAGGGCAGGGTGATCCTGAAGATTGAGTGTCACGAACACCTCGAGTGTCACGGCAGTCGACAGCTCTTGGAGCAAGCCGTGGGCAACTTGGTTGTCAACGCGATCCGGTACGGCCCCGAGGACTCTTCGGTCACACTGTCCGCGCAGGCGATCGCTGGGGGTCAGATACAGATCAGCGTTTCGGATCATGGCCCCGGGATCGAATCTTCCCACCGCGAGCGCATTTTCGAGCGGTTCTACCGCGTCGACAAGGGTCGCAGCCGCGAAGTGGGGGGGACCGGCCTTGGTTTGGCAATCGTCAAACACATTGCACTGGCGCATGGTGGCCATGTCGAGTTGAAAAGTGGTGTGGGACAGGGATCTGTATTTCGCATCACGCTCCCCGTTTCCGCGCCGGCAAGATCTCCTGAACACGATCTTAACACGACACACATACATTCTTAGGGGGCGTGCATTCCCATGCACATCGTCATCGCTGGGCAAGAATCCGGCGATGAGGGGTGCCGATGCAGACTGAACTAAACCAACGCCAAGCTCGCCCGTTCTGGCTCCACGCGCTGCTAGCCCTGCTATCGCTCTACTTCTTCCTCTCCGCGATCAACGTCATGGGTTCCGGGCTCAAGGCGATCGGCAAGGAGACGACATGGCTGGCAGATGCGATCGCGCAGGGGGACAACCCGCTCGTCGCGCTCATGGCCTCCGTACTTGTTACGTCGGTTGTTCAGAGTTCGTCGTTTACCACATCACTCATCATTACACTGGTTGCAGCCGGAGAACTGAGTCCGGGTACAGCGGTGTTTGCTGTCATGGGTGCCAACATCGGCACCAGCATCACGGGAATCATCGTGTCTCTCGGCACACTACGCATCAAGCGGCAGTTCCGGCGCGCCTACGCCACCGCCTTGATGCACGCGATCCCAAACGTTCTGACCGTTGTGTTGTTATTTCCACTCGAGTGGGCGACCAGTTCGACAGGTGCGGACGGATTTACGGGTGGAATTCTGACCAGAACAGCCAGATGGATCACATCAATGCTCGATCTTGGATCTGGCGAGAAGATGTTCAATCCAATCAAGGCGATCACCAAGCCGATTGTGACGGCGGTCAAAGAAGGAGCGGGGTGGATTTCGGGTGACAACACGACGCTTGCGGCCACACTCGTCGCGGCTATTGGATTGCTAATCCTCTTCATGGCCCTCATCGGTCTCGTTAAGAATCTGAAGGACGCGCTGCTCAAACGAATCGAAGGTCTGTTTACAGTTCTGATCTTCCGAAACGATCTGCTCGCATGGATATCGGGAATCTTCTCGACCGTGGCTGTGCAGTCCAGTTCGGTTACAACGAGCCTCATGGTTCCGATTGCCGGTGCGGGCGCGGTGAAGTTGCGCCGGGTCTTCCCATTTATGCTTGGTTGCAACATCGGCACGACTGTGACCGGCGTGATTGCAGCAACGGCCAATCCAACGGCTGGCGCTGTCATCGTGGCCATATCCCATGTAATCTTCAATCTGACCGACAATGCGATCTGGTATCCACTGAGAATCATTCCGATTCGACTGGCGAAGTGGTACAGCTCGCTTGCCGCCCGGCGGCGGAAGTATGCGTTCATCTTCCTGGCTACCGTGTTTCTCGTTGTTCCGACTGTGGCACTGCTTATCTCGGAACTGTTTTTCTTCAGCGACTGACGGAGTGATTCAACATGTTTGGGCAGCTGATTGCGGCGTTGAAATCAGGCGATCAACTTGATATTGCATTTGCGGAGTTTCTGCAGATGGTCGATGCGTCCGAGTGGATGTTTCACGAGGCGAACGATGTTCTTCGGGGCAAGAAGCGAGAGCAGGACGTTGCCGAGGCGCTCTACAGCAAGGATCAGGAAATCAACCGACTCCTTCGGTCGGTACGAACCGGCATCTTGACGCACTTGAGCGTCAATCCAGTTGCAGACATCCCTGGCTGTCTGGCGCTCATGAGCGTTGCCAAGGATGCCGAGCGAATCGGCGACTACTGCAAGAATGTGTTCGAGGTGGGGCGGTACTACGAGGACGACTACAGCATTGAGCGGTATCACGATCCGCTTGAGGACATTCGAAGCCGGACGGGCGAATTGTTCGGGGT
>PVBE010999158.1_pt1 | contig 23143 bp, 31 predicted proteins | sample 1631181 | NCBI WGS metagenome assembly PVBE01 (sample SAMN08397723, study PRJNA350692) | Marine metagenome, whole genome shotgun sequencing project. | isolation source: water | place: Pacific Ocean | collected 2012-04 | reverse complement strand
TAATATCGTCAGATACAACAAGATTCTCAAATTGAGTGGCAACCCCAGGTATTGCAACCGGCGCAGAATATACACCAGCACAACCCAATGCGCATTCTTTTGTGGCAGTAGTGTGTGGGGCACTGTCGGAACCAAAAAAGAACTTCGGGTTCCCGCTTATTGATGCACGTTGCAAAGCTTCTCGGTCTCTAAAGTGTTTCGGAATAGGCATACAGAAATTATGTGGTTGAATCTTTCCGTCAGCAACATCATTGTTTGTGAGGTATAGATGATGCAACGTAATTGTTGCAGCTACCCTGTTGGATAGTCCGGCAACGGTATCAACCGCATCTTTTGTAGTGATGTGCTCAAGTACAACACGAAGGTTTGGAAACCAATCAGTAATTTTTACAAGGGTTGGTAGAAAAAGTGTTTTTCTCTCGAGTCCATACACGCTTTTTCCTGAAACTTCACTATGCAAACAAAGTACCATGTCGAGCTTTTGCATTTCTTCAAATATTGCAAAAAGACTCATTATGTTTGCAACGCCACCCTCTGAATTATGAGTCACATCTGGCAGGTAAATTTTCCCCGCAATTGCTCCCCATTCGTGTGCTATTCGCACCATGCTGGGTGTTGTACCTTCTCTAATCTCGATGGTCATGAGTGGTTTGAATCCACTTCCTCTTGTTGCTCTCTCTACTACTTTTTCATAAGAAAGCATGCTTTTTGCATCAAGAATTGCAGGGTCAGTATTTGGCATAATAACTCCTGCACCGAATACCCCAGCACTGTAGGGGGCTACTTCTTTGAGAATTTGACCTTTGCGTAAATGCAAATGTGCATCCATTGGTCGCAATATTTCAAATTTCTCCATACGGACCCTCTCTAACACACGCGTGCGCGGCGTTAATAATATTTTTCATTCTCCACGGGCAAAGAAGTGTAACTGAACCCAAAAAAACTGAGTCGGCTCCTGCTTCTGTAAGTCCTCTTACATCGTCCGCACACAAGATTCCACCACCAGCATTGATTGGTTTTGTGATGCGTGCGCTTCTTGCCAACCAAACCCATTTTTTTTTTACAAGAGGAAGAAGTGGTGCGCCAGAGAAGCCTCCTCCTCCGTAGTGAGCAAGAGGTGAAACATAATCACCAAAGAGTTCTTTCCACCACATTGTGCCGAACACTGTTCCCCAAGGAATTGTGTTTGATACACAAAGCGCATCACACTCAGGCATTTTTGCTATTTGCTTTGCAGTATTGATTGGTGTAGTGACGCAAAGCTTCGGCATAATCGGAATTTGCAGATTTGAAGCAATGAGTAGAGCTGTTCGTATCTCCTCTAGCACGTCATCAGCTTCGTGTTCTACATTTGGACATGAAAAGTTGATTTGCAATCCAACTGGCGCCCTAAAGTGGTGTATATATTCACCAAACATTTCAACAAAGAGTTGTAGCTCTCGCCTTCTTTCAAGTTCTGTCTCACCAACTGAAGCAAAAGAAAGCATAAAAGGCTCGGGCCATTCTTGCCACAAACCTTGCTTGAAGTAGAATTCTGCTCCAAAGTTGCTCAATCCAACTGCATTTAGAACTACCGACTTGACCGGTTTCACAATAATACAATCGGGTTTTGAATCTTGCGGTGTAACACCGTCTTTCTTGAGAGGCATATTCCCCTCTCTTTCCTTGAGTGTTACAGTTTTTGCAACCAGTGTTGTTTTTTCAAAACTGAGTCCAAGAAACCTAAATGCTTTGTGGTGAGGGTATCCTTCACCTTGAAAATTTCGTACTCCAGATGCATCAAGCACAGGCCCGAAGTCGATTTCTCGAAGAATCATTTTCTTTTCCTTTCTTACTGTGAAAGAGCGTTTTCGGACACATTATAATGTCCGAGAATTCCAGGTTATTTCTAGCATACTCACTCATGTGTGTGCAATGTTTGGTTTTTTGTATAGATTTTTTTCCACATCCAATCCACAGCATTTGCACAAAAAGTAGAGTTTGTATATTTGGCAAAAAAAATATATCTGATACTATCTAAATCAGTCAGGAGTTCACCAGGTGAGTGACCTCGCAAGAGGTCGAACAGCGGGAGAAAATTTCGGTAAAGAAAGAGGCACAACTCGAAAGTGGTAGACAGCTAGAGAAATTGAAGGTTGGCAACAATCTGAAAAATCAAAGGCAAGAAACCAACAGAGAGATAAAGAGTATGGCTACGGCGAAACTCAGCTTGAAAGGTTAAGACTTCGGTCAAGACCAGAAAGGCATAGGGTAGCCCTTACCCGATCGACGCGACCAACTTGAGCACTCCCGACGGGCCGGATTTCGAAAGAAGTCCGGCCCTTTTCTTTTTTCTTTCTAAACTTAATTAAGGTCTTGACAAAGTTATCAATATATGATAACTTGCACTTGAACCTCTGAACTCTGCCTTCGGGTCGTATTCAGATAGGGCGCCAGACAACGGGTCCCAGACGGCGCACCGAAAACATTGGGACTACATAAAAGATGGTGGAGGGCGAGGTAGTTCCTCGTTGGTAGTCGGCCTACGTTTGCCGGCCATGCGGTGAGTGTCTCGCCCTCCACAACAGTTCTTCTCAGACTTGTTTCTCCTTTGCGGGAGTTAACGCGCGAAATAAATGTCGGATATGTAAAATAAAGAGGCCCTACAATAGGGGACGAAAATCCTCAGCCCTTGAAAGGCAATTGGAGGAGCCTTTCCTCCACCGACGCGACAAGTCTGGATTCATCAAAATAAGCACTGCGAACTCCAGAGTTCAATGTGCCAGAAGGGAGGACCCGTGCGGGTTCATGAAGCTTCACAGGCTTCGGATTTCGAAGACCCGTAGTGCTGTAAGGCCAAGTTCGGAAGAGCTTGGCCTTATTTTTTATCTAAAATCGTCAGAAAACCCTTGACTCCTACGCACAAATCCCCTAATATACCCGTACTGCGCATGAAGCGCTTTTTGTTTGTCGAAACCAGAAATATATAAATTATTAATTATTAATAACGCAAATTACTATGGCAGAGGAATTTGATAGAAGTAAGCCACACGTAAACGTAGGAACCATTGGTCATGTTGACCACGGTAAAACTACGCTTACAGCCGCCTTGCTTCATTGTTTAAATCTTGCAGGACACAGCGTAAAGCTGAAAGCTGTCGATCAAATCGACAATGCGCCAGAAGAGAAGGCGCGAGGTATTACAATTGCTCTATCTCATAACGAATATGAGACAGAGAAACGTCACTACGCACACATCGATGCTCCAGGGCATGCCGACTATATCAAGAACATGATTACCGGTGCTGCTCAAATGGACGGTGCTGTTCTTGTGGTTGCTGCTTCTGATGGTGTTATGCCACAAACTCGTGAGCATATCCTTCTTGCAAAGCAAGTTGGTGTGCCTAAAATTATTGTCTTCCTAAACAAGGTGGATCAGGTAGATGATGCAGAACTTGTAGACCTCGTGGAAGAGGAAGCACGAGAACTTCTTACTAAGTACGAATTTGAAGGTGATAAAGCCCCTGTTATTAGAGGTTCGGCACTTAAAGCACTTGAAACAAAAAGTGTAGATGATGAAGCTGCAAAGCCACTTGTTGAGCTTGCAAATGCAATGGATGAATATATTCCAGAGCCAGTGCGAGATACAGAGAAGGCTTTCCTAATGCCAATTGAAGATATCTTCTCAATTGAAGGACGAGGTACTGTTGCTACAGGTCGAATCGAGAGAGGAAAAGTTAAGGTTGGAGAAGAAGTTGAAATTGTTGGTATTAAAGATACAACAGTGACAACAATTACCGGTATTGAAATGTTCAACAAGAACCTTCAAGAGGGTATGGCTGGCGACAACGCTGGAATCCTTCTTCGAGGTACTAAGAAAGAAGATATTACTCGTGGGCAAGTTCTTGCAAAGAAAGGTTCTGTTACACCTCATACTGAGTTTGAAGCAGAAATTTACGTTCTTAAAAAAGAAGAAGGAGGCCGACACACACCATTTATTAGTGGTTACAAGCCACAGTTCTATATAAGAACTACCGACGTAACAGGAGAAGTTACTCTAGACGGAGGAAAAGAAATGGTTATGCCAGGAGACATTGTTACTGTTAAGGTAAAACTTGTTACTCCAATTGCACTTGAAGAAAAACAACGATTCGCTGTACGAGAAGGTGGGCGAACAGTTGGGGCAGGTGCTGTAACAAAAATTGTTAACTAGCTACATAAGTCGCATTTAAGGTAGTTCTCTAAAAATATGGTAGAAGCAAAAACAAAAACTAAAACGGAAACAGGCGCTAAAGCTCCTGCAAAAAAGAAAACCGCAAAGAAAAAAGATGCAATAGCAAGTAAGCTTCGCATTAAGGTTTCTGCCTATGAGAATAAAGTGCTTGATAAAAGCGTAAAGCAAATTATCGACACAGCTACACGCTACGATGCAAAGCTTCGCGGTCCAATACCTCTGCCAACTGAAATTAAGAAGTACACCGTGAACCGTTCATCGTTTGTACACAAACCAGCCAGGGAACAATTTGAAATGCGTGTACACAAAAGACTCATCGACATAGATGAACCAACGCCAAAGATAATCGAGAGCCTAACAAATCTCGATCTCCCAAGCGGAGTAAACGTCGACGTAAAAATGATTTAAAAAATTCATAAAAATCCCCCGCAAGGGGGATTTTGTTGACGTATATACGTTCGTATATACGCGCATATATACGTCTGATAGAATGAATGTATGAAATTTGTAAGAAAGTTACAGAAAGTAAGTAGTCATAGCTACTCAATTAATATTCCTAAAAGTGTGATGAAGAAATTTCGGTGGCGCGAGCGCCAAAAGTTAGAAATTTCTGTTAATCCAAAAACCAAAAAGCTCTCTATAAAAGATTGGAAGAAGAAGTAATTAAATCGTTTAAACCTTTTTCTAAGGATATTTTAGGTTTCCAGTTGATAAGTTTCTTTGCTTTTGAAATATCTGCCAGTGTTTCAAAGACCTCACCATGTCGAGGTTCAATAAACTCTCTTTTTTTGCTAATCATGTCTGCAACCTTAAGTACATTATAGTTTTTTCCTGTACCTATATTTAATATTTCTCCCCTGCCTACTTCTTTACTTTCCATTGCAGAAAGATTGGCTCTTGCAACATCATAGACGTGTGTATAGTCTCTTTTTTGGGTTCCGTCTGGGACAATCGAAAGCGGTTTTTTCTTCTGCATTTGACCTAAAAAAATTCCTATTACAGTTGCATATGGTCCATCTTTGTCTGTTGTTTGGCGAGGTCCATATACATTAAAGTAGCATAAACAGATAGTTTCTAAGCCGTAAAATTTACTTACCATTTGGCAATATTGTTCTCCGACTCTTTTTTGGATTGCATACGGTATTATTGGATTTGTTACAAAAGTTTCTTGTAATGGCATCGGGTGCCCTTCACCATACGCAGATGAGGAAGCTGAGTATACGACCCGTGGCACGCCCACATCTCTCGCAGCGAGAAGAACATTTAATGTTCCGGTGATATTAATGTCATTTGTCAGTTGTGGTTTTTGAATTGAAAGTTGCATTCGTGGCTGTGCAGCAAGATGAAATACCCCATCAGCGCCCCTGAATATTCCTTTAAGACTTTCAAAATTTCTTATATCTACTTTGTGGTGTGCTGCTTTTGGGTTAATTGTAAATGTGCCACTTGCATTTAATAAACAGTCGACTATGTGCACCTCATGACTTTCTTCAACTAGTAAGTCAACAACATGAGAGCCAATAAAACCTGCACCTCCTATAACTATATACTTCATATCTTATTGAAATGTAAAAAATAATCCTACTCCAGTGAACAGGAAGAGGTATAAAAAACCAAAACCAATTGTGTAGAGCACTACTTTAGCTGCATCGGTAACACGGCTATTTCTTAATAGGCATAGTCCTGTTCCAAAAAAGAGCATTCCCATAGTTGCAACTGAGAGGCAAAGAAGTGTCAAAAAGAAAAATGGTACATACGGCACAAGTGCTTCGAAAATAGGGTTGACAGCTGGTTCGTTTTCAAGCCAATCAATATATAGAAAGAACCTGACAATTGCGAATACATACAAGAGAATCCCTGCAGACTGCAACATACCAATCTGATAATTCTTAAGCTTCATCTTTATTGAAACTGAGTGAAACTAAATAAGTTATGTAATAGAAAAAAATAGATGTGGATTAGTGTGTAGCGATAGTCTTAATACACCATTACTATGTTAGGTACGTATGGAAGTATCAGACGTATACAATAGTAGTAGTGAGAATAACCAGCAAAATCCTCCGGAAGATATTCAAAATACTGTTTCTAATACTGTCCCACCTCAACCACCTGCAGAACACCCTAAAAAAATGGGTAAGTTTAAAGCCAGTAAGACCCTTTTTCTTCAGAGTCTGCATGTTTTAAGGCAAGATAAGGAAATTGTTTTCTTTCCAATTCTTTCAAGTATTGTTTCGCTTATCACACTTGTTATTTTTGGACTCATTGTTTTTTTGGGTCCGTTTGATTGGGTTGTTGAAGAGGACGTGTCCCCAACGTTTGCACAAGAGGTAACACTTTACGGACTTATATTCTTTTACTATCTTGTGACGTATTTCACAGTCACTTTTTTCCAGGTTGGGTTAACTGCAATAGCATACGAGAGAATGAGAGGAGGCGATATTGATTTTAATGGTGGTGTGAAGGCAGCAAATCATATAATAGGTAAAATATTTGTGTGGTCAGTTTTTGCTGCGACAGTTGGTATTGTTTTAAAAATAATATCTGACAAATCAAAATGGTTAGAAAAGATTGCTGTTAGTTTGTTGGGCGCAGCGTGGAATATTGTTACGTTCTTTATTGCGCCCACACTTCTTCTTGATAACGTGTCTGTGTGGCAGTCTATTAAAAACTCCGGAAATACGTTTAAAAAAACATGGGGGGAAACGCTCATTACGAATATCTCCTTGAATTTCTTTGTAATGTTAATGGCAATCATAATATTTATCTTGTATATACTCATGATAATTCTTGTTGGAAATGTTTTTGAAGGAGTGTTTGGATACTTCGCGGTAACTACCGTGTTAGTTCTTTCATTAATATTGCTTTCAATAATTTCGTCTAGTTTGTCGGCTATTTTTAAAGTAGCGTTATATTTATATACCAGGTATGGTATTATGGCCGAAGGATTTTCTTCTGAAATTATTTCTAGTGCAATTGGAAAAATGCCAGAAACTTCTTAATTTAAGAATACTATAGATATGGCGAATCAACTTGAAGAGGCAAAAAAATATTTAGAGTCAAATAAAAATACATACCGGCAAGAGGAGTTGATTAAAGGACTCAGGCAGGCAGGGTATTCTGAGGATGTTATACGAGAGGCTACGGGCCCGACACCGACAAGCGCTGACGTACCACAGCAAAAAACTATTTCAACAGGAAGAAAGATTGGGGAGTGCGTATTAGGTTTTATCGGTACAGGTATTGTTTTCCAACTTGTTTCCGCCATTGCAGGTGCTGTTCTAGGACGTTCTCAATTTTTTATTTCCTATATTTTAGGTTTCATTGTTGTGATTGCAGGATATATTTATTTAAGAAAGAAAAGAAAATATATTGCAAGGGGTATTCTAGGTTCATTAATAGTTGGTGTTTTGCTTGTGGGAGCTGTCTTTCTGTTTTTGGCAGTTATGTTATGAGAGCATCCTTATCGGCGTTGGTTTTAATAAAATTTAGTTCATAATTAAGCATAAATCATGTCAGACGAAAACAATCAAAACGATAGTGTTTCAGGAAAGCTTGACCAGATTATAAACAAGCTTAATGAACACGACGAGAGGATTCGTGCTATGGAGTCTAGAGTTGGCTCAGAAGTACCTCAACAAGCCCCCGGTGTGGCACCAGTGCCTCCACCACCACCTATTGCCTCTAATGACGATGGCTTGCAAAAATCTACAGAACCGCAAACTCCGTCTGCAGTAAGCAGGTTTGTCGAATGGTTAAAAGAGGATTGGTTGCTAAAGCTCGGTGCCTTGCTTGTATTAATTGGTTTTGGATGGCTTGTAAGCTATGCATTCTTGAATAATTGGATAGGTCCTATTGGACGAATTGCTATGGGCCTTATTGCCGGAGTTTTGCTACTAATTCTTGGAGAGTGGAGAATACGAACATATGTGAATCAAGGAGGGGTATTTCTGGTACTTGGTTCAACTGTTGTTCTTTTAACAATTTTTGCCGCTAGAGAGGTATATGATTTTCTTTCACCGCTTTCGGCTCTTGTTGTGATGTTTTTGAGCACAGCATTTGTTGCTCTTTCAAGTGTAAAACACAAGTCACAGTCTTTGGCTGTTGCAAGCCTTGTGCTTGCCGGTCTTGCCCCCCTGTTAACCAGTAATGCAAATCCAACTGAAGTTGCCCTGTTCTCGTACTTGCTTGTGGTTGTATTGGGGACTGTTTGGGTTGTGGGAGTTTCTGGATGGAGAGCACTTACATTTGGAGCGCTAATTTTAGTTGGCCTATATAGTTTACCGATTCTCGCTTCGTATTCACCGCAAGAAGGAAATATTTTACTTATGTTTTCATTTGTCTTTACTGCAATATTCTTTGTTACCAATATTTTAGGAATTCTCAAATTAAAGGAAGGAAAAATTAAGTCAGACCTCATTTCAGCTGCAGGAACCGGACTATTTCTTCTTATTTGGATAATGATAGTTGCTAGCGCACAGTGGCAGAGTTTGTTAATTGCTGCATGGATGATTGCATTCATAGCGGGCGCATTTGCAACATTCAAAATTACTGCACGCAGAGAACCGTTTTATGTGTATACAGGTGTCAGTATTGCAATGCTTGCCACAGCAACTGCCGCTGAATTGAGTGGGCCAGCACTAGTAATTGCATATACTATTGAGAGCGCGGTTGTTGCGTTGATTTCATACGCCATCTTGAAAGACATACATATTGCACAGCGATTAAGTCTTCTGATGATTGGACCTGTTGCACTTTCTTTTGAAAGTATGAGAGCGTATCAATGGCGTACTAGTGTGTTTCATGATGACTTTGCTGTTCTTGCTATGTTGATGTTTGCTCTTGTTGGTATGGGGCTGTTCTTTTTGAAACAGCATATAGGGGGGAGCGATGAAGATTCATCAAAATTAGCAAAAACACTCTTAATTATTGGGTCATTATATGCTTTTGTATTATTGTGGCTAAGTTTACACGCTGCCATGGCAAATGATGACACTGCTACCATGGTATCTCTTGTTATATATACAATAGCTGGGCTTGCTGTGTATTTCTACGGGAGAATAAATAATGAAAATGGACTTAGAAACTATGGTGGAATAATATTGGCATTTGTTGTTGGACGACTTCTTTTTGTAGAGGTTTGGAATATGGAGCTTACTGGGAGGATCGTAACCTTCTTCCTTGTAGGTACTCTTCTTATGAGCACTGCATTTATTGGACGTAAAAAGCACAAAGAGAAAATCGAAGAGGGTGTAGAAAATAGTAATTAAATAAATATGAATACAAAAAATAATGTTGTTTATATAATTTTGCCAATTTTAATGTTTGCATTGTTGTTAGCTATATTGGCTGGCCCCAGAGAGACATACGCGCTCTCATATGCAACAGTTCCTTCCGCAATAAGCGATGAAAAAATAAATATTCTAAGTTCATACCAAAAAATTAAAACAGTTTCACCTCCTGCTTTTAGTGTGCCGACCGTTGTGGAAGTTTCATTTGATAATGAATTTGTTGGGAGGTATGACTTTGTTATTGTGGACTTAGAAACAAATATTTTTCAACCGCATTTCTTTGAAACGACACATGGTGAAATTCCTATTTCAGTAACTTCAAATAGAACTTCAGGAAGTAATGATGCAATGATTGACGGAAATTCACGTTCGTTTACAGAGTTTGAACTTCCTGAAGAAAACCAAGGAAAAGCCACAATAACAATTAAATCTCAAGTTCCTGTTATGTCGTCATCTCTTACTGTATTACTTGATAATCATGTGGCCTTACCTACATCAGTTGAAATTCGTGCAAATGTTAGTGGGAAGGATAAAATTATTGTTGCAAAAAAGAAGATGACTAGTACAACAGTTCAGTTCCCTAAAACATCTTCAGACACTTGGACAGTTACGTTAACCTTTGCCCAGCCTTTGCGTATTTCAGAGCTACGACTATCAGAAGAAAATGCAACGAAAGTTGATTCACAATCTCTAAGATTTTTGGCTCAACCAGACCAGTCATATGATATTTACTTTAATCCAGACCGATATGTTGGGGCTAAGACAGTTGAATCGGGCAATCTTTCAAGAGATGAAGATGTGCTAAAAGTTGACGGTGGTGTTTCCCGCAATAATCCAAATTATGTTAAAGCTGACGTTGATGGAGATAGTGTTCCAGACACAGACGATAACTGTGTTTCTGTAGAAAATGTTGACCAAGCAGATGCTAACCAAAATGGTAGGGGGGATGCATGTGATGATCATGACAGAGACGGGCTAATAAATAGCAAAGATAATTGCCCAGACCACCCAAATAGAAACCAAAGAGATGAAGACGGTGATGGCGTAGGCGATATATGTGACGGTGTAGAGAGTCGTCTAACTGAGCGTTATGTGTGGATACCATGGGTTGGAATCGGTATTGCTGTTGTTGTATTGGTATTTCTATTTACTCGTACAGCAATGTCGATGAAAAAAGAAGATGGTGTGGATGAGAATAATACAGAAAATAATGATGGTGAAAATAATCCTCCGCAACAATAAATATAAAAACTATAAAAAAGAAAACGCTCTCGAAACCCTGAATGGGTCGAGAGCGTTTTTTCGTCACTAATGGGTGACAAGTTTTTCGTTTGTCGGTTCGAACTCGGGTGGACCGGAGCAGTTATTGCCCATTGCATTTATCTTCCCACCTTCTCTGCGTCCATCGATGAGTTCTTCAAACTCCGTGTCTTTGGCACATTCGAAACTTCCGCTTCCCATCATGAGATAACTGCAACAGTGTGCACCTTGACCCACTTTGCAAACATTATTGCTGTGGTCGCCAGAGACTTTCATTACGGACCCCCATAAATGAAAAGGCTTACAGCCATCGAATCAGCCATACGGGACGCGACATATGCATTTCCCAGAAAAACCCAGAAAAACAACAGGGCCCAATCACGATTGCGTTGCGCTTTCTTTTCTTGGTTTGCAGAGACTCGGAAAAGTACGAGTCTGCTATTGATGAACCCAAGCATCAATCCAATTTTTGCAAGTGATGAAGTTACAACGAACAAAAAATGTTCCATTTATCCTCCTTAGCCTATCATTGCAAAAAAGAAAAGAAGAAGAACACATCCAATACATAAGTATCGGGTAGAGTCCTTTGTGTACCCATTTAGGTCTCCAGGATGGTCAATGACCGCCATATCTGAAGCAAGCAAGTATATTATTCCAGACATGAAAGAAAGTGCAGTGAGCATAAGGCAGACCATAGCTGCCACCACCTCGCCCACATAAACAGACAAAAACTCAAAAATTATTTGTCCCATGTTCGAACTATTTAGCCTCCGTACATTTGAATGCACACATAAGTGGCAATGAAACAAATTGCCGCAAGTGGCACATATTCTTGACGGTAACTCTCGCTTTTGATGGCTACTGTCGATACCCCGAAAGCAGTAAAGGCAATTCCTGCTAATCCAGATATTAGGGCGCCAATTAACCAACCCATATAAGTGTACCTCCGCGGTAACCCTAAACTAGATTGAGATAAAAGGAAAGCTTTTATTTTAATGTTGATTTTTAACTTGCAAAAGTTTTGTTAAAGCGATACTGTATTCCGCGGATGCTAAACTAGGAGGTTCCTTTGGATATCGAAATAGAGTACGTGCCATTGAAGCTTTCACACACAACAAGAAGAGCTTGCTCTTTTCAGTGTGTGTATGCGGTTGTGCGCGAAGCAGAGAAAGGAGACATGATTAGGGTAGTCTTCGTGCAGGGAAGCGAAGCTATATTCTTTGATTATTTGCTCCGACTCGTAAACGGTGGGGTGATGACAGCAGATGAGGATGTGACTCGTGCACTCAAAGACATAACTGAAACTCCGGAACTTGCCACTCAACCCGATTTCGATGGCCAGTTCGATGTGGGCATCACCGACGATTTCGATCCGGTAATATTCGCAAGCAGAATTTTCCCAAGCGTATTGCAGGCAGAGCTCTACAAGCCTTAAGCGTGAACTGTAAACGCCCCGACTTCAGTGAAGTCGGGGCGTTCTTTGTTGGAGAGAATTACTTGATAACTCTAGAGGGTAAGCATATACTCGGATGTAGAAGTATTGGAGGACGTTATGTTGTATTACTGCGACGGCGGTTGTGGTGGGACACATAGATCTCTCGACACAATTGCAAATCACCAACTTGCATGGCGAAATGGAGTACCCCCCAGCAGGGGAACAAGGTCAGTCACTCCTCTTTTTGCGACTGGTATTACGAGGCGCGCTCGCAGAGACTGCCTCAAACCGATTTCTCGATTCGAGGCGCGACGTTCAGCTTGGAAGCTCATCCTCAAAAGAGTGGCAAAGGAATTCAGGAGAATACAGAAATGACCGAAGCAAAAACTGAAGGGCAAGTGAAACCGCACATAGTGGCAAAAAGTAAGGAAAGGATTTTACGAGAGCGCCGAGCAAAACTTCAGAGAGAGCCGAACAAGTGCTCTGGTGGAATAAGAATTCCGAAGAGCCCTTGTTGTGGCGCAAGTATCAACCGTACAACTGGTGGGGTAGTTCTCGAGAATTGTTCCAGATGTGGTGGCTCGGTCTCACCTCAGCATTTCTAAAAGCCCGCCCAAACACTTACTGTGCTGGGCGAGCTTTTTTATTTTTGGTATTATATATGCATGAATAAACAAAATGGTGTTGGAATTTTAGGGATTGTATTTATTATTGCTTTTATTGGGGTTGTTGCAGGTGGGGTTGGTTATTTAGCCGGACAAGGGGAGGACGTTGGCACAGACGATACGGATGGTTGGCCAGATAGTCAGGGTGAAGTGAAAAATTTTGAAGATTGTGTTGCTGCAGGTAACCCAGTCATGGAAAGCTACCCACGTCAATGTAATCATGATGGTGAACATTTTGTAGAGGTTATTGTTGGTGACACAATGACAGATCCAGACACAGAGAAACCAATCATTGAATCTTTTGAAGATTGTGTTTTGGCTGGGAACCCAGTAATAAAAACATATCCAGCTAAATGTATTTATGATGGTGTTTCCTACACACAGCAAATTTCAGACAAAGATGTTACTAAGTGTACCAACCCAGGGACTCATGATTGTACGAAACAATATGAACCAGTGTGTGGCATGGTTAATGTGCAATGTATTACAACTCCATGCCCACCACTTCCAGAAACTTTTGGAAATGGATGTGAGGCGTGCTCTAACCAACTTGTAGAAAGTTACACCAAGGGCGCTTGCGAAGAATAAAATTTTTATAAGAAAAAGCCCCCTAATCCTTTAAAGGATTAGGGGGCTTTTAGTCACTCTTGTACAAACCTAGTTCTGCTCTCGAAGAGTCTTCGGAGATCTTCATTCGTATAGGTCGGCCTGTGAATGAGCTCCCATGCTCCGTGAGACTTTGAGAGTGAGAGGTTCCACGGGCAAATTGTTCTGCGCCACATGAAATGGGGCGAGAGAGGGCCGTCTGGGTCTTCTGGGTGAACTCTTGTGTACTGAAGAATTTGTCCGTTATGAAAATGGTCCCAAGGATGCTCCGAAGTATAGATACCTCGGAACTTTTCCTGGCTCATGCGTTCAAGACGCACCATTGCGGCCGTGATGAACTCGCCGTGTGCAACAACAAGAACATTTTTTTCGGAACACTCACGCTCAAGCGTTCCAAGAAGTCTGTCGGCTCGCTCACATACGTTTGCAATAGACTCACCACCAGGGGGCGCCCACAGAAACGGATTGATTTCGCGTCGCTTGAGTTCGTCTTGAAAGAGTCTGATACGTTCGTTCATTGGAAGTGCATCCATTGTGCCGTAGTCACGTTCGCGCAATCTCATATCAAGGAACCATTCCACCAAGCCCTCTGCTTCCGGAAGGTTCAGGTAATGTGCCGTTTCAACGGCTCGCGTATACTCGGACGCATAAAGCCTGTTGAAAGTTCCTGCAAAATTGTCACGGAGCCAGTAGCCTGCACTTTGTGCTTGCTCGACACCTTTTTCATTGAGTCGGTAGTAAGCACTTGAAGTTGCCATAAACTCCTCAGTGAAAACACTGTGGTCGCCCTTGCGAGAGCGCTTGTTGACAACGTTCCCTTCACTTTGACCGTGACGGACAAAGATGAGATTCTTCGGCATTCCAATTCTTGTTGTCATGCATTCTCCTATTTTGGTGTTTTGAGTGAGCTAAATCTGTGTATTTTATACAATATTTTTTTTATTTACACAAGTTCCCAAAACTATTGCGCGAGGCAACAAAAGAGCAGATACTTAAAATAGAAGTAAATGGAGGTTTCAATAATGGCTTCAGAAACAAGCTGTGGAGAATGCCTTCTGGACAACCACTTTTATTGCACACGATACACTGAAGTATTGCTCCTTGGGGCAGATGAAGAACTTCTCCTTCAGTCATTCACTTGTAAGTGTGTTGACGAGGCTCATGCAAGTGATGAAGTGCACTCATCAGAAGAAGTTGCATGGGACGCGTTACAAGATGCGGAAGACCCTAATCATGCGTGGGAGAATTACGGTCTTGCCATTCAACCACTTATTGCAAGACACAGCGGGAAGGATGGTAAGGTGTGCGGAGATATTTGCTACTGCATGACGCGAAGCACTTGTTGTGGTGGCCTCATTGCAGTTACTCAGTGGGGGATGCAATTCCCAACATGTGCAATTTGCGGGAAGCCTCTCTGGGGATTAGGCCAGTGAAAAACACCCTCTGATTCTTTATAGAATTAGAGGGTGTTTTTTCGGGGAGTTTATTTGACATGTTTAGATATAAATTGTTAGTGTGCTAGCAGTTTCTTACTCTCACGTTGCTTGATAAAAGCTTCTGAAAGGAGGTGCGCATGAGAACTCCATAGAAAGGAGGACTCATGTCCAAGAAGGCCGGCTGGTTCACCAGTCACAGTGTCATCCGTTACGAGTTCCCGAAACCCAAGGGTTTCGAGGACTGGTTCTATACGGGTGCGACCCGTCACTTCGGCCACGAGAAGTCGCAGCACAAGCGGCACTAGGTCGAGAAATATGCCCCGCTAATCTTTCGATTAGCGGGGCATTTTAACAGCCGACTATTTATTTTATTGACCTAAATGTCTCACTCTTGTAAGCTCGTGCATAGAGGTATAAACGTGCTAACAATATTTATTGTTTTGCTATATGAATAACGACTTCTGGATAATCGTTTTTATGGTATGTGTTATAAAACTACAAGCCCCCGATTTCAGTTGAAATCGGGGGCTTTAACTTTCTCGTAGAACCCTTTCAATTCTTTGAAGCTCTCGATATGAAGAAAGAACTTTTCGTTCAAAACTTGTTGTATCGAGTCGCGTTCTGCTGATTTGAAAATACAACCCCATTCTTCCGTGCACAATTGCGGGGTCGCAACGACCTTCTTTTGCCAAATGAATCAGGCTATACACTTTTCGGAGGAAGTGACGAGGTACAAAAAATTGATTGCACCCATTCTGCCAGCGTACACCAACACCATTAATGAATATTGGAGTTTTTGCAGAATCTAACACTTCTGACTTATGATGAGACACTTCAAACCCTGCATCAGAAAGCACTTCTCTAACAATGGCACGTTTGCGTTTCCCAAGAACTCTATCCTTTGTTGAAAAGATAAGGTCATCAGCATAGCGTGTATATGACGCACACCAAAGACCGGAAAGAGTATCACAAAAGCTATCTAAGGTGTGCGCACAATATACGTCAAACAACATGTTTGACGCGGGCGCTCCTGTCGCAAGACCGCCGGTCACGGGAGAGAAAAAAAGCCCCTCAAGTAAACAAGTAAGGTCTTGCATGTCGAGTTTTGGGTCAAGACCAGTCAGTATTTCAGTGAGTCTTCCAACGTCAACAGACGCGAAGGCATCCTTGATATCAAACAGACAGAAGAAGCGATTATTTCTATGGGTTCGTATAACCTTGAACGAAGATTGTCCGCGTCTGAGTGAAATAGAGTGGTGTGTCGGTACTCTAAGTGTTTGCAGATAACCAATCATTCGGTTATGAACGCGGGCCATTTCTCTATTTGGTTTATGAAACGTGCGAACCTTTGCTCTCCCTGAGAGATCGTTTACATCTCGCTGATTGAAAATTTCAAACCGGGGGTTTCCACTGAGTCCCGATAGGATTTTTTGAGAGAACATTCTAGAACCTCCAGTAAATCTTGCTCCATTATGTTTATTTGAGACCCTATGTCAAATAAAAAATAAGACAAGGAATGAACCTTGTCTTATATCAGTGGTACCCAGAGGATCGGCGTGCAACGAGCAGTGAAACAAAAATCACTGATCTGTCGAGGGCTGAAAAAAAGAAAAAAAGAAAAAAATCCGTGAGGAGACACCTATAAAGATGTTCCTGCTTTACTACTTGAGTAGTAAAGGGTCTGAGCACAGGAAGTGCTCTGGATGCTCGTTTGCCGATCCTCTGGACGACCTTACTTGCCCGTACGAAGCAAGCCTGACCGTGTACCCACATTATAGTTAAACAAAACTTGTTTGCAACAACGTATTATTTGACACAATAAGGTAATTTAGGCTAATATAGCGCAGAGCCACAGGGCTTTTTTTATTTAATACTATGAAATTCTTGCTTGGAACAAAGGAGGAAATGACTCAGATTTTTGATGACGCTGGTAGATGCTACCCAGTGACTGTCATCAGTACAGGCCCCTCTATAATTACTCAAGTTAAGACAACCCAAAGTGACGGATATAATGCGATTCAAGTTGGCTATGGAGAGAAAAAGAAGCTAAGTAAAGCCATAAAAGGACATGTTAAGGAACTAGGAAATTTCCGTTATTTGAGGGAATTTCGAGTGAATGGAAAGGATATTGCCGGCTATAAGGTTGGAGATTCAGTAAATATTGATGTATTTGAAGAAGGCGACAGTGTTCGTGTGAGTGGAGTTTCAAAAGGAAAAGGTTTCCAAGGTGTGGTAAGGCGATGGGGTTTCCACGGAGGACCACGCTCTCATGGGCAAAAACATTCAGAACGAGAACCTGGTTCAATTGGAGCAACAGGCCCACAAAGAGTTTTTAAAGGAAAGAAAATGGCAGGGCGAATGGGTACTGACAGAACTACTGTTAAGGGATTGAAAGTAATGAAAGTTTTGAAAGAAGAAAGCAGGATTTTAATAAGTGGTGCTGTGCCAGGGCGGCGTGGCACGCTTCTTGAAATATATGAGTAATATGAAAGCAAAAGTTTACGACAACAAAGGAAAAGAAAAAAGCGAAGTTTCACTTCCAAAGGAAGTGTTTGGTTTGCCTTGGAAGAGTGATTTGGTCCACCAGGTTGTTGTTGGTATGCAAAGTAATAAACGTGCCGGTAATGCTCACACTAAAGATAGAAGCGAAGTGCGTGGAGGTGGTAAAAAGCCGTGGAGGCAAAAAGGAACAGGTCGCGCACGACACGGTTCTAGTCGTTCACCAATATGGGTTGGCGGTGGTGTAACATTTGGTCCACGTAACGAACGCAACTACGACAAAAAAATAAATAAGAGAATGAAAAAGAAAGCTTTGAATACTATTTTGTCCCAAAAACTTCGCGATGGAGAAATAATTTTTGTAGATGGTTTTAATTTTACAGAACCAAAAACAAGACAAGCCAAAGAAACACTCACCGCACTTTCAAAAGTTAAAGGGTTAGAAAAAATTGCATATAAAACTGGTAAACGCGCAGCAATTTACAATCCGGAAAAGAATGACGCATTTATTAAAAGTTTCAGAAATATTGAATCAGCAGGAACAGACGAACTTCGAAATATTAATCCGCTTGATGTAATTAGTTATAAATATGTCGTATTTGTTAACCCTAAAGAAGCTATTGCAGAGCTTAGTAAATAATTATGTCTTTCAACGATAGAAATAAAAATATAGCATCTGTAATACTCGAACGACCTCGTATAACCGAAAAGGCTAGTATTTTAGAGGCGAAAAACGTATATACGTTTATAGTAGACAAGCGTGCAAATAAAGTAGAAATTAAGGAAGCAGTGCACCAGATGTATAAAGTTTCACCAAAGAAAGTGCGAATAGTTAATATGCCAAGCAAAAAAGTTTTTGGTAGAGGAAGAGGTGGAACAAAATCGGGCTTTAAGAAAGCGTTAGTATTTCTTAATGACGGAGATAAGATTGATATAGTATAAACACCATGAAGAGATATAAACCTACAAGTCCATCTCGAAGAAACATGACAACGGTAACATACCGGGGTGTTTTAACAGAATCTAAACCACACAAATCGCTCACAAAAGGTTTTAAGCGAGACGTTGGGCGAAATAATAAGGGACGAATTACAACAAGACACAAAGGTGGAGGAAATAAACGTTTATTCAGAGAAGTAGACTTTAAACTTGAAAAGAAAGGAATACCTGCAAAGGTTGAAAGTGTTGAATATGACCCAAATAGAAGCGCCTTTATTTCACTCGTATGTTATCACGACGGAGAAAGACGATATATTTTGGCTACAAAAGGTGTAAAGAAGGGAGACACAGTAATAGTTGGAGAAGATGTTCCGGTTGAAAAAGGTAATAGGCTCCCATTAAAGAAAATTCCCGTTGGAACTTTTGTACACAGCATAGAACTTAAGCCACTAGGAGGAGCAAAGATAATCAGGTCTGCTGGAAATTATGCTGAAGTACTTTCAAACGATGGTGGTTACACTTCGGTTAAGATGCCTTCAAGTGAAGTACGAAAAATTCTTGAAAATGCATACGCAACTGTTGGTGAGGTTTCAAATGATGAGCACAAACTTGTAAAACTTGGGAAAGCTGGCAGGAGCAGATGGCTTGGTAGGCGCCCTACAGTTCGCGGAAGTGCCATGAACCCAGTTGACCACCCGTACGGAGGAGGAGAAGGGCGTGCAGGAAGAGGACGAAGACGAGCCGTCAGCAAATGGGGGAAGCCTACAGGAAAGGGGCAAAAAACTCGTCGAGCAAAGAAATACTCAAACCGACTTATTGTCACAAGACGAAAAGTAGGAAAACGAAGATAAAAAATTCACCCAGATGGGTGAATTTTTTTGTGTTGAACTAAGTAAACAATATCATTTGAGTGGGTAATGTTTGTTAATTGACTTCTGTTTAGTAATAGGTAGTCTGTTACTGGAATTGTTCAGATTATAGTGATCTGTAAAAAAGGAGAAGTATTGTGGGTGAAGACAAGTACGCGGAAGACGGAGTGGACGTTGCAGAGGGTGACGACTTCAGCAAAATAGCTGGGGAGATTTGCAGAGGAACTTTCGGGAATAGCAATCATGTCGAGGTAGTTGATTTCTCGAACGGGTATTTTCGTGGACCTCGTGGTTTTCGGTTCAAGAATCTTCCAGAAAGTACTTTTATGGACGTTGCCCCGACGGGATTGGTACCAAAGTTGTCGCTATTGACGCTGCGATAACTCATCGTCATGCCTGCAAAGATCTCATCGCAATGACGGCAAGCGACATTACTCGTTGGGGTGGTTTACCTCGAATCTTTGTTAACGTGCTCGATGTGAATACCCTTGGAGAGAGGGACTCGGAAGTAAACGATATGTACCGTGAGATGATTACGGGCCTTAAAGAGGTTGCCCGCCAACAACGCCTAGTGTGTTTTAGTGGTGAGATAGCAGAACTTGGGTCGTGCGTTTGGTCAGAAAATCAAGACGCGAGAACCAAATTCAATTGGGCAGGTTTTATGCTTGGTGTGTATCATCCAGACCTTATGATTACCGGTGATTCGCTTGAAGAGGGGCAGCTTGTTATTTCTCTTCAGGAAAATGGATTTCGTAGTAATGGTCTTTCTTCGGTGAGGGCTGCCCTCCGAATTCGATTCGGAGAAGATTAGTGGGCAAACCCTGAAGCTGCGAGTGCCATACGAGCAGTTGCAGAGCCTTCAGTTCTCTACGATAGCTTTTTCAGTGTACTGAATGGTTGGCATGACAGACATAGTGGTTGGGTATTCAGACCACAAGCAAAGTTCCATCTCATTAGTCATATTAGTGGAAGTGGTATTGTGGGGAAGTTTGCAGAAGACATTCTTTTCCCACGAGGGCTTTCTGCGGATTTGGGTGACCTCTTTGACCCTCCCCAAATCATGAAAAATGTAGCGGAATGGCGAGGAATGAGCGATGTAGAATGTTACCGAACTTTCAATTGCGGTAACGGAATGCTCGTAGCAATTGATGAAGAAGATATACCGGTCACTCTAAAAAGAGCAGAACTTTTCCGTCTTCGTGCAAAAGTGGTTGGGAGAATTACAAGAAACAATACTCCGTCACTTTTGATTCGCTCTGGTTTCAGCGGAAGAAAACTTGAGTATTCGTCGAGAGACTAGACTCAAATTATAATGTATTGTCCGAGAGACTCTTTCTCCGTCTCTCGGACAGCGTGCCCCTCTGTAGAAATACAAAGGGGTGCTTTTATTAGACAGAACAAAAGGAAAGGGATAGAAAGTGACTAGATTTCAAAGGAGTTTTCCTAATGAGTAAGTTCATTTTAATTGGACATCCGGTAGCACACTCGGTGTCTCCTGAGATTCATAAAGCTGCATACGAAGCGCTTGGTGTTTCTCACAGTTACGAGCTGGTGGATTGCCCAGATGAGGCAAGTGTACAATATCAAGTTGAATTGATTCGAAGTGGAGAACTTGGTGTGGCCAATGTCACAGTCCCTCACAAGGTACTTGCGCTTACACTAGCAGATGAAGTTCATGAAAGTGCGGCTGGCGTAGGCGCTGCAAACACTCTTGCCTGTGAAAATGGTCGTGTCGTTGCTTACAATACTGATGTGTTGGGGCTCGCGTATGATCTGCAACTGAAGACGACAAAATTTCCTCGGTATGCTTTGGTTCTCGGCAATGGAGGAGCAGCACGTGCTGCGGTTGTTGCATGTCAGCGTATTGGCGTAAGGACTGTATATTTGACTGCACGAAGTTTCATTGGCGCTCCGAAACTTTGGCCGAAATGCTCTGAATTTCGAGAGCTAGGAGCAGTCCTTCTTCCGTGGAGAACCGTAGGAAAGAGTATTGTCCCCAGGATGGAAACTTTGGATATTGTTGTTCAAGCAACTTCTGCTGGAATGAAGGGTGTCGGCGAAGGGGAGAATGTTGCAAAACGTGTACCGTTTCATGAACTTCCAGAAGAGGCACTTGCATACGATCTTGTATACAACCCACCGTCTACCCCATTCCTTGAAACTGCGTATGAAGAAAGTGTGGAGTATTGCAATGGACTTGGCATGCTTGTAGGTCTTGCTGTAGAGACAATCAAGATCTGGCTTGGGGTAGAGCCGGATCGCGAAGTAATGCTTCGTGCAGCAAATAAGGCCATATGCGGCTAAATCTCTTAAAAAAATCGCACCACTCATACGTGAGTTGGGGCGGTTTTCATTATTTTAGTAAAAACTTGTAATAATGGCTCAAAAGCGAGATTTTATTGACATTCTAAGGCTATTCTATTAGTATGTCCGGAGCTCGTTGTGAGCCTTTTTATTTTCGCTATAGGCGGAACGAAAACTTCAAGGAGTCAAATATGCGCCTTAGGCGCTTTTTTAATAAAAATTATGTCACGATCGCTAAAAAAAGGTCCTTGTGTAGACCCAAAATTGCTCAAAAAAATCGAGGGGAAGAGCTCGAGTGAGGTTGGTGTTGTAAAAACATGGGCGCGCGGGAGTCAAATATCTCCAGAAATGGTTGGCTTTACATTTGGTGTGCATAATGGAAAAGATCATATAGAAGTGCTTGCTACTGAAGAAATGGTTGGGCACAGGCTGGGTGAATTTTCTCCAACACGTAAATTTAATAGGCATGGAGGTAAAATACAAAAAGAAATTGATCAAGCTAAGAAACAAGCTGAAATTGATTCTGCTAAAGCAGCTAAAGCATCTGATAAAAAATAATCATGAAAGCCTCAGTAAAAGATTACAATCAGTCACCTCGTAAAACTCGTCTTGTTGCAGACGCTGTTCGTGGTAAACAGGTTCCTGAGGCACTAACTGAACTTTCAATGATTCCAAAAAGAGCAACAGGCGCAATCAGGCGTTTACTTGCATCTGCCGCAGCAAATGCAAAAGAAAACAACAATATAGAAAAGGAAAATTTGTATGTGAAAGAAATTCGTGTAGATGATGGGCGTGTATTAAAACGGGCTCGTCCAGCATGGAAAGGAATGGCACACAGAATCAGGAGACGTCGTAGTCATATTGCTATTACACTTGGTGAACGTGAGCGCGTGGCAAAGGTTTCTAAAAAGAAAGTAGAGAAAGAAGGCATAGACACAAAAAACGAGACTTCAGATAATAAAGAAAAGATAAAGAAATAATATGAGTCATACAGTACATCCATATGCACACAGATTAGGAATACTTCGTGATTGGAAATCACGTTGGTTTGGTGTGAAGGGTGTATATCAAGCAAACCTCAAGGCAGACATTTTACTTAGAGAATATTTAGAAAAAAGACTACGTGGATTTTATGTAAATTCTATTGAAATGGAGCGTGGCCAAAATAATTATAAAGTAATTGTAAAAACTGCACGTCCCGGAATGGTTATTGGTAGAAATGGTGAGGGTTCACAGAAACTTCAAGCAGATATAATTCGAAAATTAAGGAAAATTGGAGCGGAAAATCCAGAAAAAGTTAAGCTAGAAATCGAAGAAGTCCGCCAACCAGAAATGCATGCAGCAATTGTTGCAAGTATGGTTGCAGAAGGTCTTGAAAAACGTTTTCCTCATCGAAGAATCTTGAAACAAACCATTGAAAAGGTAATGGCAAACAAAGAAGTTGAAGGAGTTAAAGTATCGCTTTCAGGAAGACTAGGAGGAGCAGAGATGGGGCGTAAAGAGTTTGCGAAAGACGGACGAATCCCTCTTCAAACATTACGTGCCGATGTAGATTTTGCTCGCGAAAAAGCGCACCTACCGTATGGCGATATTGGTATAAAGGTTTGGATTTATAGAGGAGAGATTCTT
>PVBE010671717.1_pt1 | contig 23144 bp, 18 predicted proteins | sample 1631181 | NCBI WGS metagenome assembly PVBE01 (sample SAMN08397723, study PRJNA350692) | Marine metagenome, whole genome shotgun sequencing project. | isolation source: water | place: Pacific Ocean | collected 2012-04 | reverse complement strand
CTTGATGGAAGATGGCAGATCGTTGCCACTGGCCACCAGAAAACGTGAAAGTTTTGTAGATAAACTAAATCGTTTGTAACCCCCCCGTTGCCAAATCCTTTGGTAACGTGAGTTTTAGCGTTTAAATTTTTTAAGGTCGCGATAATTCCCCAAATCGCTCCGTTTAGGAGATGGCTCTTTCTTTTGGTTGATGGGTGAAATACCTTTGACCCATTCTTAAAACAAAAACTATCAGCCATGAAAAATGCAACTCTTTTAACCATCGCCATTGCCCTGATAAGCATGGGTAATTCATACGCAGGCGGAAAAACCGGAATTTGTACCAAAACCTCCTGCGCTATGAAATCCAATTCTGCGGAATCTTTCACCATTGCCTACAAGCACAGCGTAATCGGATTCGACAAATTCATTCTTCCGAATTCTCAAAAGGCAGAATTTATGAATGATCAAATGAATTTTAATGACAAAACCAGCTATGGCTTTCTGATTCGTGGAATGGCCAAAGAAAAGTTGGGAATTCGTCTGGCTGCTGCCAAGGAAACAATAGACTATTCCATAACCGGCAGAAACTATGGTGAGGCTGAAGTTTACAGAGCTGAAAGAACAGATGCATCCGTGAACATAGGAATTGAAAAGCACTGGCACGTAAATCGGGTGTTAAGAGTTTACGTAGGGCCAAACATTCCGATCAAATTGAATGGCAAAGCGAAAACCGACAATATGGAAGTAACAGAACATTCAGCTCGCCAGGGCAGCATTGGCGGAGGATTGGCTGCAGGCTTATATTGCAAAGTGCTGAAAGTGATCACCATAGGTGCTGACATGGAAGGATATGCGATACCAACTTCACACAACCTTGAAATTGCAGATGAGTTTATCTACCAAAAATTCACGAACATCGGCATGAACGCCAATTTGACTTTGGGCCTTGCTTTCTAACAGAACAATCCAAAATTGGCTATGGCTATTGCAACCTGAACAACCCTCTCCGTAATAGCCGCCCACTGAGCCTCGGTAATTTCATACCGGGGTTTTTTGGTTTAATTCCTACTAGTGATGTACACACCAGAAAGGATAAAACCCAAACCCAACAAATGGTACAACTCTATGTGTTCTCCATCCAGGAAACCCCAAATGATAGCAACCAACGGAATGAGATAGGTAACGGTTGAAGCAAATAAAGCATTGGTGTTATGGACCAACTGATTGAAAAGTACCAGCGCATATGCTGTTCCAAAAACACCAAGGATTAAAATAAATCCCAATGCCTCCAAGCTTTCACCCTTTACAGAGACTCTCGTAAAAAAGTCGGTAAAACTCAGCCCCACTGCTGCAGGTGGACCAATCATCAAGAAGATCAGGCAAGTGATGGTTAATGGATTCATACCACCTAGTTTGGAATTCACAATGTTGCCACCGAAACCATAGCAGATTGTGGCGAGAATCACCAAACTGGGATAAATCCATCCAGCACCTTCAATGCCTTCAGACCCACTCCAAATCAACCACACAGCACCCGCCAAACCAAGTAAAATCCCGATGCCTTGTTTGCGCGAGAATCGGTTTCCATAAAAAATTACACCAATGATAAGCGTGAACAAAGGTGTCATTGAATTGAGAATTCCTGTGAGTGCACTGCTGATTTCGGTTTGTGCATAATTGAACAGAAATGGTGGTAGCGTACTGCCGGTCAAAGCCACCAATGCGACTTGCCCCAACAACTTCTTATCAACTTTTCGAAAAGCGAATGGGAAGAAAGGCACAAGAGCCAGGAAAGCAAAAACCATTCTGAGCAGCGCCACCTGGATGGGGGAATACACAACCAATCCCTTTTTGATCAGAATGTAACTGGTTCCCCAAATTATGGTTGTAACGAAAAGAAGACCCCAACTCACCTTTCGTGATTGGAGCAAAATCACGGCTGTGAATTAAGCGTTTCCCAGAGCAGATCCTTAAGAACCTGCAGGTTTTTTCCAGTAATGCTGGAGATGAAAACAGTTTCAACTTCAGGGAGGTCTGCTTTGATCATTTCTTCTAGTTCAGCATAAATCAAATCTGCTTTTGTTATAGCTAACAACTTGTCCTTAAACAGCAGGTCAGGATTGTATTTCTCCAGTTCTTTGAGCAGTATGTTGTATTCCTTTTTAACATCATCGCTGTCTGCCGGAACCATAAAAAGCAGAATAGAATTCCGCTCAATATGCCGGAGGAAACGATGGCCTAACCCCTTTCCTTTGTGCGCGCCTTCAATGATGCCAGGTATATCGGCCATCACAAAAGAGTTGTAATCACGTTGTTTGATGATACCTAGGTTAGGTGTGAGTGTTGTGAATGCATAATCCGCAATTTTGGGTTTTGCAGCACTTATCACGCTTAACAATGTAGATTTTCCGGCATTAGGAAACCCAACAAGGCCAACATCCGCCAAAACCTTCAGTTCTAAAACTTTCCAGGCTTCAATTGCTGGTTCTCCCGGTTGAGCATAACGTGGTGTTTGTTTTGTTGAAGATTTGAAATGGTTGTTTCCCAAACCACCTTTTCCTCCTGGCAGGAAAATTTCCTTTTGACCATGCTCAAGGATTTCAACCTCAACATTTCCTGTCTCAGAGTCTCTGGCTACAGTACCAAGCGGCACCTCCAAAATCACATTTTTACCAGAAGGGCCGGTCTTCAGAGTTCCGGAACCCGGTTTTCCATTTTCAGCATACACATGCTTGCGATACTTCAGGTGAATTAGTGTCCAAAGCTGCTTGTTGCCTTTAAGAATAATGTGCCCACCCCGACCACCATCACCACCATCAGGACCGCCTTTGCTGGTCATACGATCGCGATGAAAATGTACAGAACCGGCACCACCCTTGCCAGAACGACAATGGATTTTTACGTAATCAACAAAATTGCCTTTTTCCAAAAAGAGGAGTTATTCAGAAAAAATTGGATCGATTACTTCGCAAAGTGATTCAAAAATGACTTCAATTCCTCCTTCGCCTTTTATCTGAACCAATTTCCCTTGCTGACCATAATAACTGGCCACCGGAAAGGTTTTCTCCTCATACTGTTCAATGCGGCTGCGAATTATGGTCTCGTCACGATCATCGGATCTGCCAGAGGTTTCGCCACGCTGAAGAATTCTTTTCACTATTTCTTCATCGGAAACTTCAAGAGAAATCATGGTTGAAATTGGAGCATTTTTAAAATCGAGCAACTTGTCTAGTGCTTCTGCCTGAGCTACTGTTCTTGGGAAACCATCGAAAATGATGCCTTTAGCACCAGAATTTTCATCGAGTGTTTAACTGATCATTCCAATTACCACATCATCGGGAACCAGCAATCCCTGATCCATGAATTTTTTTGCTTCGAGTCCGAGAGGAGTTTCATCGGCTAATTGCTGCCGTAACAGATCGCCCGTTGAAATGTGAAGAAGTTGGTATTTGTCAATGAGTTGTTCGGCCTGTGTGCCTTTACCACTGCCCGGAGGACCGAACAGGATGAGATTTAACATTTGTGCAGTTTAATAAATGTGTCAAAAAATGATGGCTGCAAAGATAAGCATTGCATGTTATTCCTTCACCTTGTAGATGTCGCTGAGGTTGCGACCCAACCCGTCATAATCAAGACCATAACCCACCACAAATTTGCTCGGAATTTCGAATCCCTGGTAGGCCACCGGAATGTCATGTTGTAGTGCATTTGGTTTAATCAACAAGGTGGCAATTTTAACTTCGGCCGGTCCGCGTTCCTGGAGTTTGGGAAGAAATTCGGCCAGCGTTTTTCCGGTATCAATGATATCTTCAAGTATGACAACGGTTCTTCCAGATACATCCTGGTCGAGCCCAAGCAGTGTTACGACATTACCTGTTGATTTGGTTCCCCAATAAGAAGCCAGTCGTATAAAAACGATTTCGGCAGGAATATCAAGCTTTTTGAAGACATCGGCAGCGAACATGAAAGCACCGTTCAGAATGGCCAGGAAAATTGGATTCTTCCCGGCTAAATCCTGGTTCATTTGATGACTGATTTCGTGAACCCGCGCAGCAATTTCTTCCTCGGAAATAAAAGGTACAAAAGATTTGTCGTGAACCTGAATCTCGATTCGTCTGGTTTTTTCTGGTGCTTCCATTTGCAAAAATTGGAGCGCCAAAATACCAAATAATACACCACTAAATATCAGTAAAAAAGGAAGTTTTACTTCGCGCTACTCACCAACGCGGATCGATGAACCAACCGAGAGATTATTATCCGGCAAATTGTTCCATTTTTTCAAGTCACCAACAGACACACCATAATGGCGAGAAATTGCATAAAGGGTTTCACCCTTCGCAACAGTATGCATGGCCGGAGAACTTTCTGTTGTAGATTCAACTGCTTTTTCGACACTTTTTTTCACCATGATCTTTTGGCCGGGTGAAATGGCATCGCTGGCGGTCATGTTGTTCAGTTCACGAATATTGCTCACAGTGGTTTTATACTTCACCGAAGTATAATATAGCGTTTGTCCCTGCACAACCACATGCCACACATTACCCAATTCATCTTCAATTGGGTCAGAGAAGCTAAACTCGCCTTCGGCCTCAGCCGATCCTTCCGGGGCCATTTTTCTGATAATGAGGTAATCACCAATGTTAACTTCGTTTGAAGCCATGCCATTAAGGCTCCTAAGTTCATCGACCGAAACCCCGTATTTCCTGGAAATGGCCCAGAGCGTTTCACCCTGTTTCACAAGGTGTTTTTGCATTTCATCGCCTTGAAACTTTATCACTTTTTTCGGCTCTTCAACTTTCGTCAGAACATGTTCAACCGGTTCTGGAGTGTTGAACTTTTCTTCTCGCGCTTCGGCAGCCTCATCTTCTATAACCTCGCTCTCCACAGGTTCTTCATTCTCTACAGGCTTCTCGACATTTGGTTCTTGTTGTTCAATTTGGGTTTCCTTTTCTTCCAGCAACTCCATTTGTGTTTTGCCCGAAATGGTGGCTGTCATTGCTTCCTTTTCAATTACTGGCGTGTGTTGAACTTTTGGCACAACATCCGGCTCCTTTTTGATACTGGGTTTCACCCTGCTTGCTGTCCTAAATCTCTTTTCCCTTAGAATTCTCATCTCGGCAAATTCCTTACTCTTCTTCAACTTTGGAGGGCGTTGTCGCTTTGAACGGAGGTAAACCGTTTCGCCCACCAAAGGTTCTTCACCTTCGTTCAGCAAGTTCTTTTTCCTTAACTGTTTCAGTTGAATTCCTTCCGTCTGAGCAATATCGTACAACGATTCGCCAGGTTGCACTTTGTGTACTTTGCTTCTACCGTGTTTTTTCTTGGGTTGAAGATAGAATCGAGTTCCCACTTCAGCATCCTGATCTGGACGCATGTCATTGAACTTCAACAACTTCTTCAAAGGAATTCCTTCACGTTCAGCAATTGCAAAAGTATTGTCGTTTGAGCCATACCAAACCGTCCTGATTCCGTTAAACACAAACTCCTCCTTACTATTGGCAGCCGGTTGAGCCACGTTTTCCAGGTTCTCGTCTAGCGGTTCAGCCAGCCCGAGTGCAATTTCATCGTACTTGTTTAGCTCGAATTCTTCTATCAATGTAATCAGTCTGTTTGCATATTGCGGATTGGTGGCATAGCCAGCTTTTTTCAATCCTTTCGCCCATGCTTTATAATTCAATGGATCAAGCTCAAACAGAAAAGAATATCTACCCCGGGTAGTGAGAAACTCGGAGTGATCAAAATAAGACTCGTCAGCATCAGCGTATTTTCTAAAACACTCATTCCTGGCATCGTCATCCATTTTCATGGATTTACCTTTCCATTCTTTATGGCATTTAATCCCAAAATGATTGTTGGCTTTCCTGGCCAATTCGCTGTTGCCATAGCCAGATTCAAGGATTCCCTGCGAAAGGGTTATACTGGCCGGTATGCCCACACGCTTCATTTCATCAATGGCAATATTGCGATACCGCTCAATGTATTGCTGTTTTGAAAGCTTACCATTTGGCCCATTGGCATGAGCAACCAAGCAGCCTGAAACTCCAAAAACAAAAAATATTATGTAGATAATTGTGCGCATACCTTTCCTAAACGTAGGGTATAGCAAAAATATTCGGTGATGGTATGGGGAGCTTCAGCAATTATCCACACCAGCTAGTAGATTATTCTTTTTTCCGAGCAATCATAATTCCGTCCCGAATAGGAACGAGGATATTATCAACTCGCGAATCGTTGGTGATCATTTTATTATAGGCATCAAGAGCTTGTGAGTCGCTGTCTTTCTCCTCTTTCATCACCCGACCACTCCACAACACATTATCTGCAAGGATGAATCCACCAGGTCTGACTTTGGGAAACACCAATTCGAAATAGCGACTATAATTTTCCTTATCCGCATCTATAAAAACAAGATCGAATTGCAGATCGATCAAGGGAATAATCTCAATTGCGTTTCCAACGTGCATCCTGATCTTTTCAGCGAGACCGGCTTTTTTGAAATAATCAGCTGCTTTGGGCTCAAGTTCTTCATTTATGTCTATGGTGTGGAGCATTCCCCCTTCTTGTAGGCCTTGTGCCAGGCAGATGGCAGAATAACCCGTGAATGTTCCGATCTCCAATATGGATTTAGGTTTCACCATCTGGCTTACAAACTCAAGGAATTTTCCCTGGAAGCCACCTGCCAGCATTTGCGGAATCATTTCTGTGAGGTGGGTTACACGATTTAAATTATGTAACACATCAGTTTCTGGTGTAGTGTGCGCCTCGGAATAGGCCATCACTGCTTCGTCTGGGAATTTCATCTCAATTCAATAGTTTGGATGCAAAGTTAGAGAGGAACCGCACTTTAACTAGCGTATCAATGACCGAATAAATAGCACAATTCGCAGGTAAACAAAAAATGCGGTTTCAAAAGAAACCGCATTTATAGGTAGAAACCTGAGATCGATTCTAATTCATAGAAAAGATACGGTGCGTTATGGTCTTATTTCCAATAGTTCCTGTAAGCAGGTAAATTCCGTTTGAAGAGACCTGATCTGAAGCATTGATTTTTATAGTGTGCTCATCGAAGCCAAGCATCGAATTGGAAACTCCGGCAACTTTTTCGCCCAACAGATTATACAGTTCGAATTTTACCTCTGCCCTCTCTTCTAACTCAAATTGAATCTCGAAATTTCCGTTGGAAGGATTCGGGAAAACTGAAATGTTCTGATCCCTGCTGATGGGTAATTCCTCTACCGATGTTGCCGGATCAGTGACTGTATAATGCAAATAAGTCACAAACATTTCATCTTCCGTGGTGAGTCCAAAGTTCACCGGTTGCGTGCCTGCATTATTATACGTAGCCTCGATGATCAATCCATCCTCTGCAGGAATGGACAACAGTGGTCCAAATTCGCGCACCGGTGGATGAGCGTAATCATAGTATCCCTGGTTGAAACTATAGCTTTGGTCAAAAAAACCATCATATATATGGTCTCCTTTCGATCCATCATAATTTCGTTTCCAAATGTTATACCGTTCCCCACTGGTGGGTGTGACCCTGGATTATCCAATAATTGTGTATCTCGGTACTCCCTGGGAAATAGTGTTCCAAATGGTAGGTTGTATCTACTCCGGTAGGTGGAATTACAAGCGAATATGGATTCTGACCTCCATAGCTGGCTAGTGCAGAATGCATTTTGGTATTGCCTGTTCCACCTGGATCATTTGTGAAATTGATGTACACCTCAGCTGCCAGAATAGAATCAATATGGGTATTTGGAATATGATAGTTCAAATCCAGTTTCGCATCCTGGCCAAGGTAAAATGCTGTTCCATCAGGAAGGGTATGCTCGCGACTAAATTGCCAGGTTGCCATTACTGTGGCAAAAAAGTTCACATCCAGGAGATCAAGTGTTTGGTTCACATAACGAGTTCCATCATCTGTTCCGCTTCCACCATTGCCATTATATTTATAAATGATAAAGTGGTGACTCTCGGTATTCATAAACGATTCCATACCGGTGATTTCTGTTCCTCCCGGAAAAACCATGTCATGAATCTTCAGGAACTCGATTTCCTGACCCGGAGAAATAAATATCGGACCCAAGTGAATCTGAAATCCTTCGCTTGCTGCTGGTACGGTAGGTTGCTGAATTCTTGGCAAACCCAACCCGCTATAAAAGTCAACCAACCTTTGCTTGGGAACTACTTCCCCGGTTTCGGGAGCTCCGGCAACTATCCATTGTCTTACCAACTCAATATCATGGTTGGCAAGTCCTGAAGCAATTGGCATTGGGTCTCCTTCATTGGCTTGATCGAGATGAAGATCCGTTTCCAATTCCCAGGCAATTTTTCGGAGCAAATAACTACGATAAGGATAGCCGGGGTCAACCAACTTTTCGCCTTTAGCTAAAGAAGCCGAGTTTGTCGGATCAATTTCAATGAGCGCATTGTAAACGTCTGTCTTGCTGGCCCCTAAGTTAAGCCCAGCATCGGGATTGGGGCCAACATGACACCCCGTTACACAACTGGTTTGGAAGATGGTATAAACCTCATCCCAGGTAGTTTGAGATTTGGTTTCAGAAATTGAAAACGAAACAAGCGAAATGCTTAGAATCAAGCATATCACGGCTTGGGAATGATTATTCATTTTTGAAATAAAGGCTTTAGGTGATCAGAAATGGAAGGCTAAAGTTAAATGGAATCATCCATAATCCGAAACTTTCAATGCAAGCATTCAAAAAAAGCCATTTTGCTCTTCAATCCGCTCCATCAGTTTAGCCTCCACCATTTACCATGTCGATTCCCAAAACGCTTATTTTTGCCACGCCCTGTTGAGAACACCGATGAAAAATTTTCTACTTATAACATTCTTGATTATCACATCTGCTTATGCATTTTCGCAGGTGTTTCCTTCCTTCGGAAATTCACGAACCGGAACAACAGGCATGCAGTTTCTGAAAATTGCACCCGATGCCCGCTCAACCGGAATGGCGGAGACTTTCTCAGCTGTTACCAACGATGTATCGGCCCTCTACTGGAATCCTGCTGGAATTACACGTATCGACTCTCAACAGTTTCACTTTCAGGCTGGCTTTACCCGCTATTATGCTGCCACCAATCTTCAATATGGCGGAGCAGTTTACCGAGTTGCCGCAGACAAGTACCTCGGTCTCCATTTGATTTTTCTGTCTTCAGGCAACATGGATGTAACAACGGAATTCATGCCATTCGGGACAGGACAAACTTACCAGGCAAGCGATCTTGCAATTGGACTCACCTATGCCCAGAATCTTACGCAGAACTTTGGGTTTGGGTTAACCACCAAATATATTCGTGAGAGTATTTTTGATGTCAACACCTCAACTGTAGTTTTCGATTTTGGATTTCAATATGAAGTAGGCAAAGCCAATACCCGTTTTGCAGTTGGAATTTCAAATTTTGGATTTAATGCCGAGCCAAAAGGTGAAGTTTCCGTAACCACCCTCACTGGAACAACTAATGTCTCTGATTTCGAGGGAATTTCAATTCCGGCAATTTTCAGATTGGGTGTTGCCTGGGATGCCGTGAAAAAGGAAAGCCACCTTTTCACGTTGGCAGCCCAACTCAACCACCCAACTGACAACAATGAAACCTACAGCCTTGGTTCTGAATATGGCTGGAAAAACACAGTTTTCTTAAGAACGGGCTACTTGTTTGGCGTGGATGAAAAAGGAGCTCCGAGCTTTGGATTTGGCGTCAACTACAAACGGAGTTTCGGCATGGTGAAATTGGATTACGGTTTTGCCAACAAATGGCGCTTGGGTATGACACATAGAATTACGCTTGGACTCAGCTTGTTTAAATGAATTGGGAGAAAACATACAAGGTTTTGGGTTTGATCCTTGCAGGTTCCATTCTCTTTTCCTCGTGCGATTTTCTTTTTGGAAGTCGGCATGATGAAACTGTTGATGAAGTTTTTGAAGAAGGGGCAATTGATCCCACCTTGATTCCTGATAAGGTGGGTTATGTTCCTATTTTTCCTTTTTGGGATCAATTCTCCAATCCAACGGATGTTTATGCGGGCTATGATGAAATGATTTATGTGGTTGACGATAATGGGTTGAATATTCTGGATCAAAAAGGAAGTCTGCATCAAACCGTTTCCATTTCCGGGGCCACTGATGTGGTTCAGGATAGAAGGCTACATATATATGTAGCCGGTTTAGTGGAAACTGATGCCGATGGCGACCAGGTGAACGAAACGCTGGCTGCGGTTTACCATCTTTCAGGAACAAGTTCGGGGAATGTGGTTTTTGAAGACACGCTCATTCACCCTTTCAATGATGAATCGAGGAACAACATTGCCTATCGACCCAATGACGATCCACAGGTGCGATTTACAGGACTTGCCACTTTGGCCGACAACAGATTATATGTTGCCAGAACCGGTCCCAGAAACGACCTGAATTCCATCGCTCGACCAGACAATACGGTTTTGTTTTTCGATGCGGAAGGTGAAAACATTGGTTATGCCAATGGACTAAACCCCACTTCATCAAGTTTGAAATCGTGTATAGCCCTCAGTGCGATTGCAACATTTATTGGTCCGCCACAGAGCGTTTCCGGTTTTTCGAACTCCGCTGATTTTATGCTTCTACAGTCAGCAGATAATGCCGAATTCAAAGCTCTTTGGATTATTGAATATGATGATCCTGAAGTTGGAATTTCATACATAGAAAATTCCGATCTCGTAGCATTTGACCAATCGAAGGCCGATCGGTTTCTTTATGAGTCAAACCGTTTCAATTCACCATCTGATATTTGCATCTCACCAGATTTTACCGGCTATATATTTATTGTTGATGCTGCAAAGGATAGTTTGTTCCAATTCACACAAAGAGGATTTGAGGGAGTGAATCCACCTCCTAATTCTGGAATTGAAAAGCAATTGATTGCCTCTTTTGGTGGAAATGGCAATGGTCCATTCGAATTTAATGAGCCATCTGGCATAAGCTATTTCAAAAGGACCATTTATGTGGCCGATAAAGGAAACAATCGCATCTGTCGCTTCAGACTCAGCGCAGATTTGGAGTAATTGATCAATCAAATTTTTCGACATGAAAATCTACTACATCTTTTTCACTTTCATTCTTTCGTCTTCATTATTGTTTGGTCAATCCCTTAGTGGGCCGGAAAGCATTGAATATGATGAAGCCAACAATCGTTATTTAATCTCAAACTCCAGCAATGGACAAATCCTGGAATTGGATTCTTCCGGCAACCTTACTTTGTTTACAGGCTTGGTTTCCAGCCCACACGGTTTAACAATTGTGGGCAACGTTCTTTATGTCTGCGATGGCGGAGGTGTAAAAGGTTTTGATCTAACCTCCGCAAATAGCGTATTCGACCTGAACCTAGGTGCTAATTTCCTGAACGGAATCACTTCTGATGGAGTTGATAATATCTGGGTCACCGACTTCAACGCGAAAGTTATCTACAGGATTTCAATCAGCGGTCAATCTTACAGTTTATTCGTTTCCGGATTATCAGACAAGCCAAACGGAATTGTTTACGATGGAGATAACAACCGCCTGGTTTTTGTGAATTGGGGACCAAATGCCAACATCATGCAGGTTGACCTGGCAGATTCAAGTGCCTCACAAATTACCAATTCAGGTTACACCAATATCGATGGCATTGATATGGATTGCAAAGGCAATTTTTATATCACATCCTGGGGTACACAAGCAGCGCATGTTTACAACAATGACTTCACCTCCGGTCCTGTCGGAGTCGTATCCGGTTTGAACAATCCTGCGGATATCAACTACAACCGAATACACGACACACTAGCCATACCTAATTCATTTAGCAATACGCTCACATTTGTTGAATTAGCGGACTCAATTTGCAACCCACCGATACCTTCTTCAATTGAAAGCTCCTCGACCAACAGCGAACAGGTCAAATTGGAAATCATTACTGGCATTGTCAGCAAAAACGCTGCTCTACAGTTTCGCTTAAACATGAAATCTGGAGCAAATTGCACAGTTTCCATTTACGATGCAATTGGCAACTTGGCAGCAACTGAATCTTTTCACAGCAAGAGTTTAGCGCAATCCACTCATTCCATTGAAGCGCCATCTGCATCGGGGATTTACATTTTGGAGCTACGTGTGAACGGAGAGCGATTTTCCGGCAAAGTCATTGTTGACTGACCTGTTAACACCTTTTCCTTGTCTAGTTCTTCCAGGGAAAGGAAGGGTAGTTTTTCCATACTTAAAACCTCAAGACTGTGAAAACCGAATTCTTCAGTAACCCTTCCAGTTAGCGAATAAATTCCACGTCCACGAAAAGGATATGCAGCGGCCACCGGAGGAAAATGCACTGTGTCAATGAAGTAACCCTTCCTGTCAACGAAAGTTCCGAAGCACATGCGATCGCCCCTTGCCGTTGATGTGTTTTTCACGGTAACCATATAACCAACCATCTTAATGGTTTGCCCTAAGAAATTACCAATTTCCGATTGTAACACTTCGTCAGATGGCTGCTCGGCCAGCAAGTCAAACGGACTGCAAAGTGGAAACCCAAGCAATTCAATTTCATCGAAAGCATCATCGAATTTGGTATAGTGTAATGGGGGTAACTCAAACTGTTTGGGCTGTATATTGAACAAGTCGTTTTTGGAATGCGCCAGTCGTTTTTGTGACAATAAGAGATGAGCATCCCACAACAATTCTTTTTTACCCTGGCCCGTAAATCGGAACGCGCCCACCCTGATCAAAATCCTAAGTTGCTCAAGCGAAACCGGAACCCTTTTCACCAAATCACGCAATCCGCGAAACCGGCCACAATACTTTCGATCTGCTACAATTTGGTGAGCTACCTTTTTCTCCAGCTCTTTGACATGAATAAAGCCCAGGTAAATGTCACGATCGTAAATGGTGGTAACAAATTCACTTTTATTTACGCAAGGTGCCTGTATGTTTGCTCCGGCCATTCGGGCCTCATGCACATATATCTCAGTCCGGTAAAACCCGCCAAAGTTATTGATGACGCCAACCATAAACTCCAAAGGGTAATGCGACTTCAAAAACAGACTTTGGTAGCTCTCAACTGCATAACTGGCAGAATGTCCTTTTGCAAATGAGTAGCCGGCAAAGCTTTCAATCTGTCGCCAAATCTCTTTTACATCCACAGAGCTATAATTTCTGTTTCTGCAATTTTCAAAAAAGCGCTCTTTCACTTTTTGAAACTCTTCGCGCGAACGAAATTTTCCAGACATCCCTCTTCGCATCACATCCGACTCTTCCAGGGTAAGTCCGGCAAAATAGTGGGCTACTTTAATAACATCTTCCTGGTACACCATAACACCATAAGTGTCGGGCATTATCTTCATCATTGCAGGATGCGCCTCTACACGCTTTTCAGGATAGCGATGTCGTAGAATATACTCTCGCATCATTCCCGACTTTGCCACGCCTGGCCTTATAATAGAACTTGCAGCCACAAGCCCGAGGTAATTATCCACTTCCAACTTTCGCAGGAGCATGCGCATAGCAGGCGATTCCACATAAAAACAACCAATCGCCCTGGCCGACCTCAAATTCGCCTTGATTTTCGGATCCTGCTTAAACGCTTTGATGTCGTGAATATCAATTTCAACTCCTCTGTTCTTTTTGATGATATCGACACTATCGCGAATGTGCCCAAGGCCTCGCTGACTTAAAATATCGAACTTATAAAGGCCAACATCCTCTGCCTCAAGCATACTGAATTGTGTTGTCGGAAATCCTTTCGGTGGAAGATTAAGAGCAGTGTAGTTGGTTATCTTTTTTTCGGAAATCAATATCCCTCCGGCATGAATACTGAGATGACTCGGAAAGCCATGAATCAACTTTCCATATTGAAAAACCAAGCGACTGATCTGATCCAGTTCATCCATTTTAATATCCCGATGCTCATCACTCAGTTTGTCTATTTCATGTTTCGGCAGTCCAAAAACTTTACCCAATTCACGAATCACAGCTTTATACTGAAAAGTGCTGTAGGTTGCTAAAAGTGCAGCATGATGATTTGGATACTTATTAAAGATATAGTGGGTTATATCATCCCTGTCCTTCCAGGAAAAGTCAATATCAAAATCCGGAGGATTCTTTCTTGAAGGATTGATAAACCGTTCAAAGTAGAGGTCGAGGTCAATGGGGTCAACATCTGTAATTCGAAGGCAATATGCTACAACACTGTTGGCACCACTACCTCTTCCCACGTAGTAATAGCCTTTCTTTCGCGCATAATATAATAGGTCCCAGTTAATGAGAAAGTACGAAGTGTAGCCAAGTTTTTTAATAACATCCAGCTCGGTTCTTACCCGATCAAGAATGTTTTTATCTGGATTGGCGTAACGGTATTTCAGCCCGGCATAGGTCAACTTTTCAAGCCGTTCATTGTCTTCAGTCTGAGAGGCGAAAAAGACTTTCTTGTTTTTCGAAACACCAAACTCAAATGAAATGTGGCACTGATCGAGCAGCAACCTGGCATTGTCCACCAACCTTGGGAAACCGCGATATAAATTACGCATCTCGGTTTCTGTCAACATTACCTCCGTTTCAAAAGCTTGTTCCGAAACAGGTAGTTTGCTCAACAGGGTGTTGTTATCAATCGCCCGCAACAAACGGTGGGCGTTAAAGTCGCGTTTGGAACGAAATGAAACCGGGGTAAGGGCCACCAGTTTGTCTGGCGCATTTTTCCATTTGGAGAAAGGTAGGCGACTGAGATCACGGGGTAAAATGCCGACAAATTCGTTTTCCCGTAATCGGCCATAATTCACGCTTCCAAAAGGATATACTACATACACATCCTTAAACCAGGGAGCGCGTTCTGGTAGGTTTTTCTTTTCGATCAAATGCTCCGACAAAAAATCATTGAGTTCACGAAAACCGTTGTTGTTTTTGGCAATGCCCACAAAAAGCAGTCGCACACCATCCCGAAAGTCGATACCCACCACCGGTTTGATGTCATACTTAGGAGCCAACCGAACAAAGTCAAGCACACCAGATGTATTGTTGATGTCGGTGAGCGCTAAAGAACTGTGCCCTCTATAAACAGCCATTTTCAGCAACTCCTCCACCGGAATGGTTCCAAACTTCAAGCTGTAATATGTGTGGTTATTGAGTAGCATTTTTTATGTGTCGAGATAGACGCGTTTTTTTCCACCCAACGTAATTCTGTTCTCGTATATCAGCGTGAACTTTTTTCTCGCTGATATCGGGGATTCTCGCGGATTTTTCCCCCAACCCAATTCTGTTCTGCGTAAATCTGCGTGAACCTTTTTTCAGCCCGATAACCCCAACAACTCCTTCGGGATTTCCTTGGCAAAGGCATTTACCTCCGGCCGTTTGGGCATAACATCGAGGCTTCTTGCCAGCATTACTGCCCCGGGGCCAAATCGATTTTTCACCTTGTCCATTGCCTGGTATAAAGCGATTCTTTCCTGGGTATCGTCAAACAATTTTATCTGGTAATTTCCCCGAACCAACTTGCTAAAACGTACCCCTACCAACCTTAGTCTCACTCGCCTTGTATAAAGTTGCTCAAACAGTTCCTTTGCAGTTTTAATCAGGGTATGATCGCAACTGGTGTAAGGAATTGCTATCTGTTTTGAAACGGTATTAAAATCGGAATATCGAATCTTTACAGTTACACAAGCTGTTAGCACACCATCTTTACGGAGTTTGTAGGCCAATTTTTCAACCATGGCAATCACCAAAGACTTTAACCAGTCATCGTTGGCTGTGTCGCTATTGAATGTCCTTTCAGTGGACATAGATTTCGCATCGAAATAGGGCACTACAGGGCTATGGTCAATGCCATGTGCACGCTTCCACAACATTCTCCCATTTTTGCCCATCAACCGCTCGATCATATCCATTGGCATAGCCCTCAAAGTGGAAACGAGATAAATGCCCATGCTTCGCAACAACTCACAGGTTTTTGCCCCAGCCATCGGAATTTTACGAACCGGCATGGGTGCCAGGAAATCGCGTTCAGTGCCTCCGGGCACTTCCATTCTTCCTTCCGGTTTGCCTTCCCCCGTAGCCACTTTCGAAACCAATTTATTAATGGAAAGACCAAACGAAATGGGCAAACCGGTTTCTTTCGTGATTCTGGCAGCCAACTCTTCCGACCATTTCAAACAACCAAAAAAGCGGTCGAGGCCGGTGAGGTCGAGGTAGAATTCATCGATCGAGGATTTTTCGAACAAGGGCGCATCTTCTGCAATCACCTCGGTGACCATGTGCGAATATTGGCTGTATGCCTCCATGTCGCCCGAAATGATAAAAGCATCGGGACAAAGCTCTTTGGCCCGTCTCATTGGCATGGCAGAATGTACCCCGAATTTGCGTGCTTCATAACTGCAGGCAGCCACCACTCCGCGGCCATCTTTTCCACCGATCATGATCGGCTTGTCTTCCAGCTCAGCATTCCGCAGCCTTTCCACCGACACAAAAAACGTATCGAGATCGAGATGAAGGACTGAACGGTTTGAATTTTCGAGTATCATTTGGATTGTGTTTCACGCAGAGACGCTGAGGCGCGGAGATTTTTTCTTGTTTCCTTCAAGTTTTTCATTCCTATTAATTCGAGTCGGGGACTCTATTTTATTTTTTTTCGCATCCAGTCGGGGACTAGCGCGAGAGTAGAGTATCTGGCGCGAGGATATCGTGAAATTTTGCACGCGCTTACCCTCTATTCCGATAGCTATCGGAATCCGAAAGGAAGACCACAACATTCTGATATGTTTTCTTTCACTTTCAACTGCGACCGTCAACCGTTATCGTCCACTCACCTACGCATGCCTGTTTGCCGGTGGCACCGGTGGTTGCCCATTAAAGGGATTGCCCACACCCATGGTTCTAACATTCATCCCTACAGCACGTTTCACCGCCCGGCTTCCATATTTTTTACGCACCTTATCCATGGCCTGGTAGAGCTTTATCATTTCCTCGCTGTCATCCAACAAACTGATCTGATGCCCGCCCTCCACCAAATGACTGAAACGCAAGCCCACCAACCGAACCAGCAATCTTCGGCTATACAGTTTCTTATAAAGGTGCAGCACGTTGTCTATTAAAATATGATCGCACGAAGTGTAGGGAATTCGGGCTTGTTGGGTGTAGGTTTTGAAATCTGAATAACGCAATTTCAGCGTTACACAGGCCGTGAGTTTGTTGCCCAAACGCAACTGGTAAGCCATGCTTTCGGTCATGGCGGTGAGGACACTGCGCATCTCTGCCACGTCAATCGTATCGCGCCCAAAAGTGCGTTCCATCGAAATGGATTTCCGCTCGTTATAAGGAATAATAGGCGCATGGTCTATGCCATTGGCCTTTCGCCAGAGTTCGTTGCCCGATTTGCCCATCACGCGTTCCATCAGTTCCATGGGCATTTTCTGAACGGTTTTCACCTTCTTCACGCCCATGTCGCTCAGCATTTTATAAACGCCCGCCCCTACCATCGGAATTTTGCGAATAGACAAGGGTGCCAGGAAAGGCTTTTCATTCCCAACCTCAATCTTTATTCGGCCATTGGGTTTGGCTTCGCCCGTGGCAACTTTCGAAACGGTTTTATTGGCCGCCATGCCGAAGGAAATGGGCAAACCCGTGTGATCAATAATCTTGTGCCTGAGTTCTGTGGCTAGCTTGAAACATCCGAAAAAGCGATCCATTCCGGTGAGGTCGATATAGAACTCATCGATAGAGCGTTTTTCGAACGAGGGCACTTCTTCCTTTATAATGTCGGTCACCACGTTGGAATAGTGACTGTATTTGCCCGAGCTACCTTTTATAATGATGCCTTCAGGGCACATTTGCCGGGCTACTTTCATGGGCATCATGGGATAAACGCCATAAGCCCGCGCTTCGTAACTACACGATGACACCACACCGCGAGCGCTGGTTCCACCAATGAGAATCGGCAAGCCCTCCAGGCGGCTGTCGAGCAGCCTTTCTACCGACACGAAAAATGTATCGAGGTCGAGGTGTAATATGGTGTTGTTGGCGTTGAGCATTAAGTTTTCAGTCAAAAACAGGAACATGCTTTAGAGCACATTCCTGCCGAGTCACGAACCCGCTTGTAGGCGGTTAAATTTTTTAGTAGGTTTGTAAAATTATTAGTATTTTGCTAAAATTCATAGTTTTTCACTAAAAATAATCGCGCACTCTTACCCATGGATTTCATCAGTCAAAACATCAAATTCCTGAGAAAACAAAAAGGCTTCACCCAACAAACGTTTGCAGATGAACTGGGTATAAAACGCTCATTAATTGGCGCATACGAGGAAGGGCGGGCAAAGCCGAACATAAGGGTGCAGCTGGCCATCACCAAAATGTTTGGCATTTCTTTGGAACAACTTCTCACAGAAGACTTAACAGCACTGGTTGAGAAATCATTTTTTGAAAGAAGGGCTGAAAAATTTCCAGTTAAAAAGATAGAAACCACAACAGCTGGCGATACCAAAATTCTTAGCATTACGGTGGATTCCCAAAATCGTGAAAACATCGATTTAGTGGGCGAGAAAGCTGCGGCAGGCTATCTAAACGGTTATGCCGATCCAGAATACATTGAAGAACTACCCAAATTTCAGCTGCCCTTTTTATCTGGAGGCACTTATCGAGCATTTGAAATAAAGGGCGATTCCATGTTGCCATTACAGTCGGGTTCAATCGTGATTGGGGAATACACAGAAAGCTTCAAAGACATAAAAGATGGGAACACATATGTAGTGCTGACCAAACAAGATGGCGTGGTCTATAAACGTATTTTTAGCAAAGTTGAAGATGGAGGTCACCTCATTCTTAGATCGGACAATCCATCTTATTCACCTTATAATGTACATGCCGAAGACGTGATTGAAATCTGGAAAGCCAAACTATTTATCAGTAAAGCCAGTAACGAAAATGATCTTTCCATGGAAAAACTCATGTCGATGATGATGAGTTTACAACAGGAGGTGATTAGGTTGAAGGGGAAAGATGATCTGCCTCAAGCTTAGTTTTCAACGCTCCTCTTTCAACCTTTTCTGCTCTCTGATCAATTTCTTCTGATACTGGCTTTGAACCAAATCAGTTAACACTAAAGTCACAATCACAAAATAGAATGTGGCTTTGCTCATAGGAGTGATTTCGCTGCCCAACAAACTTAGGTGTGCAAGATGGCCGCCTTCGCTCAATAACATAATTCCAACCACAAATAGGATGAACAGACCGAGCACTTCATACATCCTGTTCTTTTGAAGAAAGTTGGCCACCTTATCCGAAAGCCAAATCATCAGAATCCCCCCAATCACAATAGCAGTGGCCATAATGATAAAACTATCCGACAAAGCCATAGCACTTAAAATAGAATCGAAACTAAAAACCAGGTTCATCGCAACAATCAAGAAAATGACTTGACCAACCGATTTAGGCTTTGCCTCTTCTTCTGAACTTTCCAAGGCGATCATGTGCCAAATTTCCTTCACTGAAGTATAGAGAATAAAAACCCCGCCCAACAATACAATAAGACTATGAATGTTAAAATGACTGGCAATTACCCCGTCCACATTGATCCCGAAAATGGGATCCTGGAAATAGCTGATCAATTGAACAAGAATAAATAACAATCCGATTCTCAGAAAAACAGCCAAACCAATACCAAGTTGCCGCACCATTTTCTGCTTGGCCTCAGGCGCGCGTTTCGATTCAAGTGAAATGTAAAGCAGATTATCAAACCCCAAAACTGCTTGCAGCAGAATAAGCATGAATAGAGTCATTAAGTTTTCAGCAGTGAAGAGTTCGGCCATTTTGTACTATGGGTTTTGATTTAGAAATGTAATACGTGCCTACCGGGTTGAATATCGAATGAATGTTTTTTGCCCGAACGGCTTAAAACGAGTGTTACAAATTTTTCGGTCTCAACTGTGATTTTGGCAGCTTCATCTTTCGAAGTTCGTTCATCACACACAAGTGTAAGGCTATTGCCGGCAACATTCAGATTTTCAATTCCATGCTCATCGGTTCGAAGTAAACTCCAGTAAATCCGGTCTTTGGTACCGACCCGAATGCCAATTATATTCTCAATCAGCATGGTGATTGGTCCCAAGCCAGACCATCCAACAAAATCTGGTATAGCTGGTGTTCCGGCTTCCATCGAATCGGGTGAATAGTTCTCCCAAATTGTGCCGGTATTATGGAACACAGAACTCATGGAGCTCAGATACATTGCAGCTGCTTCATGAGCCATTTCAAATGCTTCGTGGTCAACGAGGCCTTTCATGGCCATGTAGTTGGTGGGTGCCCAAACGCCACCCCGCCAGTAGTCTCCTTTTCCGGAATATTCTCTTGAAGATGTCGCTAAAGTGGCAAATGGAATAGTTGAATTGAAATGCTCTCTGGATCTCAACTTTTCAATGGATTTCTTCGCTTGACTTTCACCTGCTACATGGCTTGCCAGCGGCCATGCCCCACCAAGGGTGTAAGTTTCAGAAAGACTTCCTTCCTTTTTCAAATCAAAATAAAAACCTGCTTGTTCATCCCAAAGTTTTTGATTGATTGCATCCCGAATCTCAATATAACGTGCGTAATAGCCTGCGGACTCCTCAACTTCCCAAATTTCCTGGCAAATGAGGCTGAAGTAATAATAGTGCATCCCCATCTGTGCAGACATATCAACCCAGGCAGTTCCTTCACGAGGGCTATTGTCCATTCCGGAACCGAGGCCGGTGTTCCAAAACAAACCATCGTGCCCCTTCACACCTCGATTTGCTTCTAACCATTCGGAATGTTTTTCAAGGGCAGGAAAGATTGATTTCAGTCGGTCATAATCCTTGCTGAACTGATAATACTCAAATTCTGCCCAAGCAAACAAAGGAGGATTCACGGTATTTTCTATTCCCTGAAAGACAAAATCTTCCCCGTTTGACTCCACTATTTCCCGGCACATATAGCCATCATCATGCTGCCGACAATAAAAGTTATCGTGCGACTGAATAGCATCGAAAACATGGTGAGCATATTTCCAGAAATGCATCATGAAATGAGTATCCCACTGAAAAATGTTTTCGCTGAAACCCTCATCTGCAAAGTTGGAGACCAGGGAAGACAACGGGGCAGGCTGTTTCAAATTTTGAAACGCCATTTTCCAAGCTGCCCAGTACAATTTATTCCAGTTGGGATTATCCGTCAAAATTGGTTGAGGAAGTAGATGTCGAACATCCTCAAAAGTTGGCAGTTGCTCAGGAACGTATTTCTTTTTGGAAAAATAATTGCCCTTCACTCCAGCGGTAGCAACTTTGGGAAACTCATTTACCATTATCTCGTCCAAAAAGATCCAAGCCGTATCACCTGCGGCTGAGTGCCATGCAGGGCACCGTTCAGGATTATCAGCTATGACTCTGATAAACCTTACCTGCTCGTTCCCCTCAATCCGAATTGCAGGCTGCCAGATTGCCGTACCGGCCAAGGCCTTTTGCTGATCATAGGTTTCAGTTCCTGAATTTGTAAAATTCACCCCATCAACGGAGGTTGAAACATCAAAAGTTTTCGGCAAGAAAATCCATGACTCGTGATTTCGGAGGAAGTTAGCCGTGACTTCTCTCACAGTTTTCGGTTCACCCAAATCCAGAACTACTTCCAAATCCGTTCCATGAAAACCCAACCAATGTTTTTCATAATACGTTACCTTTCCCTGAATTCCATCAACCAACATTTCACCTTTTCCTTTCGAGTATTCTTGTGAAGGTTGATGCGTCAATTGCAAGTTAGATTTCACTGCCAGGTGATCTTCCTTTTTCTCACTTCCAAAAACATAAATATCCTTGTAGCGATGCAGCTTTTGTGGGTTTTGAATGTGAAACATTCTAAGTGGAGAAGGTTTCCATGCACTTTCATTTTCGGTTTTTGGAGTGAAATGAATAGCCATTCCTCCAGCGTTGCTCAGCACAGCTTTTAAAGTTTCAGTGCTGTTGGCCTCGTAATAGCCCATTTCAAAAGAGGTGGGGTTTTTCTCCCAATCCGTATCCATGGCATCGCAATAAATGGTGGCGGTGTATGCTTTTCCTGTGGGCAAAAAGTCGAGTGGAATTTCCAACTCGCGGAAATTTTCATCAGTCACAGAGCCGAGATACCAGTCCTGACCGTTCCGCCTAGCAATGGTCACATGATCACCAATCTTGGCTGTGATTACACGGCTTTCATCCCAATCGGCAGGCACTCGTTTTATGAATTCGAAAGCTGGATGTTTATCGTAATTCTCGGGCAAATCAGCAGCCATTTGAAGCGGAGAATATAGCACAACATACAGAGCCAACTGGTTTGCAAGTGTGGAAAGCACACGATCACCTTCTTTGTACTTATTGAATTCGAGATTAAAAATTCCCGGGGTATATCCAGGGGGCCGCCCAACATTCGGGTAAAAGGAATGATGGTTGTATGTTCGGGATCATTGCCACCGCCCCAGGCATTGTATTCCATGCCACGCACACCTTCACGAGTCATCATGTTGGGGAAAGTTCGCCTTAGTCCGGTGGCTTTTATTGGCTCGTGGGCATCAATCATGATCTCATATTGTGCAGCTTTTTCCAACACGGTTCTATAGTGATTCACCATCCATTGGCCGTGATGGTGTTGTCCACGAGGTTGTATCAAGCCTGCATATCCAGTTTTCACAGCATGAATGCCCAGGCTTTTGTACAGTGCAAAGGCAGAGTCAACATTCTCGTCATACATTTCAACATCACCACCTGTTTCGTGATGGCCTACTATCGCAACACCTCTTTCCTGAGCATAATCCACCACACCCTGAAGATCGAAGTCTTCGTAAGGAGTAACCAGATCAAACGCTCCCTTTTTGCCCCAATGCTCCCAACCTGTATTCCAACCTTCAATCAGCAGGGCCGGAATTCTATTCTGCTCACAAAAGTCGATATGAGCTTTCGCATTTTCAGTTGTGGCACCATGCTTTTCACCTGCATGCCAAGTCTCTTTGCCAATGTGCATACCCCACCAAATACCCATGTAAACAGAAGGTTGTACCCACGAAACATCTTCCAGTTTGTTAGGTTCGTTGAGATTGACGATCATTTTGGATTCAATCAATTTACCCGCAGTTTCCGCAATTTGGATGGTCCGCCAGGGTGTGACCATGGGCAAAGCAGCTTT
>PVBE011521690.1_pt1 | contig 23151 bp, 20 predicted proteins | sample 1631181 | NCBI WGS metagenome assembly PVBE01 (sample SAMN08397723, study PRJNA350692) | Marine metagenome, whole genome shotgun sequencing project. | isolation source: water | place: Pacific Ocean | collected 2012-04 | reverse complement strand
CCGCCTCGTAGCCTCCTGCGCGCAGGAGGCTACGAGGCAACCCAAACACTTGCATCCAGGGACCTCCTCTCTCTCTGTTGGCCCCTGGAACTCTACTCCCTACCCAAGGAGATGTCTCACATCTATCTGAACCTATACACGGCGGGGGCCGCGATCGGCTCACGGCCGGGTTTGGATTCCGGATGGGCCTGTGGTAGCTTGCAATGATTCCGCAAGGGTGAATAACGTTTTCGAAGCGCGAGGCGCCGGGTTCCCGTTCGTTGGCTCCAGGGAACCGGGAGGACCTTCTCTTCCCGAAAGCCGGCAACCCTCCCTGGGAGTCCTGAAACGGGCTTATGTTCAGGAAGCGGTAAGGGGGATGAATCCATGATGACTCCAATGAAGTGCTATTTCCTAAAGAAAAAACGGGACATGCCGGAAGTGTTTTCCGATTGGGTGGACCCTTCCCAATGCGCCGTCGTGAGCATCGACATGCACCGGGGGCACCTTGGAGACGAGCCCGATGTCACCTGTCCCGCTCCGCGGGGGCGGGACATCATCGAGCGGCACAACTGGTTCGCCCGGGCGGCGCGCCAGTGCGGCGTTCCCATGATCCACGTCCAGCTCTGGCTGCGGGCCGACGGAATCGACGATGTGAACGGGATCAGCCCATCCAACTGGCGGTCCTTGTATGAGGCCTACATCGGCCCCAATGAGAACCAGAAGAATCACAGTTTGGAGGGGACCAAATGGGTGGACCTCAACGTCGAGGAAGCGCCCGGCGACTATTACGTCCGGACGAAAAAGCGGCTGAGCGCCTTCTACCCGACCGACCTGGAATACCTCCTCCGAAACCTAGACAAGAAGACGGTGGTCATCATCGGGGCCTACACGGATTGCTGTGATTTGTGCACCGCGTTCGACGCGGCCAACCGGATGTTCCGGGTCGTCGTCCCACAGGATGTCACGGCCGGTTATTCGGAGGAGGCGGAAGAGGCGGCCCTTTTCCTGATCTCGCTGCACACCGGGGTGGTGGTCGACTCCGAGGATCTGGTCGCGGAGTGGTATGCGCGGTGCGGGATTCAGGAGCCGGCGCGGTTCCAAACCGCATGAGCATTTTCGAACGGGAAGCTGAAACACGCCGGCAAACGACTCCTCCGGAGGGCGCCCATCGCGGCCAAGCCGTCGTTCCAAGCAAGGGTCGCCCGAAGCGTGTGAGAGATCCGCTCAAGCTCGAAAATCATTTTTCCCCAACCCGCTGAGGAACCGAGGAGCGCCGGAAGTCGGCCGCGGTCCATCGCGCTTCATTTCACGGCAAGATCAAGGCGCACCCATGGGGAGGGATTTCGTTGCGAATCGATGTTCATGTTCACGTCGGGGAGGTCCCGAATCACATCCCGGGCTGGTGGGGGCGGGAGCTTTATCGCCCCTGGAAGTATACGTACGACCCGGACGGAACCCGCCGGGAGCGGCCCGTCACCCGGGAGCCGGTCAGTCCCGAAACCCTGCTGCGCGACATGGAGAAAGCCGGGCTGGACTGGGCGTGCATCATGGCCTACGACTTCCGGCGCACCTCCCCCCATCCCGAAAAGCCGAACCCCCACGTCCCCAACGATTACGTCGCGGGCCTCGCCCGAGAGCATCCCGACAAATTCATCGCCGTGGCGGGCATCGACCCCATGCGCGGCATCAGCGAAGCCCTGGACGAGCTCGACCGGTGCGTCAACGAGCTGGGCATGAAGGCCCTGAAGCTCATGCCCACGTACAACCACTTCGATCCCGGCGACCCGACCCTGTATCCGCTGTATGAGCGGGCCATCGCTTACGGCATCTACGTCCAGTTCCACATGGGCTGGACACCGAGCGTGAACGCCCCGATGAAATTCCAACCCCCTCACCTGCTGGACCCGGTGGGCATCCGCTACCCCGAGCTCAAAGTGATTGCCGCCCACACCGGATGGCCCTGGTGGGAGGAAGGGGTGTGCCTGGTCGCCAAACATCCGAATTTCTATGCGGAGATGGCCTACTGGTGCACCCTCCCCCCCGAGACGCTCCTCCGGGCGCTCTTGATGTGTCAGGATCTCGTGGGACTGGACCGGGTGTTATACGGCAGCGAGTACCGCCTCTGCATACCGAAGGATTTCATGGCGACTTACGAACAGATCAACCGGGTCGCGAAACGGCTCGATTTGCCGGAGATCCCCCGGGAAGCGATCGAAAACATTCTCGGGAATAACGCGGCCCGCCTCCTGGGCCTGATGTGAACGACCCTCCTTTCCTTCCAAAGAATTATCGAGCCTTGTTTGATGAATGGCCTATCTGTGTCCGGCGAGAAGTGTCGGGAAATCCTCCGGATATTTTCGTGAGTCGCTATGTGTAGGACATGATTTATGCCATCCTCAATGGCCGGGAATTCTCACCAACTTATGGACGGGAAGGTGAAGCCTTGCCATGTCCGAGCGTGAATTGACGAACATTCAGACGGGCCTCCCGCTGGATTCCGCCTCTTCAATCATCGACGCCGCGTTGGCGGCGGGACGCGAGGCGGGACTCCTGCCGTTGACGGTTGCGGTTCTTGACTCGGAGGGGAACCTCATCGCCCTCAAGCGGGAGGACGGATCGGGCGTCCTGCGCGTGGACATCGCCGTTGGAAAAGCCTGGGCCTCCCTGGGAATGGGCATGCCCAGCCGCGCCATCAGAGACCGCCTCAAGGACCGTCCGGCGTTTCAAGGCGCGCTGGCGGCGGCATCCGCCCGCCGCTTCATCCCCGTTCCCGGCGGCGTTCTGATATGTAATGCGTCCGGCAATGCGGTGGGCGCGGTCGGCATCTGCGGCGACGCCTCCGACAAGGATGAGTACTGTGCCATCGCCGGCGTCAAGGCCGCGGGGTACACCCCCGCGCCGGAAACGCCCGCGTCGGACTGGAATGCCGCGGGATTGTGATCCGACTTTTCAGCCTTGGGCCGGCAGGCCCTATCCCAAAAATCCGACGGCGCGCCGCTCACGGATGGATCGCGCAGGCAGGTTGCGGAAATATGAACGGCGGGTCCGCCCCCCGGACGCCCGGCTGCTCGCAGGCCTGAACGGACAACATGGTGTCGATGAAGGCATTCCCGGCGCCATTGGATTGCGGGAAATGGTTACGAGGCCCGCGCCTGAATCACATCATAGATCCGCCCGACGAAGATCCGCTGAAGCATGGGCGCGTACGCCCGATGTTCTTCCGGAACCGGCTGGCGGTCGATGAACGTGATCTTCTCGGCCGCCTCCTCCCGGCTCATCCCGGACTGAATGGCCGAGCGCACTTCCCGGATGGCGTATTCCACAACCTGCCTCATCTCATCGAATACCTCGGGCCCCGCTTCGGTTCCGTGCCCCGGCACAACCACCTCCACGTCCATCTTCTTGAACGAATCCAGCGACTCAAGCCATTCGAACGGGAGGGCCTCGTGGTGCCAGGTCATGGTGTCATGAAAGACGTTGTCGCTCGCAAAAAGCGTCTTGTCTTCCCGGACATAGACGGCGGTCTCCGCCGCGATGTGGCCGGGCAGGGCGAAGAGGTCGATGGTCACGTCCCCTAGGAACAGCGTCAGGCGGCCGTCAAAGGAGATTTCCGGTCCCCGCGCCTGAGATATCGGCCGGCCAAATCCACTGCCTGCGGGTCGCACTTTTCGACGTACGGACGCGGGTCCTTCAACGGACACCCCCCGAGAACGTTGTCCTCCCAGAATTTCTCCCGGACCCCTTGATGGACGAGAACGACGCCGGGGAGAAAGGCGTTGCCGAAGGTGTGGTCGATGTGGTGCTCGGTGTTGATCAGGTAGCGGACCTCGCCCAGCGTTTCGACTTCATCCCGCCACCGCAGCGCCCGCGTCGGTTTGTGGGGCGAATCGACCAGGACCACCCCCTCGGACGTCCGGATGGCCCCGACCGTGCACCCCCCGTCGTCCGGATCGATACAGACATGCGGACTGACTTGACGCATCACGCTTCCCCTCTTTCGGCCTGACCGCCGCGGGTGATGGGATCGAGCGTTCTCCCGTCTTGGGCGGAAGACACCCGGGACATCACGCAGGACCCGCCTCGGACAGGGCCTTCAAAACGGACTCAGGCCGGATCGGCAGCGTTGTCACCCGCACGCCCACCGCGTCATAGACGGCGTTCGCCAGGGCGGCGCCGCAGGGGACGAGGGCGCACTCCGAGCACCCCTTGGCGCCGAAAGGGCCGTTGGGATCGAGCGACTCGATAAAGATCGAGGTGATCTCCGGAAGCGAGCCCGCGTTCGGCACGGTGTAGTCGGCCAGATTGCCCCCCGCGAACCCGCCGCCGTCCAGAACGGCGTTCTCGAACATCGCGTAACCCAATCCCTGCGCAAGCTCGCCCTGGACCTGGCCCTCGACGGTCAGCGGATTGATCGCCCGGCCCAGATCGTCGGCGGCCACGATGCGCTTCAATCGGACCTGGCCGGTTTCGGTGTCCACCTCCACCTCGACAATCACGCACGCGAACGAGCAGGCGACGGTAGACCGGCCGTAGTGGTTCTCCTCGTCGGGCATCACCGTCGGCGCGTCCCACGTGGCTTGGCTGTAGACGATATCTCCGTCGGCGCGAAGCAGGTTCGCCGCGACGGCCTCGCCCACGCCCATCCTTCTGTCCGGGGCGGCCGTGACGAAGATCGCCCCTTCCCCGACGGACAGGTCTCCCGGCGAGACTTCCAGCGCCTCCGCGGCGATGTGGAGCAGCTTTTCCGCGCAGGACTCGGCCGCCTTTTGCACGGCGTTGCCCGCCATCAGCGTCAAACGGCTGCCGTAGCCCCCGAAGCAGAGCGGCGTGTTCTCGGTGTCGGCCGCGGAGACTCGGACGTCCTCGACCTCGAGGCCCAGCCCTTCGGCGGCGATCTGTGCGATGACCGTCTGGGCACCCTGCCCCAGATCCCCCTCGCCGCAGACGACCTGGGCCTTGCCGTCGTCATCGACCTTGACCACCGCCGTCGAGCCGTCCCAGTTGGAAAGCTGCCGGCTGGAAGTTGAATGAACGGCGCACCCGAGACCGACCCCCGTCCGGACGGCGCCGCTCCCGGAGGCCACGCGCGCCGCTTTCCATCCAACCGCCTCGGTCGCTTTCTCGATGCACTCCTCGATGCCGCAGCTCCCCATCTCCCAGCCGTGGATGCTCGTGTCCCCTTGATGGACCACGTTCCGGAGGCGGATCTCCGCGGGGTCCATCCCCAGCTTCTCGGCCAGGACGTCCATATGGGACTCCACGGCGAAGGACATCTGGGGATTGCCGAACCCCCGGAACGCGCCCGCCGGGATCAGGTTGGTGTAAACGAGAAGGGCGTCGGTCTTGAGGTTCTGTTGGCGGTACAGGTTGTCCATCCGGGTGGCCGTCACCTGGATCACCTCGTAGGAGAAACCGGAATAGGCGCCGTTGTTCCCGACGATCCGGCTCTCCTTGGCGGCGATCGTCCCGTCGTCCCGGACCCCCATCTTGAGGTGAACGGCCGCGGGCATCCGGGGCCTCGATCCCTGAAACTCGTCCAGCCGGTTGTTGAGGAGGCGGACCGGACGACCGGTCTTTTGGGCGAGAATCACGGCGATGTGGCCCATGGGGTCCTCGCCGAGCTTCCCGCCGAAGGCCCCGCCCACGTGCGTCTGGATCACCCGGATCTTCGTCGAGGGCAGGTCCAGGGCCCCCGCGACGAGCCGCCGGGTGAAATAAATCGATTGGGTGGGGACATGGAGCGTGATGCGTCCCTGACCGTCGATGTCGGCCAGGGCCCCCAGGGGCTCCATGTAAGTCTGGAACTGGTGAGGCGTCGTGTAGGTCTCCTCGTGGATGACCGCCGATTCCCGGAAGCCTTGCTCGACGTCCCCGCGGCGGATGCGGATTTCCCGGGCGATGTTCCCCGTCCCCTCGTGGACCTCCGGGGCGCCGGGGGCGAGGGCGGCCTCGGCGTCGAACACCGGCCCCAGAACCTCATACTCGACCTCGATCCGCTCAACAGCATCTTGGGCGGCGGCCTCGTGGCTCGCCGCGACCGCCGCGATCTCCTCCCCCAAATGCCGGACCTTCCCCACGGCCAGGATCTGCTGGTCGCTCTTGACCGGCCCCCAGGGCTTTTTCGGCGTGTCCTCCGAGGTGGCGACGGCCGCCACTCCGGGCACGCTCAAGGCCCGGTCCGTCCGGACGCTCAGGATTCGCGCGTGGGCGTGGGGGCTCCGGAGGAGCTTGGCGTGGAGCATGCGTGGAAATTCCAGGTCCCCCACGTACCGGGCCGACCCGTGGACCTTCTCGGGCGCGTTGATCTGAGGGACCGGCTTGCCGACCACCCGCAGATTGTCCATCGATCACCTCCGGCTTCACATGCTTTCGACAACCCGCCCGACCCGAATGGGTCTCTCCAAGCGCGCGATTTCAGGCCGCGCCGATGAAACGCCGTTCGCGCGGACCCCCACGCCTCAAGGGCCGGCCTTGGCTCCGCGCAGGCGCGCCAGGGCCAGCAGGTCGGGGACGTTCTCGACGCCGGGGACCTCCGGCACATCCGGGAATTCCTCCCCGAAGGGGCGCGTGGCGTCGATCCCCATCATGGCCGAAAGGTTCGGCTCGGGCGCCGAGGGGTCGAGGGGGCCGCCGCCGGCGGCAGGCACGACGATCACGTCCCGGTCCGCCTGCATCCGCGTGCTGACCGCCCACAGGACCTTCACGTCATCGAAGATGTCGATGTCCTCGTCCACCACAACCACCAGCTTCGGCCGCTTGGCGCTCCCCAGTGCGGCGAGGATGACGTTTCGGGGCTGTCCCTTGTACCGAGGCGTCATCGAGATGTAGCAGTGGAACTCGCTGCATCCCGACGCCGGAAAGTGAACCGATTTCACCTCGGGAAACTTGGCGCTGAGGTCCCGCAAGACGGTGACCTCGTTCGGGATCTGCTTCAGGAAGTGGTTCTCCGTCATCGGAACGCCCGTCAAACCCGCGTGGAAGATCGGAGAGCGCCGGTGGGTGACGGCGCTCACCTCGACCACGGGCCGCTGATCCCCGGGGCCGTAGTACCCGGAGAACTCGCCGAAGGGACCTTCGGCCTCCCGGATGTCGGGCAGCATCCGACCCTCGATCACGATCTCGCTCATCGCCGGAACTTCGAGGTCCACGGTCCGGCATTTCACCACCGGGACCGCCTCCCCCCGGAGACCTCCCGCGATGCTCAGCTCGTCCGTTCCGTACGGGGCCTTGACCTGCGTCCCCAGCATGACGGCCGGGTCCACCCCGAGGGCCACGGCGATCTCCAGGGCGTTCCCTTTCTTCTCCGCCTTGGCGTAGTGGATGTAACAGTGTTGCTGGACGTTGGCGAAGATCCCGAGCCGGTTTCGGCCCTGGAGCTGCATGCGGTAGATGCCCGCGTTCTTCTCCCCGGTTTCCGGGTCCTTGGAGATCTCGATCCCGTGGGTGATGAAGGCCCCCCCGTCCTGGGGGCTGTAGGTGGGGATGGGCAGCCGGGTCAGATCGACCTCGTCCCCCTCGTAAACCACCTCCTGGCAGGGACCTTCATCGACGAGAACGGGGGCGATGGGATGGTCGGCCGCTCGGTGGAACCGCTCGACGGCCTCCTCGGACTTGAACCCCAGGGCCCGCAACACCCTGCGGCGCGCGGCGAAAATCCCCCCCACAACGGGGATGTCGCGCCCCTTGACCTGCTCGAAGAGGAGCGCCGGCCCCTGCTGGTCCGAGGCCTTCCGGATGTACGCCGAGATCTCGAAGCGGGCGTCCACCGGCTCGGAGATCCGGATCAGGTCCCCTTCCTCTTCCAGACGCGCCAGAAAATCCCTTGGATCATTGAACGACATGGGCGGCTCCTCCAAACCTCAGGCCCCGTCGGCACCCGCATCCGTTCGCCGGCTCACTCATCCACGATGGCGTACACCCGCGCGGGAGCCCCCTCCACCCCTTTGAACAAGACCGGCGCCGCCGAGAGCCAGACTTTCTTGCCCGCAACCCGGTCCAGACCCGTAATGTACTCAATGTTGTAGAGAGAGTTCCTCAGAATGATGCGGTGGATGGGTCCCGGGGCTTTGGGGTCCTGCTGTTCCCGGGGGATGTCCTGCATGAAGTCGAACCCCACGGCGGAAAATCCCTGATCGACGATCCACTGGGCTGCCTCTTCGGTCACGTAGGGCGAAAACTTCCAGTAATCCAGGCTCCCCCAGTGCCGCTCATGATGTCCCGTGCAGATGAGGACCATGTCCCCCGGCTTGTGCTCCATCCCCTCCCGTCGAAGCTTCTCCACCGCCTCCTCCAGGTCCGCCTTCTCGATCGGGACGACCCCCTGCTTGTGGAGCAGGTCAAGGGCGAGGGCGTCGCCGACGAGCCGGTCCAGGGGGATCTGATCGATCGTGTCTCCGCCCCGGATGAAGTGGAGGGGGGCGTCGATATGCGTGCCGACGTGAAGGTACATCTCCACGACGGTTCCGTGCGCCGGTCCGGAGTCATGCGTCTTCACCACATCCAGGACGAAAGGCTCGTCCCTTTCATTGAGAAACGGCATCAGGATGCCTTCTTCCACGATGAGGCTCAAATCGATGATCTTCCGAATGGGAAACTCCCCTGAATTGGAACCACCCGGCGCCGGAGATTCCCACGGACGGGCCGCCGCCTGACGACATGATCCCCTTATACCCTTTTATAACGGGAAGCGACAAATCACTCCGGAATCCATCCATCCCTCTCGCCTTCGTCACCGAGCGGTAGATAAGAAGCGACGCGACCTGGGGGCGCTCCCGGGAATCCTTCCTTGACACCTTTTTCCCCGGTTTGCTAGCTTGATGGATCGAATCTCCGGGTCCTTACCATTCAACCATCGGCCGAATTGAAGCGTGGGGGGGCTCGCGCCTTTCCTCGCCGGACCGGTTGAGAAACACCGGGCGGTTTCACGGACCATCGCCTGAAACGAACGGGGGGCATCGAGTGAGTCACGAGCGAACCCTTCAAGTTGCGCTCATCCAAAGAGGCCCGGCCGGAATGGACCTCGACGCCAATCTCACGGAAAACCTCCGGCTGATCGACGAGGCCGCCGCCGGCTCTCCCGACTTCATCTGCCTCAACGAGCTGTCCACGACCCCGTACTTTCCCCGAAACCCCGGCGTGGACCATGTCCCGTGGGCCCTGCCGCTGGCATCCGAAGCCATCGCGGAGGTCGCCGAACGGGCGCGCCGGCTCAATTGCCACATCGTCTATCCCTTTTACGAACTCATTCCCGAAACGGGAAAACGGCTGAACAGCGTGGTCCTGTTCGGACCCGGCGGCGGGCCGGTGGAAGGCGTCCTTCCGGGAGGCGGGCCGGCCCTCCGGTTCGCCAAGACCCACCTCGCGGCGACCCCGAAAACCGGCGTGGACGAGCACCGATTCTTTTCGGCGGGGGAAGGGTTCCCGGTCTTCGACACCCCCAAGGCGCGTGTGGGACTCCTCGTCTGTTACGACCGGAGATTCCCCGAGGGTTGGCGGATGCTCGCCCTTCAAGGGGCCGAGGTCGTCTTTTTGGTCGCCGACGTTCCGGCCTGGGCCCCCTCGCCTTCGGCGACCGCCGAGGAAATGTTCCATATCGAGCTCCGGACGCGGGCGCTGGAGAACCTATTCTTCGTCGCGGCGTGCAACAAGGCGGGGGTCGAGCGGCTGGGGGAGGTGGAAACCCGGTTTTTCGGGCGAAGCTGCGTGGTCGATCCGTTGGGCGGACTGTCGGCCGAGGCGCCCCCGGACGAACCCATGATCCTTAGAGCCGCCCTAGACCTTTCGCAAATCGCCGAGGGCCGGAGCACCCTCCCTTATTTCGAGGGGCGGCGGCCCGAGCTCTACCGCCTAATTGCCGAGAAGACGCCCGGCCCGGCCTGAGGCCGCCGGACGCCCGCCGGCTCAACGGAGGATGCCCGCGTGACAAACCGCCCGACGCCCCATTTCGGACTCCTGCTGCCCAACGACGGCTACCCGGTCGTGGACTTCGACCATCTGCGAACCCTGGCCCGGGAAGCTGAAGCCCTTGACTTCGACTCCGCCTGGGTGGCGGACCACTTTCTCGCGCCCCCCGGCCTCAGCGCCGCCTTCGGGACGAAGGGAATCTTCGAGGCCACCCTGGTCCTGGCGGCCCTCAGCTCCGTCACCGAGCGGATCGCCCTCGGGACGTCGGTCCTGCTCTTTCCCATGCGCCACCCCATCCACCTGGCGAACCTCATCTCGACACTCGATCACGCCACGAAGGGGCGGCTCATTCTGGGATTCGGGGTCGGCGGGCACCGGCCCGAGTTCGACGCATGCGGCGTTCCCTACGCCAAGCGTGGGGGCATGACCAACGAAGCGCTCGAGATCCTAAACGCCCTCTTCACGCAAGACAACGTCAGCTACGAGGGCAAACACTACCAATTTGAAAATGTGTCGTTCGAGCCGAAGCCCTACACGCCGGGGGGACCGCCCATCGTATCGGGCGGAGACGTGGGGAAGACGCTGGAACGGGTCGCGAAGCACGCCCGGGGCTGGATGCCCTGGGGCGGCCGGATCGACCAGATGACCGAGGGCATGGCCGCCGTCAAGGCCCGCGCGGCCGAGTTGGGGCGGGACCCGGAGGAGATGCTCTGGGGCGTCGGCTTTTACGGATGCTGTACGCGGGACAAGGACGTGATCCGGCACGAGCTCGACAAAATCGCGCCGTATTTCACCCTCCACCACGATGAGGACCTCAGCCCGGAAGAGCTCGCGGACAAAACCCTCATCGGCACGCCCGAGGACATCGTCCGGCGCCTGGAGCGCTTCCTCGACATCGGCGTCAACCACTTCATCGTCAAACACCTTCCTTTCAATGGGGAAGTCGAGAGCGTACGGCTGTTCGGCCGGGAAGTGATCCCGGCGCTTCGGGCCTGAGCTGAGCTTCCAACAAGCCGTTTCTTGCCGTAGGAGGCGGACCTTGAGCTACGACCTCGTCATCCGGGGCGGAACCCTGGTTCATCCTTGGGGAAGAGTCGAAGTGGACCTCGGCGTCCGGGGCGAGACGATCGCGGCCATCGCGACGCCCGGCGAAACACTCGCCGGGAAAAGGGAGATCGACGCCCGGGGCCGGTACGTCCTGCCGGGCCGGATCGACCCCCACGTCCACATGCACTGGCCCGACTGGCCCATGGAGGAGGCCATCCCCATTTCCAGCCGGGCCGCCCTCGCGGGCGGCACGACGACGCTCATCCATTTCATCCTCTCCACCGGGAGCCTCCTCGAACACTTCGCCGAGATGAAAACCCTGTCCGACGCCAAGGCGCATTCGGACGGGACCTTCCACGGCGGCATCGTGAGCGAAGCACACATCGGCGAAATCCCCGAGCTGGCCCGGCAAGGGGCCACATCGTTCAAGTTCTGGATGTCCTACCGGGGCGAGGAGGCGAAGCCGCCCCTTCAGGGCATCGATGACGGCGTCCTGTTCCGGGGCTTCCGCGAGGTGGACCGGCTCGGCCCGGGGGCCGTCGCCCTGGTCCACGCCGAGAACATCGAGGTCTTCTTCGACCTGCGGGACGAGCTCAAGGCAAGCGGCCGGACGACGTCGCCTGGACGGAGACCCGCCCCCCCTTCTGCGAAGAGGAGGCCATGAACCGGGCCATCGTCCTGGTCGACGCCGCCGGGTGTCCCCTATACATCGTCCACATCACCATCCGGGAGGGCGTGCGGATCGTCCGGGAGGCCCGAGCCCGGGGGAAGCGCGTCATCGAGGAGACCTGCCCCCAATACCTCACGCTGACGAAGGACTTCGACCCCGTGAACGGGAAGATCAACCCGCCGCTACGGGAGTCGGCGGACTCCGACGCCCTTTGGGACGGGCTTTCGGGGGGCGTCCTCTCCACCGTCGGCTCCGACCACGCGCCGACTTCCCTCCGCCACAAGGAAAACCTGTGGTCCGCCATCGTCGGGATGCCGGGAATCGAAACTTCGCTCCCGGCCCTCCTGAGCGAAGCGGTGAACAAGGGCCGCCTGTCCCTGGAGCGGATCGCCGACGTGACCGCCCATCAGCCCGCCCGCGTCTTCGGCCTCTATCCGAAGAAAGGGACCCTCCAGGCCGGCTCGGACGCGGACCTCGTCGTCGTAGACCTGGAAGAGACCCGGGTCGTGGACGCGAAAAAGAACCTCCACCAGGGTTCGGATTTCAGCCCCTTCGACGGAAAGACCCTCACGGGCTGGCCCGTCCTGACCGTCCTGCGGGGACAGGTCGTCATGGAAGGGGGCGAAGTCAGCGCCGCGCCGGGAACGGGACGGTTCGTCCCGCGCGCCCTGGGATAACGGCGCGATGGAATCCGTCCGGATCATCTCCCCGCAAGACGTCCCCGCCCATCTGGGCGCCGGGGGCCGCCGGACGCGCGTCCTCCTCGACCCGGAAACCGGCCATCCGGGCCTCGAGCTTTACCACGTGGAGCTGGCGCCGGGCGCCTCCTCGGAGGTCCATACGCGGGGCCACGCCGAGGCCCTCATCGTTCTCGACGGCGTCGCGGGCGTGAAAACCGGAGACACTCTTCACCAGGCGGAGACGGGAGAGGTCATTCTGATCCCGGCCGGCGTCGAGCACCAACACGTCAACGCGGGCGAGGGGGCCAACAGGTTCGTCGGCATCTTCGCCCCCCCGACCGGCAACGCCGTCGACGTGCGGTCGAGACCGCCGGCTGAGGATTGACCCCGGGTTTTTGCGCGGGGATTCTTTCGGCTGTCTCCCGCCATCCTGTAATCTGAATGGGGCGTCGCTGGCAGCTCGCCTGCCGTTTTTTTCTTCCTTAAAACACTACCCATTCAACCGATCCCGGTTCCCGAATACGCCCATCGATGCAACGGTGGTTGACACGGCCAAATTATTTTATAAAATATTTTATAAAGCATTGACGGGAGATCGCCGCATGGCAGCCAAAACCAGAGACCTGAGCCGGGATGTGTACGCCCGCCTCCGGGAGGCCATCCTGTCTTCCGAGCTCCTCCCCGGCCACAAGCTCTCCCACCAGCACCTGGCCAAACAACTGGGCGTGAGCCACACACCCCTGCGCGAGGCCTTCGGCAAGCTCTCCCAGGAAGGCTATCTCCGGCACGTCCGGAACCGGGGCTATTTCGTTTCGGATTTCTCCCGGAAGGAAGTCGAGGACCTCCTCGAGATCCGCGAGGCCCTGGAGGTCCACGCCCTGCGGCGAAACGTCGAGGCCCTCGAAGACGGCGCCCTCCGCGCCCTCCACGACTGCCAAGCCGCCTATCGCCGGGCCGTCACCCGGGGAAGCGGCACGGACCGCCTTCGCCGCGACCGCGCGTTCCATCTGGCCCTGGCCGGAATTTCCGGCAACGGAGCCCTGATCGTAACCCTCGAGCGGGTCTTCGACCGGATCAACCTGAAGCGCCGGATCGACGGACTGTCTCCGGACCGGGGGGTCGAGGCGCTGGCGGAGCACCAGACCCTCCTGGCCGCCCTGGAAACCCGCGACCTGGGCCGGGCGCGCTCGGCCCTGAAACGCCACTTGAAGAAGAACAAGGGGAACGTTCTCGAACGGATGCGGGAAGGCCCCTCGGCCCTCCACCCGGTCGGGAAGACCTGATGCCGAAACGTGTGAGGAGCCCATGGATTTTCACCTGACCGAATCCCAACGCCTCCTGCGGAAGATGGTCGCCGAATTCGCGGACAAAGAGCTGGAGCCCAAGGCGATCGGGACATCCGAGCGCCTCGCCATCCCCTGGGACACGGTCTGCCGCGCGGCCGAGCTGGGGATCATGGGCCTGACCGTCCCGGAGAAATACGGCGGCATGGGCCTGGGCGGCTTCGAGGCCGTCCTTGTCTGCGAGGAAATCGCCCGCGTATGCCCCAGCACGGCAATGGTCCTGATGGCGGAGCTCGGCATCTGCACCCAGCTCCTCAATCACTACGGGACGAAAGCCCAACAAGAGAAATACCTGCCCCGGATCGCCAAGGGGGAGATCCTCACCGGCATCTCGATCACCGAGCCCGATGCCGGCTCGGCCACGACCCGGATCACAACCAACGCCACGCGGACCGATGACGGATACCGCCTCAAGGGCCACAAGGCCATGACCAGCCGGGCGGGCGAATGCGGGGTCTACATGGTGTTCACCCGGTTCAACGGGACGCCGGGCCTCGACGGGATCGGGGCCGTCCTCGTGAACGAAGGGACGCCCGGTCTGTCCTTCGGCAAGCCGGAGGAGATGATGGGATTCCGGGGCTGCCCCTCGCGGGAGGTGATCTTCGAGGACTGCCCCATCGGCGAGGAAGATGTCCTGGTCCCGCAGGGCGGGTTCCGCAAGATCATGACGGCCTTCAACGGCCAGCGGTGCCTGAACGCGGCCATCTCGACCGGGATCGCCCAGGGGGCGTTCAACGCCGCCGTCGAGTATGTCCGGGTGCGCGCGCCCTACGGCCACCCCGTCTCCGACTTCCAGGGAATCCGCTGGATGATCTCCGACATGGCGGCGCAAATCGAAGCCGCCCGGCTGCTGACGTATCGGGCCGCCGTCAACGCGGCCGACGGGTTCCCCTCCCGGTTCGAGTCCTCGACGGCGAAGCTCTTCGCCAACGAGGTAGCCCTGAAGGTGACCGATTGGGCGCTCCAGATGCACGGCGGGTGGGGCTACAATAAGGAGTTTCCGGTCGAGCGGTTCGTGCGGGACGCCCGAGGCATCGTCCTGGGCAGCGGCCCGCCCCAGCTCCACCGCAATATGATCGCCCACGAGGTCCTGAAAGGACGGGCCTCCTGGGCGAACGGCTGAGGTGTGGATGGAAACGGCGGATAGACGATACCTTTTCCAGGGGTTGGGAACCCCCCTCGAAAACTTTCATTTCGCGAAAGGGTATAGCGCCTGCGGCGCTATCCGCCTTCGCAACAAAACTGGCTCCTTGACCGGATGCCGGAGCCTTCCGCCAGGAAAGCGGGCATCCGGTCAAAAAAAGATCCCGCGCGGCAAGACCGACCGGTCAGCTTCTCCCTCCCCCACCGCGAGTAGGTCAAGCCAAAGGCTCGGCCGCAGAAAGTTTTTCGGGGGGTCCAGGGGGGCGGTTTTTCAAAAAAGCCCCCCTGGCCATGCTTTTCACCAATTGACCCCCTGGATTCCGTGATGAAAGACATCCTCGAAGGCATACGCGTAGCGGATTTCTCGCGGGTCTGGGCCGGGCCGTATTGCTCCATGATGCTGGCCGAGCTCGGGGCCGAGGTGATCAAGATCGAAACCCCCGCCGGGGGCGACGAGACGCGGGTCTGGCCGCCCTTTTATAAGGAAAAGAGCGGCTACTTCATGAGCTTCAACCGCAGCAAGAAGTCCATGACCCTCAACCTGAAAGAGCCCGAGGGCCTGGCCATCGCCCACAAGCTGATCGCGAAATGCGACGTCCTCCTGGAGAACTTCACGCCGGGCGTGACGGAGCGTCTGGGGATCGATTACCCGACTCTCTCGAAAGTGAGCCCGGACCTGGTGTACTGCTCCGTCTCCGCCTTCGGCCGGACAGGTCCCTGGGGGAACCGGCGGGGATACGACCCCATCCTCCAGGCCATGTCGGGCATCATGAGCCTCACCGGAGAGCCCGACCGGCCGCCCGTCCGGGTCGGCGTCGCCACGGCGGACCTGGCGGGGGGCATGTTCGCGGCCTTCTCCATCATGGCCGCACTCCTCCACCGGGAACGGAAAGCCGGCGATGGGCCGCGCGGCCAGCACATCGACATCTCCATGCTGGACAGCCAGATCTCCTTCCTGGCCGTCAAGGCCTTCGAGTATCTGCACGAGGGAAGGCTCCCGCGGCGGTGGGGGAGCGGCGACCCCCAGCGGGTCCCCTCATCGGGTTACCTGACCCAGGACGGCGCCTACATCATGATCATCGCCAGCGACGCACACTGGCCCGGATTCTGCCGCGCGGTGGAGCGGGAGGACCTGGTGGACGACGGCCGCTTCGACACCACCCGCAAGCGCGTCGATAACCGGAAGGTCCTGGAGCCAATCCTCGTCGGGCGCCTGCTGAAGCGGCCGGGGGCCGAGTGGATCGAGAGATTCGAGGAGGCCGGCGTTCCCTGCGCGCCCATCCAGACCCTGGACCAGGTCTTCTCCCATCCCCAGGTCCTGGCCCGGGAAACGGTGAAGGAGGTCCCCCACCTCGACATCGGGACCCTCCGGGCCATTGACTGGCCCTACAAGTTCTCCGAGACCCCGACCCGCATCCGGTCCGTCCCGCCGGAGCTCGGCGTGCACACCAAAGAGGTGCTGACGATGCTTCTTGGATATTCCGGCAAAGAGGTCGAAGCCTTCCGGCGGGAGGGCGTGATATGAGTCCGGCGGCCCCCATAGACCTGATCCTGGAAGGCGGCCGCACCGTCCGCCCGGACGGCGTTTACCGGGAGAACGTGGCCATCCGGGACGGGCGCATCGCCGCCCTCTTCGCGGACGGAACCCGAAGCCCCCGGGCGCGCAAGCGGATCGACTGCCGGGGAAAATTCATTTTGCCCGGCATGATCGACGCCCACGTCCACATGGGACGCTACGGACAGGATTTCGCCGCCGACTGCCGCACCGAATCCGCCGCCGCCGCCACGGGAGGCGTGACGACGCTGCTGGTCTTCCTGATCGAGCCGGGGTCCAACCGGGAGGCCATCCCCCGGCGCATCCGGGAGATCGAGGCGGGGAGCCGGATCGACATGGGCATCCACGCCGTCATCATGTCCGAGGAGCACCTGGCCGAGATCCCGGCTTGCGCCCGGGAGTTCGGCATCTCGTCTTTCAAGTTCTTCATGGCCTACAAGGGGAAGGACGCGGGCTCCCTCCAGGGGGTGGGCGACGGATTTCTCTACCGGGGGCTGCGCGAGGTGTCGAAAATTCCGGGGGCGAGGGTGGTCATCCATCCGGAGAACATGGAAGTGATCGAGGACGTCCGGAAGGAGCTCGAAGCGGCGGGGCGGACCGACGGGGCCGCTTGGAGCGATTCCCGCCCCCGCCTCGCCGAGGAGGACGGCGTGCAACGCGCCCTGCTCTTCTCCGAGCACCTGGGCGTCCCCATCACCATCCCCCACCTGAGCATCGCCTCGGGGGTCCCCATCGTCGAGCGTCACCGGGGGGGGCGGGGGACGGGAGACGTCGCCCTGGAGACGTGCGGCCACTATCTCCATCTCACGAAAAACAGCCTTTCCGGCGCCCGGGGCAAGGTCAACCCGCCGCTGCGGGAGCGGGAGGACGTGGAGGGGCTCTGGGAGGCGATTTCGGCGGGGAAGGTCGATTTCCTGGGATCGGACCATTGCAGCTTCAAGCTGGACGTAAAAGGCTCGGACATCTGGACCGCCCGGCCCGGCCTGCCCGGCGTCGGGGTGACGGCGCCGATCCTGTTGACCGAGGGCGTGGCCAAAGGCCGCCTCTCCCTCCCCGGCCTCGCCCGGGCGACTTCCTACAACACCGCGCGGACGTACGGCCTCTTTCCCCGCAAGGGGATCCTCCGGGTCGGGGCGGACGCCGACCTCATGGTCCTCGACCTAAATAAGAAGGTGCGCGTTACGGCGAAAATGCTGAACTCCCACGCCGACTACTCGCCATACGAGGGGTTCGTCAGCCGGGGATGGCCGGTCGTCACGATCGCGGGCGGAGAGATCGTTCAGGAGGGCGGGAAACTTCGCAAGACCAAGCGGCGGGGGCGATACCTCCGGCGGTTCCCGGAGCACATGCCGGAGACCCAGCGGCGAAGTGGAGCACAGGCCGGGCGGAGGAGAAGCACAAAGCCGTGAGCCACGTCGAGGTCGAAATCAGCGGGCGCGTCGCGTACGTCACCCTCAACCGCCCGGAGGTCTTGAACGCGTACAACCGGGAGATGGTGGCCCAGCTCATCGAGGCCTTCCGCCGGCTTTCCGGCGAAGACGACGTCTGGGCGGCGGTCCTGCGAAGCGCGGGCAGGCGGGCATTCTCCGTGGGGGCCGACCTCAAAGAGCGCAAGACCCTCCCGATGAAAGAGGTCCGGCGCCTCCGCGCCACGCTGGAAGAGGCCCACGACCTCGTCACCTTTTTCCCCAAGCCGATCATCGCGGCGGTGAGGGGATACGCCCTGGGCGGCGGGCTGGAGTTCGCTCTCAACTGCGACTTCATCATCGCGTCGGAGGACGCCGTCCTCGGCCTGACGGAGACAGCGCTGGGCATCATCCCCGGCGGGGGGGGCACCCAGCTTCTACCGAGACGGATCGGGCGCGCCAAGGCCAAGGAGCTGATCTTCACCGCCCGGCGGATCGACGCAGCCGAGGCCGAACGCCTGGGTCTGGTCGCGCGCGTCGTCCCCGCCGACACGCTGGACGGGGAGACCGAGAAGACCGTCCGGGCCATCGTCGCCAACGCCCCCATCGCCCTGCGGCAGGCCAAACGGGCCATCGACCACGGCGTCGAGATGGACCTGCCGGGCGGACTGAAGCTGGAGCGGGAAGCCTATGACGCGACCTTATCCACCGAAGACCGGAACGAGGGCCTCCGCGCCTTCGCGGAAAAGCGCGCGCCGAGGTTTCAGGGAAAATGAGTTAAGATGAAACACCACGCTGAGACCCGCGTGTTTCAAAGAAGAGAAGCATGATCCCGTCATCTTTCTGAAGGGTCTGCGGCCCTTGCGAAGGTTCTCGTGGTCCTGACGGTTCACGGCGAGATTCTTCGCTTCCCTCAGAATGAGAACATTCCCAGGAGACCCGAGTTGATTCAGGAACTTCCCGCTGAAGTCATGGTCCGGGAGGTCGGACCCCGGGACGGTCTTCAGGCGGAGGACCGCTGGGTCGACACCGCCGACAAGATCAAGCTGATCGACCTCCTCTCAAAATCCGGCCTGAAGCGCATCGAGGCCACGTCCTTCGTCCATCCCAAGGCCATCCCTCAGCTTCGGGACGCGGCGGAGACCATGGGCGGGATTGAGCGCGCCCCGGGGGTCCGGTACGAGGCCATCGTCCCCAACGTGAAGGGGGCCGAGCGCGCCGTCGAGGCCGGCATGGACGGGATCGGCATCTTCATCTCCGCCACCGAGACCCACAACCGGTCGAACGTGCGCATGTCCGTCGCCGAATCGCTGAAGCACATCCGGGGGATCGTGGAAACCGCCGCCGCGGCCGAAATCGCCGTCAAGGGATCGGTCGTCGTGGCCTTCGGGTGTCCCTATGAAGGGGATGTCTCGTCGGAGCGGATATTCCGCGTCATCCGGGGTTATCGGGAGCTGGGCATCCGGGACATCCTCCTGGGAGACACGACCGGGATGGGCAACCCGGCGCAGGTCCACCGGACCGTCCGGGCCATCCTCGAAGAGTTTCCCGAGGTTGCCCTGACCCTGCATTTCCACGACACGCGCGGAACCGGTCTGGCCAACGTCCTGGCGGGGTTGGAAGCGGGGGTCCTGAGCTACGACGCCTCCATCGGCGGCCTGGGGGGCTGTCCCTACGCGCCGGGGGCGACCGGAAACATCGCCACCGAGGACTTGGTCTACATGCTCGAGGAGATGGGCGTCCGAACGGGCGTGGACCTGGACGCCCTGCTCGATTGCGCCCGCTTCGCCGCCACATTGGTGGACCACGACCTCCCCGGCCACGTCCTTAAAGCGGGCAAGCGGACCCGGCCGGCGCCCCGGCCATGAACACGGAATCCGGCGGCCGCCATTGAATCAGTCCTCTTCTTTACGCGCTCATTGCGGCCCTGGCGTATGCGCTCAACAACTTCTTCTCGCGCCTCGGCCTCCCGGAATCGTCTCCCTCCGTCGCCGTCGCGGTTATCGCGACAACCAACGCCCTCTTCCTTTGGAGCCTGGCCCTGTTGTTTTCGCCCATCCGGCCAATCTTTTCGGTCCACGTCTGGCCCTTTGTCCTGGCGGGCGCCTTCGCACCCTGTCTGGCCAGGAATTTTCTGATGATTGGATATCGGCGCATGGGGATGGCCCGATCGGACGTGATCGCGGGTTCGATGCCCTTCTTCGCGCTCATCCTCGCCGTTGTCCTGATCGGCGAAAGGCCCTCGACGCGGGCGATTCTGGGTACGCTCGGCATCGTCTCCGGGATTGCGCTTTTGAGCTACAAGCGGGAGGAGGGAAAGACTTACGCGCGCTGGTCGATCCTCTTTCCCCTGGGGGCGGCCTTATTCTTCGCGGCCCGGGACGTCACCAGCAAGTTCGGACTCCAGCTCATCCCGTTCCCCATGGCGGCCGCGGGCCTGGTTCTCAACTTCCCCTACCTGTTCCCGAAGGTCAGGAGGCGGGTCATCCTGCCCAAGAGAAGTTTTTGGCTCTTTTGCCTGGCGGGGGTTTTGCTGTCAATGGCCTACCTGTCCGGTTTCATGGCGCTGAAGGGAGGGCTGGTGAGCCGGGTGGCCCCGCTGGTCGGCACGTTTCCGCTCTTCTCGGTGGCGTTGAGCTTCTTCTTTCTCCAATCGACAGAGAATGTCACCTGGAAAGTGGGCGTGGGCGGAATCCTCGTCGTCGCGGGCGTTTCGTTCATTTGGATGAGCTGAGCGTCCACCCGGTCGATCCGGTGAACGCATCTTTCTTTTCCACCGGTCCAGTCGGCCCCGCGGGATTCGGTGAGCGTGTTCGTTGACAACCTCCCGACGTTCTGCCAGAGATCATGGCTTGCCGGTTTCATGCGCGGACCTATGGGTTCCGGCCGATTTCTCATCCCTGAAAGGCGGAACTTTTGAAATTCGGAATCACGTACAGCATCCAATCCCTCACCGGCGAGTGGACGCGGATCTGTCGGGACGTGCTCGACCAGATTGAGCGGGCCGACGCCCTCGGGATCGATTACGCCCTCGTCAGCGAGCACCATTTGGTCGAAGAAAACGGGTACTTTCCATCCCCCCTGACGGTGCTTGCCGCCTTTGCGGCCCGGACCGAGCGCATCCGTCTGGCGACGGGCATCCTTCTTCTCCCCCTCCACCACCCCATGGCCATCGCGGAGATGGTCGCCGTCATTGACAACCTGTCCGCCGGGCGCGTCACGCTCGGGGTGGGGATGGGGTACCGTCCGGAGGAGTTCGCGGCCTTCAACGTCCCCATCAAAGAGCGCGGGGGGCGGATGGAGGAATCCCTCCGTCTCCTCGACCTCTTGCTCCGCGAGCGGGACGTTCATTCCGAAGGACCGCATTTCCCGATGGAGGGCGTGACGCTGATGCCCCGGCCGGTCCAGACGCCCCGGCCGCCGCTTTGGACCGCGGCCAAGGTCCCCAACGCCATCCGCCGGGCCGCGCGGCTTTCCGACGGCTGGTACATCGACCCGGTGACCGCCTTCGGGATCATCCTCAAGCGGGCGCCGATCTTCCGCGAGGCTTGGAAGGCGGCGGGCAAGGAGGACGCGCCGCCGGACATCATTCTCCGGCGGGAGGCCTTCGTGGCCGAGACCGACGAGGAAGCCTGGGAAGCGGCGCGGGAAGGGGTCCTCTACCTGTACGGTGAGTACCTGAATTGGGGGCACCTCACCGACGACGACGGGAGGCCCATCCAGCCGGGTGCGGGCGCGCTCGACGTTTTGCGCGACCGGTTCCTCATCGGCTCGCCGGAGACCGTGGCGCGCCGCATCCGGGAGTGCGAGGAAGCCCTCGGCAACACCCACCTCGTTGTCCGGATGCAGTTTCCGGGAACCGATCCCGAACGCGTGATGGAATCGATCCGCCTCCTCGCCGAGGAGGTCGCTCCGAAATTCCGCAACGAAGGGAAACCCTCATCATGAAAGTGGACACGCACTGCCATTTTTTTTCCAAGGAGTACCTGGAGCGCGCGCCCGCCTTCTCGACGGCGCGTCCGGAAAGGGACCCCTTCTGGCGGGATCACATGCAAAACCGCCTCCTTCCCGATGCGACCATGTGGTCCCTGGAGGGCCGGGTCGAGAAGATAGACGAGGAGGGCGTGGATTTCCAGGTCCTCTCCATGGTGGGGCCGATGGTCTATTTCGACGACGCCGGGGCGGCCGTCGAGATGGCCCGGATCTCCAACGACGGCATCGCCGAGGCGTGTTACAGCCGTCCGGACCGCTTCGGCGGCCTGGCTTGTCTGCCGCTGACCGCCGGGGCCGACGCCTCCCTGGCGGAGCTTCGACGCTGTGTGGAAGAGAACGGTCACTGGGGGATCGCCGTGGGGGCCAACGTCGCCGGGCGCCCCCTCGACGACGAGGCATTCCACCCGGTCTACGAAGAGCTGAACCGGCTTGGGCTTCCCGTCCTCATCCACCCGATGGTGCCCGAGGGGGCGGAGATGCTCGGGGACTTCTTCCTGATCTCGGCCGTGGGATTCATGTTCGACACCACCGCCGCCGTGGCGCGGCTGCTCTTCAAGGGAATTCTGGAGCGGTATCCGGACATCAAGTTCATCGCCCCGCACATGGGGGCGGCGGTCCCCTACCTGGCCGGACGGTGGGAGTCGGCCTTCGCGCGGGGCGGCCCGTACACGGCCTTGCCCCATCCGCCGACCCACTACCTGAAGCGGCTCTACTACGACTGCCTGGGCTTCCAGGCGCCTTCTCTGCGGTGCGCCGAGGAGGTCATCGGCTGCGACCGCTTTCTGTTCGGCACCGACTACCCCTTTCACAAGAGCATGACGCCGGCCATCGACGTCGTCGAGGGGATGGACTGGACGCCGGAGGTCAAGGAGGACGTCTTTCACCGGACAGCGAGAGAGCTCTTTCCCAAGCTCCCGGAGTCCGGGGCGTAGCGGTTTTACTAAGGGGGGGGTCACTTTATAGTTGACATGTCATTCCGAGCGCAACGAGGAATCTCGCATTGTTGTTGTACCGATTGTCGGATCACCCTACGGGAAGGGCCACGGCGAGACCCTCGGGTCGGTGGACCCTTCGCTGCGACGCGTCTTCCGGCCTGCCTTTCCGGACGTTGTTCGCCCGTCGCTCAGGGTGAGAAAGATGTCAAATATTTATCGCTCCCCGTAATATTTCGAAAGAAGGCGTATTCCTTTTGGATGGGGGTCCAGCCTGGATTTCTCACGAAGAGAATTTTCAACTTTGGGATGGGCCGGTGAACGGGTGGACTTACCCCGGTTTCGTGGAGAGTTTGGGGCTTGGGTTTTTAGGCGGATTCTTGTCGTTTCCTTTCGTAGTTCATAGGTGATAGGTAGTCGAGGGAGGAGTGCCGACGATGCGGGTTGTACCAGCCCTCGATGAACTCGAACACCTTCCTGCGCGCCTCGGCCTGGGT
>PVBE010993479.1_pt1 | contig 23151 bp, 21 predicted proteins | sample 1631181 | NCBI WGS metagenome assembly PVBE01 (sample SAMN08397723, study PRJNA350692) | Marine metagenome, whole genome shotgun sequencing project. | isolation source: water | place: Pacific Ocean | collected 2012-04 | reverse complement strand
TGACTTCTGACTACTGCGCGGCGACCAATCCAGAGGCCATGAATCACCACACACGCTTAGAAAGCAAACAGCGCGAAGAATCACCATTCGTCAGCGCTGGTTGTTGAGCATTTTCCGTGGAGTTTTTTTGACAGGATTTGGGATGATTGAAGATGATGGGATTGTGTCATGAACTTGACCCTGTTTTCATCTACACTCTGAATTGACCACGTTTGTTCCGTCTTCGTGCGAAACCAGGATCAAGTTCATGCCGCGCTTCTCAATGGATAGAGAAAAGATTGGAGCAAAGCATATCTTCTCCCATCCACTGCAGACCGTGGCAGGAATTCGATGGTGGTTACCGCAAATACTGGCAAGAATGGGTTACGTGCAAGCTAGGACAGGAACCACCGTCGAATTCGTGCCACAATCCCATCATCTTCAATCATCCCAAATCCTGTCAAAAAACTCTCTAGCCATATGATTCCTGCGATTTTGCACGCCAACACTAGTATCTTTTGCGAGGTCAATCTGGCAACATTTCCCCATTCTGACTCCCACTTCGACAGCTCTGCTGCCAAGTGGCCATTTAACGGCTTTGCCGTTGACGTGGCTGATTCCTGACCCTTGACTCCTTTTCTGGGGTAAACGAAATACTGCACCGGCATTTCGTGCTGATGTCATTGATCGATATCGCAGCGCAGCAGGCTCTTGCGGGAGCTTTCTCGAAATGGAGTGTCAGAGGGAGGGTGTGGGGGTGCGGTACTCTTACTCTTGCTTTGAGCGGACCTTCGTACGGCGCGTTCTGTACTCAGCCCGCACTTCTTCAAGGACGGACTCATAGAGATCCGCTGCTTTCTGCAGCAGCGCCTTCCGCTCTTCGTCGCGTTTCAGGACCCCGTTGTAGCGTTCCATATCGTACCGCTTTTCCTCCCATCTGTCCCGGTTCCTGCTTTTACGTGCTGTCTGATAGACGGCGTATTTCTCCTTGAGGTCCTTTTTCTGCTTGGCAAGCCGCTTCTTTTCCTGCTGCGTGTAGTGGTTGGCCTCCTCAGTAGCGTCCGCCAGTTCGCGGTACCCCTTCATGGCGCGCACATCGGGTGAAGTCACAACCGATCGCGGGAAGCTCTTTCCATTGTTCGAAGGATCTGTTTTCCAGGCCTTTTCTGCCTTTGCCAGGGCTTTGATTTCGATAATCTTTTCCTTGCGGTTGGCGTATTCAAGCTTGCGCAGGTCTGACCGTGTCATGACTCCGTATGTCGTGTTGTCGAGACGGTCACGCTTCTTCACTACAACGTGTTCTTCATAACCGTGGGCTACGACGGACGTAAGAGCCAGAAAGAGACATATTGTTCTGTAACCAGTTCCTTGCATCACGTTTTCCTCTTCAGCCAAGCTCTACTGATTTTCCAGCTAGTATGCGCCCTTGATGCTGGAATCGCAACCGGAGATTCAATTGAGCGTTCTGCGTTGCGCGCGCAGAACGCAGTGGTTAGGCGCTAGGCGTTAGCGGACCCGTCCGTGGAGCCATGCCTGCCTCATAACCCGTTGAAAACCGTGGGGTCGATTTGGGTCCTAGCTACTAACGCCTTGCGCTGTGGGGTAAACAGAATCTCGTACCCCCGTTTCACCCTGCCCCCGTTGATCTGTTTCACAACGCAGAAGGCTCCTTCCCAACGCCCAACATCAAACGGTGGATCCGCCGCGAGGCGGAGACGGGGTGGGTTCTTTGGAGCAACCACGGTCATACGTTCAGATATCGTGCCTCCAACCAAACACGATCCGTCTCAGCTGTCTCTTCTCATTGTCAAAAAATGTCTCTACAAATTGCGACACTAGGCCATTTGACTAGTCGTTTTTACCTTCGCCCAAGCCGCCGTTCGTGATGCTTTGGTAAACGTTTGATGCGCTTGTCGGTAAGATGTGAAGAACTTGTCAATCCCTGCCTCGGGTCCGACAGTGGCACGAGCTGTGCTCCGTTAATTAGATGTCCTCCGGTTGGTTGGACACAGACGGACGGCACAAGATGCATGAGAGTCCGCCACCACACTGACCGACAGGCACCCCTTTCGAGGGTTACGAGGAGAAGCTAACCATGAGCTACGGCTCAGGTTAGCTTTTCCTTTCTGTTTATGGTTTGGCCCCGCCTGCAGGCTTGCGGAAGCTCACGACTGCCCTTACCATCTCTGTCACCCTTGGTGACTCATCACCGGCGCTGATGAAAGGAGCCTGAACCACGTGAGCCCGTTTGAAGCAGTAATGCTTATCTGTTTTGGAATAAGCTGGCCCATATCTATTGCCAAGTCATTGAGGACAAAGGTGGTAGCCGGCAAAAGCCCGCTTTTCATGACAGTGCTCTGCCTGGGCTATGTAAGCGGGATAACACATAAAATCCTTTTCAGCATGGACTGGATTATCGGCCTCTACATTCTGAACCTGGTGCTCGTGAGCTTCGATCTCTTTCTATACTACAAGTATCTCCCCCTTCTGTCTCAGGCCGTCCCGCTACCCGGTGCGGCTCAATCTCAAGTAGAGGATAGACCATGAATACTGCGCTGTCTTTCGGTGCTCTCTGTTTCCTTCTTGTACTGGGCAAATTCCTGCGGGTGAAAGTTAAGGCCTTTCATTCCCTTCATCTGCCGGCCTCGGTCATTGCCGGGCTACTGGGATTGTCTATAGTACAATCCGCCGGACCGGACATCTCCAGTCACTTTACGGCCGGATGGTCGAAACTGCCCGGTTTGCTTATAAATGTCGTCTTCGCAGCCCTCTTTCTCGGGGTAACGGTCCCTCCCCTGCGCGAGATATGGCGCAAGTCAGGACCCCAGCTTGCCTATGGCCAGATTGTGGCCTGGGGACAATATGTAGTTGGGTTGGGCCTTGTACTCATGTGTCTCGGCCCGCTGTTCGGTGTTTCACACCTGTTCGGGGTGATCGTGCCGGTCGGATTTGAGGGCGGCCACGGAACCGCCGGAGGGCTTGGACCAACCTTCATCGAGATGGGATGGGCCGAGGGCACCGATTATGCGCTGGCATCGGCGACGGCGGGAATCATCTCGGCTATCGTTGTGGGCATGGCCCTGGTGAACTGGGCCTCACAAAAGGGGGTGCTGACCCAGGTAAAGGGACCTGGAGAAATGAGCCGGGATGAACTCGTGGGGTTCTATCCCGTAGAGAACAGACCCATAGCCGGAAAGCAGACGGTTGCCGCGGATTCCGTTGACGCGCTTGCGCTTCACCTGGCAATTATCGGTATAGCCATTCTGGTGGGCCTGGGAATCAAAACCGGACTGGCCCGAGCTGAATCGTTCATACCCGCCCTGCGGGATCTGGGGATTATGAGACGGTTTCCCCTGTTTCCCCTCTGCATGATTGGGGGACTGCTGGTTCAGCTGACAGTCACGAGATTCGCCAGGATTTCGCCCATAGATCATGGCCTCATGCAGCGGCTGGGCGGAACCGCGTTGGATTTCCTCGTCGTGGCCGCCATAAGCACCATCCGGGTGGAAGTGATTGGCGAAGGTCTTGTCCCGTTTGTTGTCATTGTTGCCGGCGGTATTGTCTGGAACGTGTTCTGTGTTGTGTGGCTCGCAAAGCGGATGCTGCCGGACTTCTGGTTTGAACGAGCCATAGCGGAGATGGGCCAGTCAATGGGTGTGACGGCAACCGGGTTGCTTCTGCTGAGGGTCGTTGACCCCGAAAGCAAGACGTCGGCCCCTTCGGCGTTCGGCTACAAGCAGCTCCTGCATGAGCCTTTCATGGGCGGGGGACTGTGGACGTCGATGGCCGTTCTTTTTGTCTGGCGGCTAGGGGCCTGGCCGGTGCTGGGCATCAGCATCGGCGCCATCACTGCCTGGTTGGTCGTGTGGTGGTTTGTCTTGCGGAAGCCTGGACACTAATGGAAGCAGGAACGGTGACAAACGCATGCAGCTGGATTTCAGGTAGGCGGGCATGGTTGATCATACTTGGGATCGGCCTGGTAACGAATATTGCTTTCGTTATTGAGAGTCACCGCGAGGAAGTGTTTCGCGTTCCCACACTGGACGCCGCCACGTACCACAAGAAGGCGTTATCGATAAATGCCGGAGATGCCTCTTCTTCCGCCCCCTTCTGGCAGCCGCCGCTTTATCCTTACGTGCTTTCCGCCATCTACCGGATTGCACCGGACAGCGTGTTTGGCGCAAGAATCTGTCACAGCCTGCTGGGCGTCCTGACAATCCTGGTGGTGTTTGCACTGGCAAAGCGGGTTGCTCCACCTCCCTGGGCGTTTCTTGCAGCCTTAACTGCATGTTTCTACGGCCCCCTGCTCTTCTTCAGCAGTCAGCTTCTGCCTGCGGGTCTGGCAACGTTCCTCGACACGCTGGTGCTATTGCTGGGCCTTAACTTCCTGCACAAGCCAACACCGCGAAGAGGTCTGGTTTGCGGCGCCGCCCTGGGCCTGGCGGCACTTGCCGTTCCCAACATACTGGTACTCCTGCCCGTTCTTATTCTATGTGCTTTGCGGTTCGCATCCAGCGCCGACAATCGACGCCTGCTCCTGGCGCCGACGTTTTCGCTTGCCGCCGGCGCACTGATCTGTATCTCTCCCGTTACTATTCGAAACTACGTGGTTTCCGGTGAGCTGGTACCGATATCTACAAACGGCGGCATAAATCTCTACATAGGGAATAACTCCGACGCATCTGCAACAATAGGAATCAGGCCCGGACTGGACTGGAACAGGCTGGTGGCGAAACCATTTGAAAAAGGCGGCGCGACCTCGGAATCGGAAGCACAGAACTACTTTCTCCGGCGCGTTGCCACATACGCATTCAGCGAACCATGGAGCTTCGTGCGTGGCATAATCGTTAAGACTTGGCACCTCGTGAACTCCCGAGAGATCCCACGGAACATAGACGTATACACGTTCCGCAATTACTCCGTTCTGCTGCGAAGCCTGGTATGGCGTATCGGGTCTTTCTGCTTCCCTTTCGGTTTAGTGTTGCCGCTGGCAATCCTGGGAATGGCCACAACGGTAAGACAGAACAGGGACTGCGCCATCCTGGTGTCTGCAATTGCCGTCTATGCCGCTTCGGTAGTCCTGTTCTTCCCGACGACCCGCTATGTATTACCCATGATTCCCTGCGTCATTGTATTCGCAGTTCTTGGGGTCCGGGCGATTGTCGCGGGGTTTCGGGATCGGACCCCAGGCAGAGTGATACTGGTCTCGGCATGGGTTGTTCTGGTGCTTCTGCTGAACCTGCCTGCCGAACTCCCCACCGACGCCATTGACTTTGAGGCCGAACTCCTCACTAACGTAGGCGTTGGATTGCAGACAAGAGATTCGACAGAAAAGGCTATCGGCTACTACGAAAGGGCACTGGCCATTTCGCCCGAATATGCAGATGCCCATTTCTACATGGGCACCGCCTTCAGGGATGCCGGGAAAGGCGACAGGGCAATGACATGCCACAGGGCGGCCCTCGAACACAGACCCGACCATCACCGCGCGATGAACGACCTGGCCGTTCTGCTTAGCAACGAAGACCGTATAGAGGAAGCAGTCTCGCTGCTTCGCCGGTCAATTGCCCTGGATCCAGCCAACAAAAGGACGATGTACAACCTCGCAGTAGGCCTTCTGCGCCTCGACAAGCTTCCGGAAGCAAACGAGTGGCTCAAAAAAGCCGGCAAGCCAACCGTCTCCAGGGCCCAACTGGAAATGCTGCAACAGCAGTTGAAGGGGAAGAAGGGCCAAGGTTCAGGCTAGCGTGCGTCAACTCAGCAGGAAGGGCAATGCCCTTCGGCGGGACACGTTGCTCCTGCGGCAGGGCACGAGCCACAGTGTGACGCAGCGTTCTGCGCGGGAGCAGACGACACGGCGAAAGACGAGAACATCTTCGCGGGTTTCCCCTTCCCGCATCCCGGACATTTGGTTGGAAAGTCGCTCTCTTTTCGGATCAGCACCTCGAACTCGTGTCCGCACTTGGAACAACCATACTCGTAAATCGGCACAATCACTTACCCCCTGGGTGGTCTGGTTCTGTCATTTCCTCCGGCCGGACCCACTGCTTGAACTCGTCCTCTGTAACAAACTGCAATTCGACCGCCGCTTCGCAAAGAGTCTTGTCTTCCTGCCAGGCCTTCAACGCAATTCGCGATGCTTTATCATAACCAATATGCTTGCTCAAGGCGGTAACGAGCATAAGCGACCCGTCAACCAGGCCTGCAATACGTTTCTCGTTGGGGGTGATACCGCTGATGCATTTCTCCCGGAACGATGTGCATGCGTCCGTCAGCAGGTCTATCGATTGCAGAATCTGATGTACCAGCAGGGGTTTCAATACGTTCAGCTCGAAATTCCCCTGCGACCCGGCCAGCCCTATGGCCAAGTCATTGCCATAGATCTTGCATGCCACCATTATGACCATCTCGCACTGGGTTGGGTTTATCTTTCCCGGCATAATTGAACTGCCGGGTTCGTTCGACGGCAGGGATATTTCTCCCAGCCCGCTTCGCGGTCCGCTGCCCAGCCAGCGGATATCGTTGGCTATCTTCATCAGCGCGCAGGCAAGCACCTTGAGTGCCCCCGACAGCCCCACAATCGCATCATGGGCAGCCATTCCGGCATACTTGTTAGGCTGGGCAGAGAATTCGTGGCCCGTAAGGGAGCTGATCTCCCGGGCCATTTCCTCGTCATAGCCCTCGACGGTGTTAAGACCCGTTCCAACCGCGGTGCCGCCTATCGCCAACGCGGACAATGGCTCAACCGCGGCATCGATGCCGGCTGCTGCCTGGGCAAGCTGGGCCGAGTAGCCGGAGAGCTCCTGGCCAAGTTTAATGGGGGTAGCATCCTGGAGATGCGTTCGGCCGATCTTCACGATGTCCTTGAAATCGTTTGCCTTCTCGTCAAATGCCTCTTTGAGTGAAAGTACCGCAGGTAGAAGTTTTTCGCGCACGGAAACGAGCCCAGCCATGTGCATGGCCGTGGGCACCGTGTCGTTGGTCGATTGGGCCATGTTGACGTGATCGTTGGGGTGTACCGGGGACTTGCTTCCAAGCTCTCCCCCCAGCATCTCGTTGGCACGGTTCGCAATCACCTCGTTCATATTCATGTTCGTTTGCGTACCGCTGCCGCTTTGCCATATGACCAGTGGGAAATGAGCATCGAGCTTCCCGTCACGTACTTCGCCGGCAGCTTTCGCTATGGCTTCGGCCAGCTCTCTGTCCAGCGCACCAGCGTTCCTGTTAACGACAGCGGCGGCCATCTTGACGACGGCCAGCGAGCGTATAAACGAAGTGGGGATCAGTTCATTGCCAATACGAAAATTGTCAATGGCACGCTGGGTCTGGGCGCCGTAGTACCTGTCCTCCGGGACGAGAACTTCTCCCAGTGAGTCTTTCTCTTTGCGCATATTCATATTACACAAGCCCCTGACGATCCCGCGTGGGAATCCGTTCGCATGTCTTGCTCTCTGCTCATCTAGTTGACTTCCCCACCGGGAGGAACTGAACGCTCCCTCCGTATTCCAGGGTAACCCCTTTAGGCTCGATAGAGATCACCTTTGCTCCCACCACGGTCTCTCCTGCCAATACGGCAGTTTCGTTAATGACCGCTGAAGGCTGCGCCACTCCCGAGGAGGTCCCGTTAACGGTGAGCCTGGGCCAGCCCTTGAAGTTATCCTCATCAAAAGGCTTCGCGGGAAAGCGCCTCTGTGGAGCGGGACTTTTCGGAACCGAGGTCTTGCTACCGTCACGGCTCCTGGCCTTTCCTTCCTGGTTCTCCGCCGGCGCGGCCACTTTCCCTGAGTACTCGCGCCACGACACCACGGTTTCGTCGTTGCCGAAAACTACCTTGGCTAGTGGAATATCGCTACTCCATAGAGGTGACCCTCGCAGCTCCCCGGATGCGTAGCGGTCCCTTGCGTAAAGCCATGTTTCCTTTTGTAACCCGCCATCATTCTTCACTATCTTCTCGCTTGGAGTTCCAAGGCAGATCTTCACTTCCTTCTTCGTCATGCCTTTAACCGGCTGTCCGCGGCGCAGCGCAGCCGCGATCTCGGGACCCACATCCTGGTTGGTTTCGAGATACCTCTCAACCCTGTCCGGATTAAACACGAAGGAGGGGGCCACACATCCTCCAGTTAACAGTAGGAGGGCAAAACACAGGGTAAGCAACATATGCATATTTTCCTTCCCGCAATAATTCGCGCGATTGATTAACATCACGCACCATATTCATCATCCGACAAAAGCGGCATTCACGCAACAAAAACGATGGAAATCCTTGTGCAAGGCCCTTTTCTGCGAGCCCCCGGCAACCATCAACCATTGACCATCAACCACGGGATTTCGACCGCTTTGGAGATCCCGGTCGAAGACCGTGCTTGACGCTTGCGGAGTGGGTGCTTACAACTTCATTGTCGGGAAGTCGTAGGGTGCCAACGGTGTTGTTCCGTTGGGTTCTATACGCCGAAGAGAACGGGTGACTTTTCTAGCAGCAGGGGGACCGATGAACCCAAAGTCTATACGTATTGTGGTACTTATTCCGGCGACAGCGATGTGTTTGGCGGGCACTTCGTGTGTTTCCTTCAGACGCGACAATTCGGCTGAACCAGGACATGCCCCTCCCGTGGTCAGAAATGACGGTTCCGCGGCAGGCGTCACCTCCAGTAACGAGGCGCTTCGCCGCCATGCTGCGGAGAATTATGCCGTCAGGTGCATGGACAGGGCGGACTCTGAACTCAAGTACCACAAGTTCGATAACGCCGCGATACTTTTCCGGGATGCAATCAAGAATCTCGCGCATCACCCCGATGAAGACCCTATGTACCGACGCGCGACTATCGGGCTTGGAGAGACGTACTACCGCTGGGCGCGTGCCCTTGAGAAGGCAAAAGACTACGAGGGCGCCGTGAAGATGGCAAGGAGGGCGGCCGTCCACGGGCACGATAGGGCGGCTGAACTTTACAGGCGGCTTGAAAGAAGACGCTGATAGAAATGAATTTCGATCGGAGGAGCAATGTCTGTTGTTCACGACGAACTGAAGGACAGTAAAGACAGTGGCGGAAAGTGGTTTCTGCGCAAATCCGACTCAGACGTTTTCGGGCCTGAGGAACTCTCCGCAATTGCGCGATGGGTGGAAGAAAGCCGCGTTGTAAGCGGCAACAGGATTTCTCAGGACAAAAAGACGTGGACGGCCGTCGAGGACATACCGGACTTTGAAATGGACTGGATCGCGGAACTGCCTGATGGAAGAAAATACGGCCCTTTCAATATCAAGGCTTCGGATGATCTTCGCAAACACAAGGTTCTTCCTCCCGAGGCGGTTCTGGTCAACCGACACTCTAAGGACAGAACTACTGTCGAAGATTACCTCGCCGGACAGTTCGAAGTGCAGAAAGCCAAGGAAGAGCCCAAAGACGCAAAGCAGGAAGCTGACGCCGCTCCAAAGACGGCGGACACAACCGAAAAAACTGCACCTGAAGAGGACAAGGATACCCCTCCGGTAAAGAAGAAGAAGGAGAAACGCTCTCGAAAAACGACCTCGAAGGCCGCCAGGGAAGAAGGTGACGAGAAACCCGTGGATGCCGCTTCTGACGAGAAAGCCGTCGGCACCACGGAAGACCAGGAAGAAGAGGGCCCGTCATCACAGGTGGCTGAAGAAGTCACGAAACTCAACTCACAACTTGCGAAGTCACAGAAACTGGTCAAGAACCTGAAGAATGAACTCGCATCGCTGGAAAGTGCGAATGCAGAGCAACTGAAAGATCTCCAGAAGGCTCAGACAGAAGCCGAAGCGACATCGAAGAAACTGGCAGGCCGGCAGCATGAATCTACAGGCCGGCAGGCGGAGAACCAGGAAGCCCGGAAGAAGATAGAAGAAAAGTTTGAGCGCAAACTGAAACGCCGCGAGGAGAAGCTGTCTGAACTCGGGCGGCTCAACGAGGAAGCTGCCGAAAAAGCCTCCCAGGCAGAAGAACGCCTTGCCGCCGCCCTTGCGGAACTCAAGAAGGCCAGGAAAGAAGGTGTGTCCGCTCAGTCAAACCTGAAAGACGTGCAGGCACACCAGCCCAGAAAGCAATCGGTTCAGCAAAAACGATTATCTGATCTCCTTGAGGAACGCAACCATCTTGCCCAAGTCGTGGAACTTCAGTCCCGGCAATCAGGCAGGTTGCGGTTCATTGTTATCGTACTCATCGTTTTGTCGCTTGCTGGCATCATCTCGCTACTGGTGAGACGGGGAAAGGACGATTCCAGTACCTCCTCCGGCAAGCCGCTTGAAGAGCAGCTCAACCTGGAGGAAGACGCACCTGGTTCAGAAGTCGAAGCCGGTGTCCCGGCAACGGGCAGACGCAGGGTGCCGTTCCCTATCATAAAGTCCCAGGGCATTGAGATATTCTACAACAAGTCGGGCTGCAACCTTGTATTCAAGGACGCTTTCTTCTCATCGGGAACATCACCTTCTCCTTCCGCACTGGCGGTGATCAAGAAGATTGCTCCCCAAATGAGACGCTACTCAAATCAGTATCACCTCATAGTAGAGGGGCACACCGACAACCGCTCCCTTGGTGCAAGGTCCAAGTACAAAAGCAATTATGAACTGGGCATGGCCAGGGCGAAGGTTGTTGCGAACCTGCTGACGAAGGATTATGGCTTCACTAAATCAGCAGTGAAAGCTGCGTCTGCCGGATCGGAGGATCCGCCGTTCTCCAACGATGAAGATGCATCCAGGCAGAAGAACATGACAGTTGTCCTGAAATTGGTACGCCATGTTCGCATCTGACGCCACAATCTCGGTAATAGATTTCGAGGCTACCGGTGCTGTTGAAGGCTACCCTTCCGAACCATGGCAGATAGGCATTGTCGTCTTTCGCCGGGGACATCCTGCTGTGGAAGATTCTTTCGCCAGCCTTCTGCGTGTCGGTGACCGGCCGTTCAATCCTTATGCCCCCGGAAGACACGAGGAACAGAGGGAGGAAATGAGCCGGGCTCCGTCGCTACCCGAACTGTGGCCTCAGCTGAAGCCGTGGCTGCACGGCAGGCCCCTGGCCGCACACAACATGGGAACGGAAAAGAAATTTCTCCGCCAGGCTTTTCCACTTCATCCTATTGGACCCTGGATCGACACGCTTAAGCTCGCACGACTGGCTCACCCGGACCTGTCCTCGCACAAATTGGAGGATCTTCTTAAGCATTTCGGATTGATGGACCAGGTTGACAGGATGGCTCCGGGACTGGCTCCACATGATGCGCTGTACGATGCCGTCGCCTGTGCGGTACTTCTCGAAACGCTGCTCGCCCTGCCCGGATGGTCGGAGGTCTCGGTAACCGCACTCTCCAAAGCAACCCCCGCCCGTTATCACAGAACCAGGTCGGGGTCGGGACCGTCTTCGTAAGCTGGCGCTCCCCATTTGGAATGTTCAGAGTTCAGGTTTCGGGTTTCAGGAAGAAAGTGTGGATATTGACCCCAACGAAACATTCCGAAACACGGTGTGCTGATGTATTACACCCTCCTCGGCGGCCGTTAGCAGGCAATGTAATTTCCAGAGTCGTCAATCGCCGCCGAGGCTGAAACGCGTTTGGCATTGGGTTGCCGCGTAAGCGGCCGCTGGAATTGGCTTGCTGCGGTGTCTGACATTCTCGGGGAACTTGTACAGTCCCCTCTCAAAAACAGGCTTTCATTCGCCGGTAGAGCGTGGCGCGGCTTATCCCCAGCAATGATGCCGCTTTGCCGCGATGGCCGCCGGTTTTTTCCAGCGCCTTGAGGATTCGATCCTTCTCGGATGCCACTTCGTAGGGCCGTGAAGGTTCGGGGCCTGCCGGCAGAGCGGTGACTTCCGGCGGCAGATGGGAAACCTGGATTACCTGCCCGCGACATGCAATCAGGGCGAAGTCGATCGCGTTGCGCAATTCGCGAACGTTGCCCGGCCACGCGTAGCTCATCAGGAGGCGCATCGCTGCGGAATCAATCCCCTCCACCATCTTCCCCGTTGCCACGGACGATTTGCGCAGAAACGCTTCCGCCAGCACGGGAATGTCCTCCCTGCGGTTTCGAAGCGGAGGGAGGCTCACCCTTGCGATTCGGATTCGATAGAGCAGGTCTTCACGGAAGTTGCCCCTTTTCACTTCCTCTCCCAGGTCCTTGTTCGTGGCGGCAAGAATCCTTATGTCTATCTTGCGCGTTCTTGTCTCGCCTATTCGGATCACTTCTCGTTCTTCCAGCACGCGCAGAATCCTGGTCTGCGTGTTCATGGGGATGTCGCCGATCTCATCCAGCAGGATTGTCCCGCCATGTGCGGCCTCGAAGAGACCCTCCTGGTCCTGCGTTGCCCCCGTGAATGCGCCCTTGCGGTGACCAAACAGTTCGCTGTTTATGAGCGAATCACTCAACCCGGCCGAGTTCACAACCACCAGGGGTTTGTTCTTGCGTGAGCTTGCCGCGTGAATAGCACGGGCGACCAGTTCTTTTCCGGTTCCCGTTTCTCCTTCGATCAGGACAGTGGTATCGAGCTTCGACAGGTCTTGGATCATCTGGAAGATCCTGGCCATGGGCTTGCTCTTTCCGACGATACCCTGGAACTCGGAATTCTCGTTGAGTAAAGCCCTGAGATCGAAAACGTCGGACAGGTCATACATGTACAGCAGACGTTTATCGGGGGCTGCCGGATCATCCTCGACTTCCACTTCCATCCAGTAGTGCCGGTTTCCGGCTGCATCCATGTAAACGTTGGTTGTCTTTCGTGAGCCCTGCGGAAGATCTAGCTGTTCCTGCAGTGTCGCGCGGTCTGCCTCGGAAAAGGGAAACGCCCGGCCCCACGGGACCCCCAGTACATCCGCCTGCGTTTTGACGAGCAGTTCCTGCCCCGCGCGGTTGATGAATTCTACGTTGCCTTCGGCATCGATCAACACGGTCACGACGTGGAGCTGGTCCAGTATGGTGAGAAGGTTGCCGTGGTCTTTCTGCATCCTGGCAATCAGCTTCTCGTGCTCGTCCCGCAGCAGGGCCAGCTCGTTCATGTTTTGTTGAAAAGCGCGCTGTTCTTCGGCCGTGCCGGTTGATTCGAGGAAAACAACCCAGTCACCTTCATCCCCGGGGAAACAGTGAATGTCGGCAGAGGTGTCTCCGGCGAGATTGACGTGCGGCAGGGAAACCGCTATGCCGCCGAGGGGCAACAATCCTTCCAGGACTTCTGCCTGGTCACTGATGGGAACATCCTTTTTCAGGGACATGAAGCCGTATTCACCGCAGGGCCCGCCCCAGTCGAGGAGCACACCGCTCCTGGATACCAGGATAAACGCCGGGGTTCTGCTCTCGATACATATGTGTTCGAGATGTACACGCAATGACTCTGGAAGCTTAATCATAACGATTGCCTACGATCCGATCAGCTTCTGTGCAAGCAGAAGGAATACCTCCTCTACGCTTTCTCCGGTCTTGGCGCTGGAGTTCATGACTGTCCATCCCTTGTCCCTGAGAGCGGTCGCATCTTCGTCGGTAACCTCCCATTCGTCCATGAGATCCGACTTGTTGAGAAGAAGAATAGAGGGAATGGTGCCAACCAGGGATTCGACTTTCTCCCTGATCTGCTCCGCTACGGTGAGCGTGTACTTGCGGGTCCCGTCGGCAACGAGTATGTATCCTGCACATCCTCTCAAGTATGCCTCGCGGACGGACTGGACCTTATCTTCCCCGTGCAGATCCCAAATGAGAAATGTTACTTCGTCTTCTTCCACCGGGATGGTTTTCTTGTCGATCTTCACACCCACGGTGGTCAGATATTTCTCCGAGAACATGCTGTGAACAAACTGCCCGACCAGGCTTGTCTTGCCCACAGAGAAAGCCCCCAACATACAGATCTTGCGTTTGATTTCCGCCACTGATGTGTCCTTCCTGCCCTGCATTTGTGGCTTAGCAGTCCTTGCCTGCTGGGGGCAACGATACCAAAACAGGACAGCGCCTACACGAAAAAACATGGCTTATCCCGCGCTTGATATGCCTTCCCTCCGCGGCTATTCTCTTGCCCACGGAAGGAAGTAAAGATGCTGAACGCTAATGATCATGACGTAATTATCTTCGACGGGGCTTGCGGGACTAATCTTCAGGCCATGGAGATTCCCGCGTCCGCGTGGGAAGACAAGGAAGGATGCAACGAATTCCTGAACGTGTCTGCTCCCGATGTCATTGTTCAGCTTCACGCCTCTTTCATAGATGCCGGTGCGATGGTACTGGAGACAAACACTTTCGGCGCTTCACGTACCGTTCTTGCCGAGTACGGACTGGAAAATGAAGTCGCGAGAATCAATCGTGCGGCAGTGGAGAACGCCCGCAAGGCAATAGGCGGCCGGGCGAACCGGTACCTGTGCGGTTCGGTTGGTCCCGGCACCAAGCTGCCATCCCTCGGCCATATCGGATACGACGATCTTTTCACCGCTTATACGGAACAGTTCCGTGCACTCGCGGACGCCGGGGTGGATGCTTTCATAATCGAAACATGCCAGGACATGATGCAGGTTAAGATCGCACTGACCTCGTGCTTTGAGACCCAGGAAGCGCTAGGCGTTGATATACCGGTCATGGTGTCAGTGACTATCGAGCGAACCGGAACCATGCTCGTGGGATCCGACATATCCGCGGCCGCCGTAACGGTGGAACCCTTCCCCATCATGTCGTTCGGGCTGAACTGCGCAACCGGCCCGTCGGACATGATATCCAGAATTCAGTACCTCAGCCACAACTGGCCCGGACGAATCTCCTGCATCCCGAACCAGGGGATGCCGGAAGTAGTGGACGGGGAAACCCGCTACCCCATGGCCCCGCGGGAGTACGCGGATCACATGAAGCACTTTGTTGAGGCCTTCGGAGTCAGCGTCGTGGGCGGGTGCTGCGGGACTACACCCGAACACATCCGCGTTCTTGTAGAAACCCTGGCTTCTGTCAAGCCCGGCGAAAGGGAGATTGTAACGTGAAACCGTCAGTCTCCAGTCTGTACCAGGCGGTGGAGCTCATACAGGAGCCCGGGCCGCTCATCATAGGCGAACGCACCAATGCCAACGGCTCAAAGCGTTTCCGCGAACACCTTCTGAGCGACGATTTCCAGGCCTGTCTCACCATTGCCAAGGAGCAGGAAGCCGCCGGCGCGCACGTAATCGATCTCTGCGTAGCGTATGCCGGGCGCGATGAAGCGAATGACATGCTCACACTCATCAAGTCCTTCGCGGAAACAATAAAGATCCCGGTGATGATCGATTCAACAACGCCCGCCTGCATTGAAGATGCTCTGAAGCTTTATCCCGGCCGCGCCATTGTAAACTCGATAAACCTCGAGGACGGCGGAATCAACATTCGGAAGGTTTGCCCGATGCTTCGCAAGTACGGAGCTGCAATCGTTGCCCTTACTATCAACGAGAAGGGAATGGCAATGACGGCTGACGATAAGGTTGCCACGGCCAGAAACATCTATGACATTGCTGTCGGCGAATTCGGATTGCGCCCGCACGACATAATGTTCGATGCCCTCACATTCACCGTGGGCGCCGGTGACGAGAGCCTTCGCGACGCCGCGATTCAGACGCTGGAGGCAATCCGCAGGATCAAGGCGGAATTGCCGGGTGTTCTCACCGTCCTGGGCGTCAGCAACATCTCATTTGGTCTGTCACCGTATTCGCGCAAACTGCTGAATTCCGTCTTTCTCCACGAGGCCGTCGAGGCGGGGTTGGATGCCGCCATCATCGATGCGGGAAAAATCATTCCGTTGGCACGCATATCCGACGAAGATCGCGAGATATGCATGGACCTGCTTCACGATCGCGTTAAGAACCAGGACATCTCGCCCCTGATGCTTTTCATCGACCACTTCAAGGAAAGCCAGGATAGCGACGACAAGGAAGGCGACGAAGAAAGCAGGATCCCCGAGCAGGTTCTTTATGATCTCGTCGTCGACGGCGACAAAGATGGCATCGAAGATACGCTGACAATGCTCCTGGAACGAAGTTCACCCGTCGGCATCATCAACGAAGTCCTGGTACCGGCAATGCGTCATGTGGGTGAGCTGTTCGGACGCGGAGAACTCCTGCTGCCGTTCGTGCTGAAATCGGCCGAGGTAATGAAACGCGGCGTGGCGTTCCTTGAGCCACTCATGGAGAAGGCCGATACGGAACACGTTACCACGATACTGTTGGCCACGGTGCAGGGGGATGTCCATGACATCGGAAAGAATCTTGTCGATATCATTCTCTCGAACAACGGCTACAAGGTGCACAACCTCGGCATCAAGGTTCCGGCGGAAACGATCATAGAGAAGGCCCTGGAATATGACGTTGATCTCATCGGGCTCAGCGGGCTTCTCGTGAAGTCGGCAATCGTAATGAAAGACAGCATGTCGCAGTACAAGGATTCCGGGCTGGACGTCCCCATCCTGTTGGGCGGAGCGGCGCTAACCGAGAAGTTCGTGGCGGAAGAGTGCGTTCCGCTTTACGATTCTCCGGTCCTGTACTGCGCCGATGCATTTGCGGGACTCAAATCGGTTCGCGCCCACGAAGAAGGCAAGCTGACAGCGACAGTTTTCGATGTGGATGCACGGGGCGAACAACTGAAACCGGGGCTGAAGAACGTAGACATTGAACGCTCCAATACGGTTCCCTCCCCTCCCTTCCTGGGCGTTCGTCACACTACGGATATTGATACGGAACGGATTCTTGAATTTGTTAACGTCCAGGCCCTCTTTCGCGGGAGGTGGGGATACAGAAGAGGGAAAATGGGGGCCGACGAATACCGCAAGCTGATTGACAGTGAAGTTGCACCCCTTTACGAATCGTTCAAGAAGCGCGCCATTAAGGACGGTCTCGTAAGGCCCGCCGCGGCCTATGGCTACTTCCCCTGTTACAGCGACGGCGACACGCTTTATGTGCGCGACGGGGAGACCCTGCACGAGTTCACGTTCCCCCGGCAGCAGGAACCACCCCATCTGTGCATAGCGGATTTCTACAAGACGAAGGATGAAGGAGAAGACGTGACCGGGTTCTTCGTTGTCACAATAGGGGAAGAAATAGACAGGGCGATTCACGAACTCTTCGAATCCGATCAGTATCACGACTACCTTATGCTCCATGGGTTCAGTGTGGAGGTAACCGATGCCCTTGCGGAATACTGGCACCAGGTGATGCGGCACGATCTTGGCATAGCCGATTCGGAACCAGACAACGCCGCCGGATTTGTGACTCAGGCATACCAGGGATCACGCTACGGCTTTGGCTATCCCGCCTGTCCCGACCTCGATGCCCACATACCCGTTTTCGAGATGTTGAAGCCAGGGGAAATAGGTGTGACATTGACTGACCAGATGGAAATGGTACCCGAACAGACCACGTCGGCGATTCTTGCGCACCATCCACAAGCCAAGTACTTTGCCGTGTGAGGGGAATAGAATGGCAGCCGAAGACAAGTACATCTGCATCAATTGTAGTTACGTTTACGACCCGGCCAACGGCGACCCGATGAACAGCATTCCTCCCGGAGTGCCGTTTGATGAACTGCCGGGCGAGTGGGTGTGCCCGCTGTGCTATGCAACAAAGGACAAGTTTGACCCCCTGGATTGAAGATTATGCAACCATTCCTACAACGTATCAATCAAAGCCCGGTGATGTTTGACGGCGCAATGGGAACCATGCTGTATTCCCGCGGTGTGTTTATCAACACCTGTTACGACGAGCTGAATCTCATGAAGCCCGACATGGTCGCCGGGATCCACACCTCGTACATTGAAGCCGGTGCAGACGTTATCGAAACCAATACCTTTGGCGCCAACCGGGTGAAACTGCGCTCCCACGGGCTGGCCGACAAGGTCGAAGAAATCAACCGTGCCGCAGTTGCGCTGGCCAGAAAGGCAGCCGGGGATGAGGCATATGTAGCCGCGGCGGTCGGTCCATGCATGCGCCCGCGACAGATGTGGATGGATGGCCTTGCCGGCGATCTTGGTGAAGCTTTTCGCGAACAGATAGCTGCGCTGATGGATGGTGGCGCCGATCTCGTGTACCTCGAAACCTTTGATCACCTTGACGAGCTGCTCCTGGCTGCCGAGGTCGCAAGTTCTATGGCCGTTCCGGTCTTTGCTTCCTTTAACGTCAGCCCTCGCGGCGAGACTATTGTAGGACGTGAAATCGAGGCCATGGTCGATGCATTGGAAAAAAGTGACAATGTTGACGGTATCGGCATCAACTGCGGAGTCGGCCCGGCACTTGCGTATGATATGGTCCAACGCGCGTTGCCGTTAACAACAAAGCCGTTCGTGGTAATGCCCAACGCCGGCATGCCGCAGGAAGTCGATGGCCGCCTCATCTACCTCACGAGCCCGGAGTATTTCACATCGTATGCGAAAAAGTTCATAGAACTTGGCGTGCGCGGTGTCGGCGGCTGCTGCGGCACGACACCCGCACACATCGCGGAGGCGGCGAAAGCGGTTAAAAGCCTTAGTGGGGTCAAGAAGCACGTAGAAATCAAGCACTACGCGCCGGAAGAAGTTGCCGGGGACGTCATCCCGCCGGCGTCTAAATCGAGATTCGCCGCTCGAATACTCGCCGGCGAGAAAGTCACGTCGGTCGAACTCCTGCCGCCAAAGACCATAGACCTGACTAAAACCATAGAGAAAGTGGCGATCTGCAAGGAACACAATGTGGATGCCATTAACATTCCGGATGGACCGCGCGCAAGCGCCCGCGTATCTCCCATGGTGACTGCCGAAATGATTCTCAACAAGGTCGGCATCGAGTCACGTGTGGCCGGCTTCCAGGCAAGCGCCCCCTTCGGAAAAGTCGACATCGCCCTGAAGGTTCTTGGACTGGCGTAACCACCGCATGTCGCGAGCGAGCGGCAAACAAGACGTCCCTTCCGGCAGTTCTTGGGAGGGTCCGCGGCCCCGCGGACCGTGTCCACCTCAACCAATCACTGGTGCTGGGGCACCGGCAACGCACCCCCATGCACAGCGGCCGCCGAGGCCGGCGGCCCTCCCGCCCTTGGGTGTGCCTTGCACTTGGGAGGGTCGCCGGCCTCGGCGACCGCGGACTATCAGCTCGGCCATAGTTTTCGTTTAATCTGCGCTGAACACTCGACTCTCTTCAATGTTATGAAAGATGCCACAGCGGAAATTGCTCCTGCCCTCTACTCTCTTGGGCTTCCGCGGATTATCTGTTAATCTCACTCCCCATAAACAATGGTTACCATCCGCAGTCGGGAGTGGTCTGTGCTAATTATCTACATAATCACGGCAGTTCTGTTCCTCGTCTCGCTGTGCGCAGACCGCCGCAAGACCGCCGCATCTTTGAAGGTTGCATTTCGTCGCTTCACCAGGATTGCGCCTTCCTTCCTTGTCATGCTCATCCTGGTTGCCGTTGTCCTTTCTCTCATACCGGATCAACTACTGGTCCGCGTTATGGCGCGCGAAAGCAAGTGGAGCGCGACCCTGGCCGCGGCGGGACTTGGCTCTGTATCTATAATGCCGGGATTCATCGCGTTCCCTCTCTGCGGTCTTCTCCTCGAACGCGGCGCCTTGTTCATGGTCCTTGCCGCATTCTCCACAACTGTCATGATGGTTGGCGTCGCCACGTTCCCGCTGGAACGTACGTACCTGGGAACTCCCCTGGCGCTTATACGCAACATGGTTAGTCTTGTCGTGGCTATCATCGTGGCCATAGCAATTGGATTCTGTTTCGGGGAACTACCATGAGCTTCCTAAAACGACACCCCTGGTCCTTTGCCATCACGGCAGCTTTCGCCGTCTTCATGGTCGTCTCGCTCTCCACGGGGTTCGCATTCGGGCAAGAGGTCGGCGGCACCTTTCTCTCGTTCTTCGTCCAGATGTGCAAAGTGTTCCCCTGTGTTTTCATTCTAATAGGCCTGTTCGATGTATGGGTAAAGATCGAGACGGTTGAGGCGCACCTGGGGCACGGCTCCGGACCGCTGTCGTACCTGTGGGCAGCATTGCTTGCCGGAACAGTAGTCGGTGGACTCCACGTAGCATTTCCGATTGCCCACGCTCTCCATGCAAAAAAGGCAAAACTGGGGGTGGTTCTCACGTTCCTGTCATGTGCGGGAATCTGCCGTGTTCCAATGACGCTGTTTGAAGCATCCTTCCTTGGATGGCGTTTCAGTTGCATCCGCTTCGCCGTATCCCTACCCCTGGTCGTTCTCTCTTCGGCCCTGCTGGCCCGCTGGTTCAACCACCGCCAATACCACCTCCCCAGCGACCCGGATTGACCAACCAAGACGATACCCGGGCAAGCCGAAGCCGACTTCATATTCGCTGCCAGAGTCGATCAGCTTGATCTACAGATCCAAAGAGTGGAAGACGAAGGCTGCCGATTGAATCCTCGGGCTACGACGTCGACCTCGTGGCGGTGGACGTACAGGGGAAAAGTAGGTCCACCGCTACGAGGTGGACCATGCACATGACAAGCAAACTTCAGGCGTCAATCAGCGAACTCCACAACACATCGTCCGCCATTCATCTCCATTTCACTCTTGTTGCACCCCTCCCGGCAAACTACTCTGTGAGTCAATCCCTCCCTGAGAACAGGAGTAAGTAGTTGAAACAGGGAACAATTGTGGCTCTTGGTGCAGGCGTGTTGGCGGCAGCCGTGCTGCTGGCGGCCTGGAGTGAACGCGGGTCCCCGGAACCGAATGCCGTCTCGGGAGCGTCGGCTGGTCCCGGCAAAGCAGCGATGTTCCCGCCGCCCGGCAACGATTACGAGCTTGTGGGAGTTGTTGACGGGTTAAGGTTGTTTACCGTGAAATACGATGACCTTATCTATAGAGGCGGCGCACCGTATAACGCTATAGCCGCCCGTACATGGAAGAAATACGGGATCAAGACGATCATTTCGATAACCCCCAACGATCACGAACGCAAGTTGTGCCTGGAGCAAGGCTTCGAGCTGGTCGAGATAGAGTTCGTGAAATCACCTGGGCCTACGCAGGAGAATCTGGACCTCTACCTGGACACCGTCCGCAAAGGCAACGGCCCCTTCTACGTCCACTGTCACGGCGGGACACACCGGGGAGGAATCCTGGGCATGGCGTACCGTATGCACGTTCAGAACTGGACGTTCGAAAGAGCCCTTATTGAATACGGCCGCCTTGGCGGCAGCCTCCTGGAAGACCACAAGATGATTGAGATCGTTAAGAACTATAAGCAAAAGGCTGATCCGGAATCCACCTGAAGGATGGAGATTCTTCTCCAGTGCGGCCTCGTGAGCTGGATTCAGTTTCTTCGGAGCTGGAGAGCACCTTGTGCAAAGATGCGGCGGAGGCCCGCCGCGCTTCAGAAGAATGCGCCAACATCCCAATCACCATATTCACATCCGTCAGGGACCGCTCGCCCGCTCTGACAATCGGCGAAACCTACAACATCACAATCCCTCCCGGTTCAATCCACGTCCTTGAGGGTTAGAATCCCAAGAATCAGCGGTATGTCCCGAATGCTGGAACAACAGTCAGTGTCCCACGGGGCTACGCAAATGAGACATTCTTCGTGTTCTGCGACACCCTGAACCTTTTGTTGCTGTCGATTACGCATTGCCGGCAGTGCAATTATGGCCTTTTTAACCCCTTTGGATGGATTGGCATGCATTGTGCACTGCACGGGACAAGATGCAGGTTGAGTAAGCATTCATCCTGGTCTCAGATGATGTGGGCCGGGAGTTCATACGTGGAGACAGAAATGGACGTAAAGATGGGAGGAGCGCATCATGATACGATATTGCTATCATATGCATCGCTCGATGCAATTTCTCCTGGCGTTGTCGGTACTTGTAGTGACAGACCTCCAAGTGGCAGCCCGCAACAGACGGGACACCCCGCTACGAATGCCGGGACGGCATATTCAAGCGAATCGCAGTCGAGGCGTTGTACGCAGCTCTTCAGCGCCCAGAAGCACAGACTCGTGAAGCCGAATTTGAGGCACGGTGGACGGAACTCACCAATCAGATTGAGGAGTCCCCAGACCATGAATACGAGGGACTGACCGAGAAGACCCGCTACACACTGACAGTGTCGGCGCAGGGCAACATTACTGCCCGGAACGTCGTGAACCCGGATGCGAGTCCGTCCCTATCCGGCCGGCACAGCATGAAGAAAGTCTTTGTCGCGCATGCGGACAGGCAAGAAATATCAACCAGGGACGTCAATAAGACGCTCGGCGTTGGTAACCACGCGCACCTAGCCGTCGTCATATTCCGTGCCCTCATGCAGATTGATGCGGCATCGGCTGTACACGTTTCTGAAACGCGACCAGTGGCGTCCTATGAAGAACGGAAGCAGATCGCCTTGGACTACCTGGAGCAGCGAGAAGAGACTGGTTATCGGCTGATGCCGCTCGACCAGGCTCCTCGATTTGTTCTTGTGATAGATGAAATCAATCGAGGCAACATCTCAAAGATCCTCGGCGAGCTGGTGACGTTGCTGGAGCCGGACAAGCGCGTGGGTGCAGAGCGGCAGTTGCGCGTCACGCTTCCATATTCCGGTGAGGTGTTCGGTGTACCTCAGAATCTCTACATCGTGGGTACCATGAACACCGCCGACAAGAGCATTGCGCTGGTGGACGTGGCATTGCGTCGACGTTTTGAGTTCCAGGAATTGATGCCTGATTTCGGCGTCTGCTCCACACTTCCGGATGACATCCGCGCCGTGTTGGGCGAATTGAATCAACGCATTGCTCTGCGTAAGGACCGTGACCACCAGATCGGGCATTCGTATTTCATGTCTGTATCCGAGGCATCTGAATTCAATCTGCAGTTTGCCAAGACCACGATCCCGCTCCTACAGGAGTACTTCTATAACGACTGGGACGGTCTTCGGTTTGTCCTGGGGGAAGCACAGAAAGAAGAAGTGACGTTGATCCGAGCCACGAATCACGGTGGACGAAAGTGGGCCCGCAATCGGTGGCAGTGGTGTTTTGACGCCGGCGTTAAGGACCTGGACTACCTCAACATCCTGCGCGCCAACTATAAGCTCACTGAGGAAACGCCCACGGATGATGCCTGACCATCATATCAGAATCTCCGAGTGGGCAACCGTTTCGGTGGATGGTGTACTGTCGGCGGCACAGCGTGAGGCCGTTGCCGCGGCTGCGGATGGCTGGCGTGACGCCAACGCCATGAATGTCTCGCCGCTGAGTTTCTCCGGGCCGCGGGGCGATCAGCTCT
>PVBE011052649.1_pt1 | contig 23155 bp, 22 predicted proteins | sample 1631181 | NCBI WGS metagenome assembly PVBE01 (sample SAMN08397723, study PRJNA350692) | Marine metagenome, whole genome shotgun sequencing project. | isolation source: water | place: Pacific Ocean | collected 2012-04 | reverse complement strand
TGTCCCAGCACATTGCGTTGTCGGCCATCGCGTTCATGATCATGACGTGCTCCGAATTCTGGTTCGCCTGCGGTCGGCAAGACGAGCGTCGCGTTTGGGTGGGGCTCGCCATTCTCACGGCGGCGTTCGCATACTTTGGCTGGTTCGATATGTTGCACTTTGGCAGTGGCATCTCGATGTTCCTGCCGCTGGTCGTGGGTGGGAGTCTATCGCTGGCCGCCACACTCGCTCGCCGCCACACGCAAACAGAGATACTGGCCAGCCCGTTCTTCACGGTCGGCCTGCGGATGCCGCTGATGACGGTGGTCATCGCGATTGGACGACACTTCATGCAGAGTGACGTCGTTGTTGTCTGGCGGGGCCTGAACAGTCTGGCGTTACTGGCAACCAGCGGCTTCTACTTCTGGCACGCGATTGAACGTCACAGTAAACGATTTGTCGTCCTGTCTGCAGCGATCTTGAACGTCGCGCTGATGCTGTTATTCCACGAATTGAATCTGTCTGACCCGCAGTTCTATCTGATCCCAATTGGCGTTTCGATCCTCTTGCTGGTGGAAGTGCTCAAGCGAGAAATTCCAACCGTCTGGCACAACCCGCTCCGCTATGCCGGCGCGTTGGTCATTTTGGTCTCACCCACGTTTCACATTATCGGCGACAGTTGGTTGCCAATGCTTTCGCTGATGATTTCGGCAACGGCCGTGTTGTTGGTTGCGATCGGACTTCGTGTCCGTGCCCTGATGTATACCGGAACGGCATTCCTGGTTGCCGACCTGGTTACCATGGTTGTCCGTGGCGGTATTGAACACCCCAATCTGTTGTGGATTACCGGCATCGGCTTCGGTGCCGCGGTACTGACACTTGGCGCAGTGCTGGAAAACAACCGCGAGAAAATGTTGCAAAGACTCCGGAGCATTTCATCTCAACTGGAGCAGTGGACGTAGGGGCGCCTATGATCAGTGTGACCACTTCACTTTATGAAAACCAACCGTTTTTTCACGAGGAGACTACCATGAGCTGGTTAAATACATTTTCCTTTGTCATGCGAGCAAACATCACGACCCTGCGGGATCGTTTCAGTGACCCTGAGCGCATGCTGCATCAGTTGCTGATCGACATGGAAGGCGAACTGGAACGCGTTCGCGGAAGTGTCGCCGGTGCCATTGCCGATCAGATTCAGCTGGAACGCAAGGTCGCCAAGTCAAGTGACGAAGTGCAACATTGGGATACTCGTGCCACAGCGGCCGTGAGGCGTGGCGACGAGTCCGCTGCTAAGTTGGCATTGGAGCAGAAAATCCAAGCGGAACAGCGAGCCGAGTCTCTACAGCGAGAATTGCAAAAGCAAATCGAGCAAACCGACAAGCTTCGTCGATCCGTTTTGGAACTGGAGGACAAGATTCGCCAAGCTCGGCAAAAACAGACGTTGCTCTTGGCACGGCTAACGCGAGCCGATTCGACATCGCGCATCAACGAAGCGATGGACCGAGTCGGAAGCAACTCGGCGTTTGCCGAATTCCGCCGGCTGGAAGATCGGGTAGATCGTGCCGAGGCGATGGGCGAGGCGTACGATCGCTTGGAAGGCCGTGATCCGGATGCCGAAGAGCTGGAGCGCGAATTCGAAGCGGCCGATCGCAAAGACCGGCTTGCCAAAGAATATGAAGAACTCAAGCGCCGTGTTTCCAATGATGCGTGACCTTGTCGATCTCGTTCTCACCTGGTGGACACGCGATCAGATTCGTGTTCGACCGAGCGAGGGGCGGATGTTCCGGTTGCGGCCGGGCACCGTCCTTTGCTTTTCTCATTCGCCCGGCGCGCCACGCGTCAGCGCCGAAGTGGTTGTACGCAGAGATATCCAGGGTTCCGGTTGCCCTCGCATTTGCTGCTTCTGCCACACGAATCGGGGTGATGGCGAGTTAATCGTGACGAGTAATGGAGACCGTCTGCCGACGATTGAGTGGATCGCCGATGGTCGTTCTTTCGATCTGATTCCCTACGATATCGAGGTCTTCCAGGCCGAAAAATAGGCGAGTTGCGTTCCGCCCAGTATAAAATGTGTCCATGTTTGCTGACTTTCATCTATTCTGTTTGGGCGCGGCAACGGTCATCGATACTGCGTTATTGCTGAGCGTCCTCGAACGACGCAACTGGCGCTACGTGACGCCACCCGTCGTAGCAATGATCACCGGCGTCTGGCTGTTTCACAGTGGTGTCTTCGTCGACTTCTTGCTGATTGATGCCACAGACGGCTGGTCGCAAGCAGCGCGTTGGCTCTCTCGCTGCGTGATGAGCGGCGGATTGTTGCTTATGCCTTCAGCGATGCTGCACGGCGCCGCACGTTTTTTTCAAACGGGGCTCGAAATTCGCACGCGCCGTGACTGGCGATACGCCGTGGCCTACTTGCCTCTGATCGTCATGCCCGCCGCGATGCATTCGCTTTCGTTGGCGCCGGATCGGCCGTATTTAGAACTGATGTTGAGCTACTTGCTGCCGTATGTTGTCTGGATCTGCATTGTCAATTTAGGATCGGCGTTGACTTTTCTGTTGCTTCGCCGACAACTGGTCCGTCCGGAAACGCGCCGATTCCTAGCCGCAATGGCATTGATTCTATTGGTCATGTCGGGATGGGTTTCCTACGCGTTGTTCTTCGCCGTCGATCATTGGCGCGATCCGACGTCCCCGCTACCACTGAGCGTCTTGATGGCCCCGCTGGCTCCGGCATTGTTGTTCGCCTACTTCGTCATTCATTATCGCTTCATGCAACTCATGCTGGAGCGCACATTTGTCTACGGGGCCGTGCTGGCCGCCGTGTTGCTGTTTCATCAATTGGTCGTCGAGGGTCTTGTGGAACGACTTGACAGGCGATATCGCGTTGACTTCGCGATCGCCGAAGGCGTGCTTCTGTTCCTTGTCATCCTGGCCTACCAACCAATCAGACGTCGCGTGGCGGAGTCCTTGCGTTATCTGCTTGGTCACAGCCTGGACGAGGTGCGCGAACGAACGCGAAGGCTCTCCGTCGGCATTTGGCAACATTTGGACGACTCACCTCAGGCGATGGTCGATTGGTTCGTGGGATCACTTCGCGAGTCGTTCGGTGTTGAGCGGGCAGCAGTTTGGCTGTACGACGAACAGGGCGAGCCGTTCGTGGCCAGCGGTAACGTGGAACAGTTCGAACTGACCGCAGTGTGCGCGCTTCGTCACCTGTTGCCTTCGCACGGGTACGTGGCGACGGGCGGCCTGCAATTAGCCGACTTTGACGTGCTCGATCAACTCAAGCAACTGCAGGGCGGTTTCGCTGTCCGCCTGGACCATGAAAATGTATCGGGGCTGCTTCTCCTAGGGCAGCGGCCCCGGGGAAGTGAACTGAGTGAGGAAGAGACGCACGCTATCCTGTTGCTCGTCGAACAACTGGGCGTCGCGTTGCACAATGCCTACTTGCAACGTCTACGACTTGACGCAGAACGCCGCGCGGCGCAGAACGAAAAGCTCAGCACGCTGGGATTGCTCACCAGCTGTGTGACGCACGAGATCAAGAACCCACTGTCGTCGATCAAGACGATCGCCACCGTACTCGGCGAACAGATGGGGCCGCAGCACGAGCACGCCGAAGACGTTCGCATGATCTTGAATGAAGTACAGCGTTTGACGGACACTACGTCACAGTTTCTCACCTTTTCTCGCCCGGAGAAGAGTCAGAGCGGACCAACTGAATTGGTGCCGGCAATCGAAAGCGCCGTGCATGTGCTGTCCCATCTGGCGAAACAACGTGGCGTGACGGTGACGATCGATCTTGATGGCGCGTTACCGTCTGTCAGCGCCAGCCAGAGCTTGGTTCGAGAGATCCTATTCAATCTGTTACTCAACGCAATCGAGGCGGCGTGCGAGGGCGGAAACGTGTCAGTGGCCGCGGAGGACGAAGCAGAACACGTCACCGTCGCCATCCAAGATGATGGACCTGGAATTCCAGCCGAACTTCAAAACCGCATCTTCGATCCATTTGTGTCCGACAAGCCCGGCGGCACCGGCCTGGGGCTATTCATCGTAGGACGCGCCGTTAAGGAAGTGGGCGGGCAGATCCAGTGCCATAGCAGCTCAACGGGAACGCGGTTTTCCGTCAAACTGCCGTCTGAAGCAGCTGGCCGTGGCACTCCGAAGCTGTGATCTGCTGCCCGCTTGGCGTTGGAGCGGGGGCCACGCGACATCGAGCCTTGCAATGCATCACAAAGTTCAGATCGAGTAGTAGCTGCGATACCACTGGACGAACCTCGCGACGCCATCTTCAATGGACGTCTGCGGGCGGAAACCGACATCATTTGTCAAGTCGTCGATATCCGCGTAGGTTGCCGGGACATCACCAGGTTGCATCGGCAGCAGGTTTTGCTGGGCTTTGACGCCCAAGGCATTCTCAATCGCTTCGATGAACCGAGACAGTTCAACAGGCTGATTGTTGCCGATGTTGTAGATCTTGTAGGGTGCACTGCTGGTTCCGGGATCGGGGGCGGAGCCACTGCAATCCGGATTCGGTTTGGGAGCGCGATCAGAAACGCGAATGACACCTTCGACGATGTCGTCGATGTAGGTAAAGTCGCGTTGCATCTTCCCGTGGTTGTACACGTCGATGGGGCGGCCTTTGGCCATCGCGTCGGTGAATTTGAAAAGGGCCATGTCTGGGCGGCCCCAGGGGCCGTACACCGTAAAGAACCGCAATCCAGTCGTCGGAAGCGAAAACAGGTGGCTGTACGTGTGGGCCATCAATTCATTTGCTTTTTTCGACGCTGCGTACAGGCTGAGCGGATGGTCGACGTTGTCATGGACGGAAAAAGGCATCTTGGTGTTGGCACCGTAGACCGAACTGGAAGATGCATAGACAAGGTGTCGCACGTGCTGATGGCGACACGCTTCCAGAATGTTCATGAAACCGACAAGATTGCTGTCGACGTAGGCGCGGGGATTCTCCAGCGAATAACGCACACCCGCTTGGGCCGCCAGATGCACGACAACGTCGAACTGATCGCGCTCGAATAACTCGGACACCTGCTTCTGGTCGGACAAGTCCATTTCGCAAAACGAAAATCCCGGCAGGCCTTCGAGCAGCTTCAGACGGTCGCGTTTCAACGAAACCGAATAATAGTCGTTGACGCTGTCGACACCGACGACCTGGTCGCCTCGCGCGGCAACTGCTTTGGCGACAAAACAGCCGATAAAACCGGCAGTTCCCGTGACGAGATACTTAGGCATGTGTCTGTGAACGCTGGTGAGGCAGTGCCTCAGACCGATACGAGCTATCGCTCGGTTGCAGCAATTCGCTCCCGTTGGTCGCTAAGAACTTGACTCATTTGTAAAGAAAAATCTGATACAAGCGTTCTGGTGAATCACACACTTCAGACCGCGTTGGCGATCGGGATCATAAGCGTCGGCTGCGATCCGCTGTTGTGGTCGCAATCATGTTGGGTGTCAAGTGGCAGGGCTATTTGCGTTGACCTGAGTAGAAGCGGGAGCCAACGGCACGATCGGCGTCACGTCGATTTTGGTGCGCTCCAGTTGTTCAACACGGTCCAGCAACTGCTGAATCAACTTGCCCATTTCGCTGCCCGCCGAATCGCCCAGGTGGACACTTAGTGCCTTGCGACTGCCAGAACTCAGCTTTTGCTTCACCATTTTTCGCTTCCCTTACCAGGTACTTCGCAGGACCTCATGACTTCGGCCTACCCACGCTGTCGTTTGATCTGCTTTTTCCGCCCAGTCCGGCTGGTCCTATTCCACCGTCACACTCTTGGCTAGATTACGAGGTTTGTCGACATCGCAACCGCGCAGTAGCGCCACGTGGTAGGAAAGTAGCTGAAGGGGCACGATGTTGATTAGAGGCTGCAGCGGTTCGCTAACTCTTGGTACAGAGATGACGTCATCGGCGATTTGCACCACGCGTTTGTCACCATTCTCGATGACGGCGATCACCGGGCCTCCGCGAGCCTTGACTTCTTCCAAGTTGGCCATGACTTTGTCATAGACAAATCCCTGAGGTACGATGAACACGCTGGGCGTCTGTTCGTCAACTAAAGCGATTGGACCGTGTTTCATCTCCGCCGCCGGGTAGCCTTCGGCGTGGACGTAGCTGATCTCTTTCAGCTTCAGTGCGCCTTCCAGCGCGGTGGGGAAGTTGTATTGGCGCCCGAGATACAGAAAATTCTTGGCATCTCGGTACTTTTCGGCGACACGTCGAACCTGCTCGTTCGTTTCCAGAGCTTCCTGCATTTTCGTGGGCAGCTGCTGAAGATCGTCGATGATCTGGCGTCCTGCTTCAAATCCCAGATGCCGCATCCGTCCGAAGTAGAGGGCCAACATCGCGAGGATCATGCATTGAGCCGTGTAGGCCTTGGTCGATGCGACGCCGATTTCGGGACCCGCGTGCAGGAAGATCCCGCCGTCTGCTTCTTGAGCAATGCTACTGGCAACCACGTTACAGATCGCCAGGGTGTGGTGCCCCGTCCTTTTCATTTCTCGGATCGCACCGAGTGTATCGGCCGTTTCGCCACTCTGGGAAATTGCAAAGACCAAGGTGTTGTGATCGACCGGCGGGTTGCGATAGCGCAGTTCGCTGGCATATTCAACTTCAACCGGGATTCGCGCCCACTGTTCAATCAAGTATTCGCCCAATAGACCGGCGTGCCAACTGGTTCCGCAAGCGGTCAGGATGATTCGATTGACGCTGCGTAGCTGCTGCGCCGTCAGGTTCAGGCCGCCAAACGTCGCGGTTGCATTGTCGACGTCAATGCGGCCCCGCATGGCATTACGAATCGATTCAGGTTGTTCGTGAATCTCCTTCAGCATGAAATGATCGAAACCGCTCAGCGATCGGTCGCCCGGGTCAACCTGGAGCATCTCGACGCTGGGTTTGACCGTTCCTAGTTCGCGATGAGTGACGCGCAGTGTTTTGGCGGTCACGACAGCCAACTGATGATCCGTCAGGTACACGATCTTGTCCGTGTATCCAGCCAACGGCAATGCATCGCTGGCGACAAAGTGTTCGCCTTGCCCGACGCCGACCACCAGCGGGCTACCCAGCCGAGCGGCAATCATGACTTCCGGAAAATCGCGAAACAATACAGTCAAGCCGTACGTTCCCTGTAGCTGGGCAAGCGCGCTGCGAACTACCGCGACCAGCGGTGCGTGTGGCGAGGCATTTGGTTCTGTCGTCTCGCTCACACCGCTGGCAGTCTGATCTTCCAGACAACTTGCGATCAGGTGCGCAATCACTTCGGAATCGGTTTCCGACCGAAATACGTATCCTTCGCTTTCCAGCCTGTATCGCAATACGGCAAAGTTTTCGATAACACCGTTATGAGCGACCGAAACGGCACCCATGCCCCCCACGTGCGGATGTGCGTTCTGGTCGTTCGCGGCACCGTGGGTAGCCCATCGCGTATGCCCGATGCCGACATTTCCAGCCAAGGGCGAAAGCAGGAGTTGGTTGCTGAGTGCGTCAACGCGTCCAGTCGTTTTACTGACGCCGATTTCGCCGGCTTCTATCACCGCGATCCCCGCGCTGTCGTAGCCTCTGTATTCCAAACGCCGCAGACCTTCCACAAGGAATTCGCTGGCCTCCCGTGGGCCGATGTAACCAACAATCCCACACATGCAAACGTTCTCCGACGCCGACAACTCCCTGGCATTCCACCCAATGGATAGAGAGCTCGTGGCCAAATCTGGATTGATCTTGGTAGAAAATAGGCGCGGGAAGGTACCAGAAACCCACCACGGTACGAAGAGCAACTACGAGCAAAGTGGCGGACCACTCACTGAATTCTGGGGGTCGCCAGGCTTCGTACAGCTGAAATCCGAATAAATAGGCGGTTCTGGTGAATTGGGTGGCTAAGCAGCCAGATTTCATTTGCCGACGAATCGGGCTGGCATCTTCTCGTGGGGAAGGATCACCTGCCCAAGAAACTAACTGGCTGCCTGTGTCGTCGTTTAAGGAGGCAAGGACCGCCCTCCGTGCGAGAGCAAGTTCGTTGTGCGGCCGAGGTCGTTGCTTGGAATCCTGCGAGCCACCGGGATAATGACTGTTGGCCACGCGCCGGTCGTCTGGCGAGCGGATCTGCCTGGAGAACGAAAATAGAATCGAGGGATGAATCATGCGCGCGCACAGACTCTGGTTCGTAATACTGGCAGTCACCACGTTCCTGCCGACCGTCGCCACAGCGCAAGGTGTGCTGATCGACGAACGTGAAAACCAATCGGGTCGATTGCCGCGAATGATTTGGCCTGGCCCTCGACGACGCCCAACACCCCCAACTCCATCGCCGCAGTCGTATCGGATCAAGCAACTGGCCGTGGACGTAAACCTCAAGGACCAGGTCGCTCAGGTGCAGATGTCGCAGACATTTGTCAACACGGGCAGCCGACAGATGCAAGTCTCGTTCGTCTTCCCGCTGCCGTACGATGGTGCAATCGACCGCATGACATTCATGGTCGACGGTAAGGAATACGAGGCGAAGCTGCTCAACGCGACCGAGGCCAGGCGAATTTACGAAGGTTACGTGCGACGTAATCAAGACCCGGCGCTGATGGAATGGATGGGCACTGGCATGTTCAAGACTAGTGTCTTTCCTGTGCCGGCAGGTGCCAGCCGAAAGGTGTCGATCCGATATAGCCAACTCTGCCGAAAACAGAGCGGTTTGACTGAAGTGCTGTTCCCGTTGAGCACCGCCAAGTACACGTCGCGCCCCGTTGAAAAAGTCGACATCAACGTGACCGTCCAGAGTCAGGCCAAGATCAAGAACGTTTATAGCCCGACACATGCCGTCAAAATCAAACGACCGACCGATCGCCTGGCAACAGTCTCATTCAGTGCTTCCAATCATCTACCGACTTCCGATTTCCGGCTGATGTATGACATCGGGAACAAGAAGGTCGGTGCGAGTGTCCTGACCTACCGTCCACAGGGCGACAAGGATGGCTACTTCTTGATGCTGCTCAGTCCTGAGATCGAAAAAGTCAAAGGTCAAACGGTCGGCAAGAACGTCATCTTTGTGGTGGATCGTTCAGGGAGCATGAGCGGAAAGAAAATCGAACAGGCCAAAGGAGCTCTGCGGTTTGTCTTGAACAACCTAAGCGAAGGCGATCTGTTCAATATTATCGCCTACGATAGTGCCGTCGAGAGTTTTCAGCCCGAACTCCAGCGTTTCAATGAGGAGACACGAAAAGCAGCGATGGGTTTCGTGGAAGGGATCTTTGCCGGTGGGAGCACGAACATTGACGGTGCGCTGAAGGCGGCACTCGGACAGCTCTCTGACGACAGCCGTTCGAGCTTTGTTGTCTTCCTCACCGACGGGTTGCCGACTGCTGGCGAAAAGAGGGAGGCCCAGATTGTCGAGAATGCACGGCAGCGAAACGACGCGCGGACACGCCTGTTTTCTTTTGGACTAGGGTTCGACGTGAACAGCCGCCTGCTGGACAAGCTGTCTCGGAATTGCTTTGGACAGAGCCAATACGTGCGACCGAACGAGGACATCGAGGCGCATGTGAGCAGGCTCTACAACCGAATCGGGGCACCGGTCCTGACGGACCTGGCCATCACCTTTGACATGGAAGATCTGCCGGCAGAACAAGGGAAATTGGTCAATCGAATCTACCCGCGCGACAACTACGATCTTTTTGCCGGTGACCAATTGGTGGTCGTGGGACGATACAAGTCAGGTGGCGACGCCAAGGTTACCGTACGCGGCAAGGTTGGCAAGAAGAAACAGAAAATGAGCTTTCCTGCCAAGTTCGTTGCCAAGTCGTCCGACGAAACCAATGCCTTCATCGAGAAACTCTGGGCCATGCGTCGTGTCGGCGAGATCATTGATGAAATCGACTTGCACGGAAAGAATCAAGAGCTGATCAACGAACTGGTTGCCATTTCGACACGGCACGGCATCATTACGCCGTACACGTCGTTTCTGGCTGACGAGAATGCGAATGTCCGTGACTTTGCGTTTTCGTCCAGGCGAGCTGGAATTGCCCTGGACGCTTTGGGTGAAGCAGAAGGCCGCGCCGGATTCGTGCAGAGAGAACTGAAGGCACAGCTGCAGCGCGGCAGACTTGCGTCTCCGTCTTCATCTCAGAGTCTTGGTCAAGGCGGTGGTGGCTTTGGTGGTGCAGATGCGGCGGCAAGCCGTACTGCCACGCCGCGAGCAGCCGCTAGCCCATCAACACTCCGCTTTCGGAGAATCGATAGTGATGAAGTGGTGACTGTGGAGACCGTCCGAAATATTGGCGGCAAAACGTTCTACTATCGAAACAAGCAGTGGGTCGATTCCATCACGACGGCCAAACAAGAAAAGAACGCAATTGTTGTCAAACGGTACAGCAAAGAGTACTTCGACCTCGTCACCAAACACGGGAAAGACGTGGCCAAGTATCTGGCGTTGGAGGGCAAAGTCACGCTGGTCCTGGATGGGAAGACGTATTCGTTCTAGAATGGTTGCGTACTAGGCTCCAGGAGTACGCTTCCGTGACAATGAGATGGTATCGGCGGTTGGGTGCGCTGCTGGCGATTGGTTGTGTGCTGATCGTCGGGTCGCTCGGTTACATTGCGTTGTTCCTGACGCGGCCGATCGGCAGTGGTCCGGCGGGCCCCGTGGTTGATCGGGCACGATTTAGCCAGGTTTGGTCTGAGAAACAGATGGTCCTGTTCGGGGTCGGGGACAGCATCACGGCCGACTTGGGGGCGGAATCGATTGATGTCATTCGCGAATTGCTCTACCGCGTACGAACAAAACTGTGTGATGCGATGGATCGAGTGTCACTTTGGCTGAGTAACCGCGCCCGACATTGACGGCCAGTCGACGATGAACCATGAACCGCTCTATGCTTGGGAGGGCCGAAACCTCCTGATGGACACGATCGTCCATCGCAAGCGAATTGTTAGTCGTCATGACGAACCGATTCGTTATTGCCCTTTTGATGTCCGTCGATTCTTGATGCCGCCCGAAGACGAAGTGATGGGAAAGACATGGGAGCGGTTGGCGCGCGCCCACCGGGCGAGTTTGGAGCATACGACGGGATCCCACCGCCACTATATCAAGGCCAAAGCGGTCTGGAACCACGTTGTCGAGCACATTCACTATCACAGCGAACAAGAGAGTCATGACAGATGGCAGTTTCCTCAGGAGACGCTGCAACTGGGGCACGGCGACTGTGAGGACAAGTCGTTTTTGTGTGCCAGCCTACTGGTGGCCGCTGGAATACCGGCCGATCGCGTCCGCGTGGTCGTCGGGATCCTGGCCTCGGACGTTCAATCGCCTCGCAATCAAGGGCATGCTTGGCCGATGTACCGAAATGCACATGGCATGTGGTGTATTCTGGAGCCGAACATCCCGCACCTTCCGGTCCAGGTTCGTCGATCTGCGTCCGCCGACATTGTTGTACCGCCGCGCGCACCCGGCATCCGGCGTTCTGTGTTTTTGCACGCTGATCGGCTCGCAACGCCCACGTCGCGTGAACGATACGTACCGCTGATCTGTTTTAACCACCGATCCGTTTGGACCGTTGAACCGCAAGTAACGGGCACGGTCCAGGAAACCGAACGGCTCGCACCAGACTGGTCCAAGAACCCCACGTTTGATCAGATCCTGAAATGGGCGGCCAGGCAGCTGAAGAACTAGCGAGGTCGTGCAGCTTCCAAATTCTTCTCCCTTCGGGAGAAGATGGCCGAAGGCCGGATGAGGGGTGGCTGATTTCATGTGGCAGTTCGCCCCCTCATCCTATCCTTCTCCCCGAGGGGAGAAGGGACTCGCTGCCGGCCTTCTTCTCGTAGTCAAAAGCAAGAAAGTCTGCTTGGGAGAGATGCTATGGGGTGAAAACCGTTGGGGCGAGTTGTGATTGGCGCGGATGTGCGGGTCGTAGCTCCTGGCGACATTTGTCGTTGTGACGTAACCACGACGCTTGCGCCGGCTCGCTGCCTTCCGGTAAGGTACGATCTTACAAGGATTTTCGCGCGCGACTTTATCCACAGGCGCGACGCCTGGATCAAGATCGAGAGAGAACTATGGCGAAGAAGAAGGCCACATCACGTCGCCGATCAGCAAAGCCGGCTGAAGACGTGAAGCTTGACGCAGACATCGAAGTGCAAGCTGCCTCAGATCAGGTCGAGACCGCGCGCGAGCAACTCCGATCTGCGGAAGCCGTGCTGGAACAGGCTCGCGAGAAAGCCGTCCAGCGCATTGCTTGGTTGCAGGACAAGAGCGCCGGCGAGCTGATCGATTCTTCGCTGGAATTCGTACGAAAGCACCCAGGACTCAGCGTTCTGACGGCGGCGTCTATCGGATTCATGTTTGCACGATGGTTCCGGCGTTAGGGGCGTTCGAGGAATTACTGTCCGATAGTCGCCTTTCGCGGAGCGAAAGACGACAATAAAAGATCGAACACTGTTTAGGGGCGGTTTTCATGTTTGACGCAGCCAGCAATCGACGAAACGCGATCGAACAGCGTCGCCAGCTGCACTCGAGGATCGCCCGCTCGCGGCGAAGACTCAATCAGCACGCGTCTCGGCTGGTCCAGGGTGGATTCTTGCCGGGCGGTTGGCGGCAGCAAATCCAGGACCACCCCGTCATGGCGTTGGCCACGGCTGCGGGAGTCGGCATGCTGCTTGCTCAATCGTGTTCGCGAACTGGCGGCGTAAGTAAATCAGGAGACTGGCTGGCCCCGTGGTTGGCCGGCAGGAGTTGGGCTTCAATGTTGAAGCACATCGAACAGTTTCTTTCGACCGGCGATCCTCCCAGTCCGCCGTCTGCGACGGAGCCGGAAAATGCCTGAGCAGACAGTCGATAATCCACAAGCGACGCCAGGTGCGGCCAGCAAATCAGTTGCTGACATCGTCGAGATGGCTTCGCTACGCTGGCAATTGGCCGAGCTGGAATTGCGCAGTGATGTAGCCGCGGCACGACGGCTTGGCTTGCTGGGCGGAGCAGGAGTAGTGGCGGCGATCGCGGCGGTGGCCGTCCTAACGGTTGTGTTGGCCGGTCAGCTCGACGCAGGCCTGAATAGCGACTTTCCGTGGGTCACGTTGTCCGTCGGGTGCTCTATGCTGGCAGGCGGATTGCTGGCAGCCTGGTGGGGTTGGCGACGCTTTCGCGGCGAATTCCATTGTTTGCGCGAGTCGATTGACGAATGCCGCGAAGATCTCGTTTGGTTGCGTGAATGGGCCGAAGATCGCTCGTAGAGTGACGATTCTCGCTTATATGTGTGTCTGCGAATCAGAAGATGCTGCACCAGAAGACACGGCGAGGCATGTGGCGTCGTCCGCGGTTCTTAACGCCAGGGCGGTGTTGACGACGTTCGTAGCTGTGGCGACTACGTTCTCGGTGTTAGCAACCAGGCGACCGATCAGGCCGTCCTTCACAACGCGCGTTATGCCATTGGTTACTAGGATCAGGCGATCAGATCGCTGAATCTCCTCGCACCGGATGTGGGGCAATGCAAACTTCGGATCGCCGAGACAAGTCCAAAGCATACGCGGACTTTGTGCCTCTTGATATTTGTCATGGGTGAGCCCCGCATCGACAAGCAGTTGGAACAAAGTCTGATCGACAGTCAAACGCTCAGCTTTGTCGTCGCGGATCAAGTATGCTCGGCAATCCCCGGCACCAACCACGTAGCGCTGACCACAATTGACGATGGCCAACACCGCACTCGCTCCCATGCCGCGTAAGCGTGGAAGTTGCTCGGCCACGCTCACAATGGACTCATTGACATTGAGAAACGCTTGCCCCATGGTGTTGACGAGGCTTTCTTGAGAATCTTTTTGTTCCAATAGCAACTCGGCCTCACGCATTAAACCAGCTGCCGCCAGACGACTCGCACGTTCTCCCCCGCGTTGCCCACCAAATCCGTCCGCTAACACAATAACACCGTGCTCTTCGTCCATCAGGAAACTGTCTTCGTTAGCATCACATTGCGAACCTTGTACCGATTTCGCGGCCGCGGTTATCGCAACGTCGTGTGTTTTCGGGACGGTAGGTGAATTCATGATCTGCCCTATCCTTAGATGATGTAGTAAGCCGCGCATGATCGCCTCCGTTACAGCTAGACGGTTTGGTTAGTGAGTCTCGACAGCAGCGCGCTATCGGAACAGGCCATCGTCTGCCTTGCTGGACTGCACGACCGTGGTGAAATCCGCCACGGACTTCACAGCTTGACGGTCAACCTGTGTGATCACGTCGCCACAAGCGAGCCCAGCGCGACCGGCAGGACTGCCCGAGCGTACGGCTGTGATCACGACACCTTCAACGCCTTTCATTCCGAGTTGCCCCGCAACCGATCGGACGGTACGTTCTATTACGTGATGGAGTTGTTGCCTGGCATGAGCTTGGCAGAACTAATCGAGTGTCACGGTCCATTGCCACCGGCTCGAGCAATCTATTTACTGCGACAAGTCTGTGGCGCACTGCAGGAGGCTCACGATCGCGGGCTGATCCACCGCGACATCAAGCCTGCGAACATCTTCGCGGCCGAACGAGGCGGCATGTACGATGTTGCCAAATTGCTTGATTTCGGCCTCGCCCGAGAAACCAAATTAAGTTCGTCTCCAATGAATGGACGCGCGAAGACGCCAGCTCCTGGTGGCAAAGCCTGGATCGATGCAGTGACGCGACAGCACCCATTTAGTGCGTCTTGAACCCACGGTGGCAAATCACGACTCCCGACCCCGTCACCTCCTTGAACGGCATTGGGGCTAAACCGCCAACCAAGAAGTACAGCCAAGAAGTATTGCGAGCCAGACCAATGGTGGCCTGGCTCGCAGTGAACGAACGTCATGATATGAAGTATTCAGTTGAAGTTGCAGTCCATGCCGAGTCGCAGTTTCAATTCGTCGAATTGCTCGACGTAGCTGTCGCTCGATGAATGCACATGTTCGGCTTCGGTGATGAACTTAATGTCATTGCGTGGGCTGACATCGTAGGAACGCATGATCGACTCGAAGTCACTGAGCGGTTTTCCGTAGACGATGAGCAGCTTGTGTTCATCGAATTGCACTTCTTGCGGAATCGCTGGGTTCAAGGCGGCGATTCCAGTGCAGCCATCGTTCAGCAGCATGTCCTCGAATTCCCACAACACGCTTTTCAGCACGGGGGCATCGATGTGTTCGCGATACAGGTCGTGATGGCCAGCTTGGCGATTATGGCTAGTTTCGAGAACGACGTCCAATTCGCTACCAAGCGGTTCGATCAACTCCATGAACAATTCGAACAGCACGTTTGCTGAGGCCGAGGCCATGATGACAGGAACCGTCATATTGGATTCATCGTCCTTGTAGACGTCGTGCCGGTATCCCTGTTCCGGAACGACCTGCAAGTCGTATGAGGGACGCACCGCTTCGGTCAATCGAAAGTTGCCGTAACGTTGGACACTTAAGTGTGATTCCAACTCTTCCTCGCTGAGATCTTCAAAGCTACTTGAGTTGACCGTTGTCGGTTCACCTTCGTGCAGCACGTTTCGAAAAAACTGTTTCAAAAAGCCCATCGTCGTCCTCGGTGTGTTTTCCAGGCGAGCTCGTTTCGGGGGGGACGGCACAAATGCCAGCTTGAGAGCTTTCTATGACAAATCCTAGGTTATCGTTTGGCCCGGTTCGGGCCCTTTTTGCGGCATGTCCATCGACCAGACATTTGGTGGCGATTCTGGCCCGAATAACTGATTTAATCGGCCAAAACGATCACGATTTTGTAGAGCGACGTACTTGCGGAATCGGCGGTCACCCGCGGGTTCACCAAACTCTAGCACCCTGTTTGCGACGCGCGACGTGCATCGACGCTGGATCGCAAACTAAATTGCGGCAGCAAATTGCCGAGCCGTCAGATTGGGCACGGCTTTCCACGCGGGCTGCACTATACTGTTGCGAAGGTGCTGATTTCGTAGGCGATGTGGTTCCTCGGAAACTAGGAGAGATAAGCGTGCTGAACGGGACACGGAAGGAACGACGAATTGCGTTAGAGATGGCACATACTGCGGTCGTATCGAGTTTGTTCGTGTTGGCGACCGTTAGTTTGCCCGGCTGCCAACCAGGGAAAACAAATCAGCCGGTGGCGACGACGGAGACAAAAGAAGTTGATTCGATCTCCGTCCAAGGTCGAGACGCAGGCCCGCAGGCCGCAATCGCTCGCGAAACCTGGGACGCCATCCTGATGGCCGGTACCAAGGTTGGCCATACTCAAACCAGGTACGAAACTCTTCAGGAAGGCGAGCAGCCTTTGGTGAGGATCACAGCGGTCAGCGAAATGTCCATGAAGCGCTTTGACCAAACGGTTGAGCAGAAGATCACGGTTACCTCGGTCGAGCATCCTGATGGGCGACTGGTGCGTTTTTCAAGCTTGATGGGAACGCCTCCGAATGAAACCGCGACCACCGGGCAATGCGAAGATCGGCTGTTGCGTCTGACAACCACCACACCGGGAAAATCCGATGACACTTTGGTGCCCTGGAATCCGACGTGGCGTGGGGTTTTTGGCCCGGAACAATCGTTGCAAGAGATGCCGATGAGACCGGGCCAGAAACGGAAGATCACCACGCTGATTCCGCTCTTCAATATGATCGGCGAGATTGATTTCCTGGCCATCGATTATGAAGTGACCGAACTGTTGTCAGGGGAGCGTTCGTTATTGAGAATTGAAAGCCGCACGCGGATTGGCGAAACCAGCATCGATTCAATTCTCTGGACGGACGAACAGGGTGAGACGCTAAAGACGTCCCTACCTTCGCTGAATCAAGTGACTTATCGCACGACCCGCGAGATCGCCCTAAGACCGACGGGTGATCACAAGTTCGATCTTGGCGAATCGTCTGTCGTAAAGATTGGTCGTCCTCTGGTGCGCCCCCATCTCAGCCAGAACATTGTCTACCGGGCGACGATTCAAGACGGTGACCCGGCGAAGACGTTTCCACCGGGGGCGACGCAGGCCGTCAAACGCCTGGACGAGCATTCGGCTGAGATCGCAGTGCAGGCGTTGCGGCCTGAAACAGCAGACGCGTTGGCGCTAGCGGCCAGCGTGCCTCCCACCGCAGAGGATCTCGAACCGAGCAACTTAATACAGAGTGACGACCCGACCGTTGTCGCGATCGCCGGCTCCGTTGCCAAGGGCCAGACCAAGGCATGGCTTGTCGCCCAGGCGCTGGAAAGGCGGGTGCAGGATCTGGTCCAGGTCACCGAGTTTTCGCAGGCAATCGCCTCGGCCGCCGAGGTGGCTCAAACCAAGCAGGGGGACTGTACCGAGCACGCCATGCTATTGGCCGCGACGTGTCGAGCTCGCAAGATTCCCGCCCGGGTGGCGATTGGGTTGGTGTATTACGGGCAAGCGGGCGGTTTTGCCTATCACATGTGGACTGAAGTTTGGATCGATCGCCACTGGATTCCGCTGGATGCAACGTTGGGGCAGGGCGGAATTGGGGCGGCCCACCTGAAAGTCGCTGATTCCAATCTGGCCGGCGCCAGCGGGTATGCCGCGATTTTGCCGGTCTTCGAGGTCATGGGTCGCCTGAAGCTGGAGATTGTTATCGTCGATGGAAAGCAATAATCACCGAAATTGGTGACCTGGCAAGCAGTTGCGCAAATTTTGTGCCGCTTGGAATCAGTTTTCAGATCCGCTAAGATATTTGAGATCGGAACGAATACCCCCACGGAATCCTGTCAAGGCTTCCCGTGCCCGAGGTGAGTTGGTCGTAGCGGCTTTCAGACCGCTTGGCTTGTCGAACAAACGGTCGCAGAGCGTGCGACGCGGTTGGGCATGGCGGTGAGGAAGCGGTAAATCGGGACGTGGCTGTCTGCCGCGTTGTGGTTTGTTGGCCCGTTGTTATTGGTCCTTTTGGTCTAGTGGAGTTGCCCGATGTCCGACCAAAGTGAAGAGCGCAAAGGAACCCGAGTCACGTTTCTCGATCAGACGGGTGCAAAATCCGTGGATGCTGTGATCGCTGATACGGTCACGGTCAAGCGAATTCTGCCCAACATTATTACCAAGATGAATCTGCCGGTGATGGGTCCCGATGGCCAGCCGATGAGCTACAGTCTCGACCACAAAGAAGGCGGCAAACGTCTTCGCGAAGACCAGACGTTGTTGGAAGCCGTGGTCGGTGAAGGAGATCATCTGATTGTCTATCCAGAGATTGTTGCCGGCTAAGCTCAGTCTAGTGCGTGTCGCACCGACGTATAGCGTCCGCGGCGCTTTATTCCATGAGTCCAAACGGCGAAAAGCCGCTGTAGTGAATCGGCGCGCGTCCTAGCCGCAAGTCACCAAGAGCGCGTTGTTCGCGATTCAAGCACGACGCGGTGACATGGTCGCTTCGGCTTTCCGTTGGGGGCTCGACGCAAAAACAAAACGGGAGCCCACGCATGCGTGAGTCGCCGCGTACGCGCCGGCTGCGAACCGATCTAAGGTCGTTGGAGAAACTGCGGGATGACAGTTCAATTCTGGACTTCACCGTCCCGGGCACGCTGTATAGTGGACCGCCCGAAACGTACTTAATTCGGTTTCGCGGTCGCGGTTTCTGGCGCACTGACGGTACCCCAGATGTGCTGGTTCGCGAGTATCACGAGGTCGCCATTCAATTGGGCGCTTCGTATCCGCGCATGATGCCCGAATTATCGTGGAAGACGCCAGTTTTTCATCCGAATATTTCCGGCAGTGGGGTCGTTTGCCTGGGCGGTTACGGAACGCACTGGGTCCCCAGCCTGAATCTTGACGAGTTGTGTGGCATGCTGTGGGACATGATTCGGTACGAGAATTTCGATGTGGAAAGCCCGTACAATCGGGAAGCTGCTTATTGGGCCAAGACGCAGCAGTCGTTTCCGCTCCCGATCGACGCGCGACCGTTGCGAGACAAGGTATCCGGTGGGGAGCCGACTGAAGCGGAAATTGCCAGGCCGCCCATCGCGGCGGTCCCGCGTGCCCCGACGGACGTCATGTTCATTGGCAGTGACGAGATCATTGACGCGGAAATCGTCGAGCCGGAAGATCCAGACATCATGTTTATTGAATAGCGATTCAGCGTGCGCGACAAGTGACGCTCCTTGTTGGTCGCGGATCCAGCTCGTGCCCCAGGCGGAAGCTCGTATGATTCAGCCAATTCCAAAGCCTGCACCGGCGCGAAGTGGCACGTCGACGGGATCCGCGCTGGGCGAGATTTTTGACGATGCTCTCCCGATTTTCGTTCACGAGAGTGTCCTGGAGGAGATTCTGGAATTCTCCGAGCGGGATGTTTCGCGCGAGCGGGGAGGCTTCCTGGTGGGCGGGCTGCACGAAGATGGTCGGACTTATGTCGAGGTTCGGAATTTTCTTCCTGCCGCAGATACGCGCTCACGCGCGGCATCGCTCACATTTACACACGAAACCTGGTCGCGGTTGAACAAAGAAGTGGAAATGCGGTTTTCTGATGAAGTGGTGGTTGGTTGGCAGCATACACATCCCGATTTCGGTATCTTCCTATCCGCCTACGATTTGTTCATTCATCGCAATTTCTTCAGCCAACCTTGGCAAATTGCTATGGTGGTTGACCCACAACGCCAGGAATTGGGTTTCTTTCAATGGCGGCAGGGGAAGGTCTCGGATTGCGGATTTGTTTGTGTTTGGGATGAAACCACTGGTTAGTTACTGAATGCGCAGAAGGATGGACGTGGGGGTCAACCGAATGCCTGACGATACGTTGCTGATCGACGATGACGACCGCTATTCGCGATTGCGACTCATTGCCTGGTGGGATCAGCAGAAACTGGCTCAGGCGAAAGTGCTTGTCGTCGGCGCCGGGGCGCTCGGTAACGAAGTACTCAAGAACCTTGCGCTGTTGGGCGTCGGTACGGCCTATGTTGTTGATTTTGATCACATCGAAGAATCCAATTTGACGCGTTCAGTTCTTTTTCGTCATCGCGATTGCGGGCGACCGAAGGCGGAAGCTGCCGCCGAAGCCATTAGAGACATGAATCCGGACACCTGCGTTAAGCCGATGCTGGCGAACATCATCACCGACGTCGGGCTGGGGATGTTTCGCGAAGTCGATGTTGTGATCGGTTGTTTGGACAATCGCGAAGCGCGCCTGTGGGTGAACCGTCAGTGCTGGAAGGTTGGTACGCCCTGGATTGACGGTGGGATCCAGGAAATCAATGGCGTGGTGAAAGTGTTTGCGCCGCCAGACAGTGCCTGCTATGAATGCGCGATGACCGAAAACGACTACCGGCTGATCAATCTGCGTTATAGCTGCCCCTTGCTGCGACAGGAGGATCTACAGGCGGGCAAAGTGCCCACGGCCCCCACGATTTCCTCAATGATTGGCGGCTTGCAAGTCCAAGAGGCGCTGAAGTTGATTCATGGCATGGCCGTCGAAACGGGTGGTGCTATGATTTACAACGGCATCTCGAATCGAGTTTATAAGACGGCCTTCCAGCGTCGAGATGACTGCTTGAGCCACGAAACGTACCCCGAACCCATTGCGCTGGCGGTCTCGGCCAGGGAGAATACTGCAGAACAGCTGTTTGAGGCCGTGCGACAGCAGGCTCAAGAAAGCGGGACGATGCAAATGGCCCTGGAACGCGATCTGGTGGTGAAAGTAGAATGCCGGCAGTGTCAAACCAGCCAGACAATCATGCGCCCACTTCAGAAAGTGGGTGTGGATCAGGCCATTTGTCCCGAGTGCAAGCAGACCTCCAAGCCCGATCTGGAGCATAGCGTGGTCTCAGGCAGTGAATTGGCGCAATACCGATTAAGCGAATTGGGAATCCCACCCTTTGACATGGTCCGTGTTGAATTGTCAAAGGGAGAAAAAGTGTTCCTCCTCGACGCGGACCGTGACACTGCGATGGGTGCTCAGCCTCGCGGAACTGACTAAGAATAGATTGCTGCATGGGCGAAAACGTGGAGATTAAGTTCGGCGAACTCGAAGAAGCGCGACCCGAGGTGCGGCTGCGCCCAGACGAGAACAAGCACTTCGCGATCGCGCCGATTTTTGAACCCGCTGACGAGGATCTGCCGATCTTTGTGGATTTGGATTCGCTGGCCGACATGGAAGAGCACGCCTTGACGGACACCAGTGTCGAACTGGGTGGCGTGATGCTGGGTGGCCAATACGAAGATGAAAACGGTCGACCTTTCGTTGTCATCACTGACAGCCTCCGCGCAAGGCACTATGAGAGTACCAAGGGAAGCTTCAAGTTCACACACGATACCTGGTCCGAGATCACACGCGAGCGGGACGAGTTCCCAGACGATCTGCAGATTGTCGGCTGGTACCACACGCATCCGGATTGGGGTGTGTTTCTGTCCGGTATGGACATGTTCATCTGTGACAATTTTTTCAACAAACAACTCGATGTCGCGTTGGTCATTGACCCTTGCCGACAGGACCGCGGCCTTTTTCAGTGGACTGGCGACGAAACCGAACGCATCCGACGAACCGGTGGTTTCTTCGTGATAACATCGCGGTTTCGCGAAGACGAATTAGCACAGTTCGCAGCACAACTAGAGGGGAAGTTCGACATGGTTCAGGATCCACGGTTTCGCGGCGGTTCTCAACAATCGGCCCCCGTTGTCAATATTGCCGGGGGCCAACCGGCCTGGCAATCGATCGCGATATTGGGCATGTTAGCTATGCAGTTTTGCCTCATGTTGGTGGTTGCCGCGCGCTTGTTGTGGCCACCGGAAACGTCTACGGCAGAACTTGCTCAAGTGGCGGCGCTGCAAAAGAGCATTGAACAGCTTGCCGCCACCCGCACGGCAGAAGCGGACACGCGAGTCCAGTTGGAAGTGCTCGATCGATTCCTTAGCTCCCAACATGGGACGCCCGATGGTGTGCTTGCCGAACTGGCGAAAAAGACTGACGAAAATGCCGAATTGCACGATAGTATGCGAGGTCAACGTGCTTTGATCGCAGGACTCGACAGCACCGTCGGAGGCCTGAAAACCAAATTGGCATCCAGTGTCGAACGCACCGAGTCTCTAGACCATCGAATCGAACGGCTCACGACCACGATACGGGGGCTGAAGGACGACAATTATGATCTGCAAGGCGACTTGGCCGAGGCGAAGAAACCCGAAGAGGGCTCGAAAAACGCCTTGACGGAAGGTGTTGCTGGGATTTCCAAGTGGACTTGGATTGGAATTGGATCGGCGGTGGCCGTCCTCTTTGCCGCAGGAATCGCATTTTCCGTCGCCAATAACAAAAAAGAAGACGCTGAATTTGATGAATCGTCCGATGAAACTTCCGAAGAGGCGAATAGCTAGTAGGTCGCCGAAATGCCATAGAGCGGAGATATCCTGAGACCCGGCTGACGAGGGGGTCCGATCAATTTCACGGAGCAGCGATAGTGACTCAACAAGAACGCCACGAGCGCCTCGCCGCCGAGTTGGAGGCGATGCGCGCTTTGAAAAAAGCGACCAGCATTTTGGACTTCGAATTCACTGGTGATCCCCCCGATCGCTATTCGATCACCCTCCGAGGCAAGGGAATCAGCAGAGACACCAGTCCCCGCTCCGGTGTCGAGTTCGTCGAGTTTCACAAAATCGACGTGAGGTTGCCGTATTCCTTTCCGCGACGCCCGCCCGATATTCGTTGGATCACACCGATTTTTCATCCCAATATCTCGTTCAGTGGTTTCATCAATCTTAAGGATGTCGGTTTGCCGTGGGACCAAGACTTGGGGTTGGATGTCGTCTGCGAGCGATTGTGGGACGTCGCTCGCCTGCAATACATGGACTTGAGTAAAGCCACGAACTACGCAGCGAAGAACTGGTTCGACGATGAATCGACCCTTCAACTGCCTGTCGACGATCGTGCTTTGCGAGATCGGACTGCGCCACAAGGCGGCAACGTGATTCGGTATCAGCGTCGAGGTAACGAGCGACTTTCGCTCCCTGCTTCCCGTGATGCCGGGGATGTGTTGTTCATCGGCGAAGACACACCAACTCCGCCGCTGCCAATCCGCTCGCCACCCATTCGGCGTCGTACCGAAGGCGATGATGATCTGTTTTATATTGGAGATGATTGAACGACACCCACTTCACATGGGGTGTAGTCTCGGTATGGCAGTGAATTAGTGGTTTTCGTGTTGTGAATGTAGTTTTCTTGGCGTGTACTTCAAAATTGGTGTTTTAGAAAGGAGGCGTCCTCTGCGAAATTGATTTCGCAAAAAAACTCTCGCATGGCA
>PVBE010530887.1_pt1 | contig 23158 bp, 21 predicted proteins | sample 1631181 | NCBI WGS metagenome assembly PVBE01 (sample SAMN08397723, study PRJNA350692) | Marine metagenome, whole genome shotgun sequencing project. | isolation source: water | place: Pacific Ocean | collected 2012-04 | reverse complement strand
CCGGGCGCGACCGGCGCGATTTGGCCGTTTTGCAAATGTCCGTCGCAGAGCGGTTGTCTCCACGATACGGTTACCCCGTCTGGGACTGTGCGTGCGGTGCCATCGGATCGGGATCCGGGGGGTTCCCGGACCCGGACGAGGTCGCCGATGGATTGTTGACCCTTCTCGGACTCGGTGGCGTTGTCAGCGAGTCGATTGTCCCGACGGGCGACACCGGCACGATGGCCATGCAACACTACGACATTCCGAAGTCACTCGATCAACTCGCGGAAGTCCTGCGCGGTCACGGTTTCGTGATGAAGGCGAGCACCTGGAATGAGTCGGGTCACGATGTCCACTGCATATGGGTTCTGAGAGGATAATGATAAACATGCGCTACCGACTCCTGGCACTGCTGCTCCCTTGTTTGGTCTCGCTCGGCTGCGCTGCGAGCGGCGGCGGTGGTGCGTCCTGGGATGGTGAGGTGCAGGTGCACGGCGCACTCCGCGCGATGTTCCACCAGGGAGAGACCGGCAAGAAGGTCGGGATGGATGCGTTGCTTCCGAATCCGGATCTGTACGCGTTGGGTGCTCTCGTCGATCTCTCGGGAGAAATCACGGTGATCGGTGGCAAGGCGTATCTGTCCTATCCGGACGGCGACAACGCGCGAAACGAGGCCCCGTCGCACACGGATGCTGGCGCGACGCTGCTCGTCAGCGCGAAAGTTCCTTCGTGGAGCAGTCACGTGACCGGGAAGCCGATTCGCTTTGCGGAACTCGACAGGGAGATCGGCAAGCTCGCGGCTGCTGCAGGCATGAACCTCGACCGACGGTTCCCCTTCCTCATGACGGGTTTCTTCGACGATCTCCAGTGGCACGTCATCGATGGGACCCGACTGAAGAGTGGGGGGACTTCCCACCGCGACCACCTGGCAGCTGCCGTGAAGCTGCGGAGCCCACGCACGCGCGCCACCCTGATCGGTTTCTATTCGAAACGCGACGAAGGCGTGTTCACGCACATGGGCTCCGCGACGCACGTCCACTGCTTGATCGACGAGCCCCTCTCCACAGGACATGTGGACCACGTCACCATCCCCGCGGGGACAACGGTTCAGTTTCCTGCTCGCCCGACGAGATGAAAGCGGCTTCCACACAATGGGCCTCAGATAGCCACTAGAATCGCCGGTCGCCGTGATCAGTGATCCGGCCCAGTTCCATGTCGAAGCCCTTCCTCGGAGTCGTCCATCTTCCGCCCCTGCCTTCCGTCGCCAGCTGGCGCGAGAGCTTCGGCGCCGTGCTCGAACGCGCGCTCCGCGATGCCGAGGCCCTGGCCAAGGGCGGTGTCGACGGCGTCATCGTCGAGAACTTCGGTGACGCGCCGTTCCACAAGGGCACGCGCGACGACCCCGTCCCGCCGGACGTCGTCGCGGGCCTCGCAGTGGTGGCGGATCGAATCCGCCGGGAGTTCGGTCTGCAGGTCGGCATCAACTGCCTGCGCAACGACGGCATCGCGGCACTCGGAGCAGCGGTGGTCGTCGGCGCGACGTGGGTTCGCATCAACGTCCTGTCCGGGGCCTACGTCACGGACCAGGGCATCGTCGAGGGCGAGGCCGCGCGCGTGCGCGACTACAAGAACCAGCTCCAGTCCGACGTCACGATCCTCGCCGACTTCCTCGTCAAGCACGCGGCGCCCCTCGCCTCGGTGGACCCCGTCGCGGGCGCGCGAGATCTCGCCGAGCGATCTGGCGCCTCGGTCCTCGTCCTGTCCGGTAGTCGCACCGGCGAGGCCGTGGATCCCGAGCTCCTCGCCGACGTCCGGGCCGCGGTCCAGGGCTTTCCCGTGTGGATCGGTTCCGGGCTCGACCTCGAGAACGCCCCGAACCTGTGGCCACGTTGCGACGGGGCAATCGTCGGTACCTCCCTCAAGACCGGGGGTTCCGTGCTCGAGCCCGTCGATCCGGAGCGCGTGCGGGCGATGCGGGACGCGCTCCACGGGTAGGTCTTGGGTTTGCTGCCCGCAGTGGTCGAAAACGACCATGTGAAGGTCCTACTGCTAACACCGTCCCCCGTCGAGAAGCACCCCGGCTTCACCAACACCGTGATGCGCTACCGCGACGGCCTGCAACGCCGCGGTCATCTCGCCGAGTTGTTCGGAGTCACCACCGACGGGGATCTCCGCGAATCCCTCACCGGCAAGATCGGTCGCTTCAAGCCCGACATCGTGCACGCGCATGACGCGTTCCACATGGGGATGCAATTGCTCGGCCTTCGCGTGCCGTGGGTCGTGTCGATGAGCGGCGAGGATTTCCATCGCGACATGCGCGATCGTCCCGAGGGTCCACTCGTCTGCGAAGTCTTTTGCCGCGCGAACCGAACACTGGTCGCCACAAAGGGCGCCGTGGCGATGATGGAACAGACCATTCCAGACACGGTCGGCAAGGTCGACGTCGTGCCGCGCGCGGCGGTCAAGCTACCGACCCAGGGTACCGATCTCCGTCGCGCCCTCGGGATTCCGAAGAACCGGTTCCTGATCCTGCTCGCGGGCGGCATCCGTCCGGTGAAAGGTCAGATGCGCGCCGTATCGCTCGTGCCCACGATGAGGAAGTGTGGTCTGCAGGCCGAGATGATCATCGTCGGCACTGAGCAGGATAAAGGGTACTGCGAACAGTTGGCCGCCGCCGTCGAAGGAGTCGAAGGCGTGCGGATTCTCCCCGCCCTGTCCGCCGAGCGCATGGGTGCGGCCTATCTCGACGCCGACGTCGTGCTCAACACGTCTCTCAGCGAGGCGGCGAGCCCGACGATTCTGGAGGCCGGGATCCTCGGTCGACCGGTTGTCGCCAGCCGCGTGCCCGGCAATGTCGAGCTGATCCGCCACAAGGAAACGGGTCTGCTCTACGACGACGAACAGAGCATGGCGAAGACGGTCATCGCTCTCGCCCAGAACCGTTCCGCGGCGGGCGCCCTCGGTGTGCGGCTGCGGGAGGACTTCGAGCGCAGGTTCAAGCCCGAGAACGAGATCGACCAGCTGCTGGCAGCCTACGCGGCTGCCTGAGGAGTCTCTGCCGTGTAGCCAGGAGCGGCGTCCGTGCGCCGCGGCTTTCCACATGGGCGGACGGCGGATAGGGTTCCCGTCGCATGGCAACCCTGACCCCCAAGACCTCCCTTCTGTTCCTCTCTCTCGCCGCGCTGTTCGCACTGCCGACGACTTCGTTGGCGCAGACGTACCGCGACTTTCTGATCGTGCGCAATCGCGAGCAACCGCATCGCTCGCTGCTGCAGATCCGCGCCGGCTACCGCGCGGTCGATCCCGAGGGTGAAAACCTCAACACGGGGCTCGTCGACGACGCGGCTGTCGACGGCTTCATCCTCTACCACTCCAGTGAAGTCACCGCGAAGCAGGACTGGATCCTCGACATCTACGCTGGCCTCGACGGCATCTACCTCGGCTTCAAGGATGACCTCTCCCACGGGAAGAAGGCCCAGACGCGCCTCGAGTTGTTCGGCCGTCCGAAGGCGTTCTACCGCGAAGGCTTCTATCAGAAGGGCAAGTACGTCACGACCGGGCAGTACGAAGGCCGCGACTACGGCCTGCGAATTACGTCGGCGCAGGAACTCGAAAAGGGGATCATTCTCGATATCGGCGTGTTCGGTCGCACCAACGAATTCGACCGGAACAACCAGACTCGACCCGACTTCACCATCCCCGACGATCACTACGGGTACGGCGCCAGCATCGCCATCGAACAGAACAACGTCAAACTCGACCGTCAACTCGGACTGCCGCAGGCTGGGGTGATGATGACCGTGATAGCGGAGTACGAACTGAACAACAGCAAGAAGAGTTGGGGTTCACCGGCGTACCGCACGAAACTTCCGGACGGGTTCTATCGAGCCGATGCTCGCGTCGAGTTCTACGTCCCCAATGCGAAGAGCGGCGTGTGGGAGATTCTCGCGGACCTCGGCTACTACGACAGCGAGGACCGCGTGACGAGCTACCACGCCGAGCACATGCAGGGCTACATCTGGGGTGACGGCACGCTCGGCTACCGGATGTCTCTTGGGGATTCATTCGTGTTCAAGCCGTTCGCGCAGCTTCAGTACACGAAGACCCTCGACCAGAACGGCGTCACATCGAGCGAAGAGTTTTTCTGGGGCGGTGGGATCAACATGGCGTTGATCTTCAGCCAGAACATGGCGCTCGTGCTCGAGTACAGTTACGTCGACAACCCGAGCCGTGACCACGCGTCGCTCGCCAACGACTTCTACGGCGAACACCAGTTCTTCTTCGGGATGGATGTGTCGTTCGGGTCTGGCTACCGGCGCTGATGCGCGCGGTCGCCGTACTCGCCGTCCTGGCGATGGTCGCGATCGTCGTATCTTGGTTCATGCTATGTCGGGAGAGGGTCGCCTCGGGCCCCAACGCCGGTCTCGTTGGGGCGTGTCGGTTCTTGTGGTCGAAGCAGGCCGAGGATGGCGGCTGGCACAGCGATCAGTACGGAGTGCTGCGGTCGGGACAATCGCTGACGCCGAACAAGCTGTTGCCGATGTCCGAGCGGTAGTCAAGCAGCACGGTTGCGTCGTTGGTGCCGGTGTTATCGGTCGTACCTGTACGCGCGTGATCCAGTTTCGCGTGCCTGCCACCGTCACGTACTACGGTCCGGCAGCGCCGCCAAAGCGGGGTAGATTTCTTCGGAATCACTCGGAATAGGAACCACTACCGAAGAAGCAATCATGGGTTCGACTCAAAAGTTGGCCATCACGTTTGGCGTGTTGCTAGCGATGTACTTTGGCGCCGCCGTCTTGTTCGTCACGCAGTCCCACGCGCGAGTTGACGGCGACTCCAACCCGACGCCGCCTCCCCCCTGCGAGCAGGTGATCGTGAAGGACGACTCTCCGGGCCACTTCAAGCTCGCCCTGGAGAAGTCGGAGACCCTGCGGGATTCTCATTGGCGAATGCTCACCCACATGCTGAAAAAAGACCTGGAGCGCCGGTTCGGCGAAGTGGAGATCCTGACGTTCGGCGATCTCGCGACCTCCGAGCGGCCCGGCTTGATTCACGTCGAGATCGAGTCGCTGAAGGAGCGCCCGTACTGGGGTCCGAGCGGTCTCGGCTCGGAGAGAACGTTGCTGCCGTGCTACATCGCCCTGCGGATGACCGTGCGTTGTTCCTGTGCTGACTTGACGGTGCGCGTTCGGGGCATAACCTGAATCCAGGGTCATGGTTTTCGAACGTTTGCGATTCAGAGAGCACGTCTGGTACGCCTTCGAGGTGGGGCTGCTCGTCTGCTGCCTCTACGATCTCGGTGTGTGTCAGCACAAGCTTGGCATCGGGGAGGCGCGTGGATTGAGCACGTTCTGGTCCAACGCGGGCAGGGCCGCGACGCTCATCCTGGTCGTCTACTTCTGCTTTCAGATATTCGCCTGGTATCGCCGCCGGGCTTTGGGGCACAAGCGGAGCCGGGCGCGGTTGTTCCTCTCGAGTCAGGTGCTCGCGTGGTTATTCGTCCTCTACGACTCGTCGGACTTCCATGCGATTCGCGTGCACTTCGCGATCGGTCTCGGCGTCGGGTTCTACGCATTCTTCGAGATGGTGCGGGCGTTTGCCGCGAAGCGACTGTCGACGAAGGGTGTCCACCGCACGGACCTCGCCCTGTTCAGTATCTGCGCAATTCTGCTCGGACTCGAAATCCTCCTGCGGACGGTCGCGATGTTCAGCACGGCGGCGATCCTGGCCCACTCTGACGACACCGCGGCGGAGACGATGTTGCGAAACTCACCGGTGGCGAGGAAGTTCTACTACGGGTTCCCATTCAACGACTCGGCGCACTACGACACCCCATTCGGCACGCTGAAGTTGGGCCAGCGGCGGGTGCTCTCGATCGGTGATTCATTCAGCACGGGCGTCGTGCCGCACTACCACCACTTCACGACGGTAGCCGAGCGTGCCTTGCCCGGCGTCGAACTGTCCAACCTGGGCATTCCGGGTCTCGGGCCCTTTGAGTACCTGCACCTGTTGCGGACCGAAGGCGTGCCCTTGAAGCCGGACGCCGTGATCATCAACGTGGTCGTCGGGAACGATTTCGTCGAGGCTTGGCAGCGGCAGCGCGAGCGGACGGGTCAATACCGCACGCTGCTGGAATCGTGGTACACGCGGTCGAGTGTGTACCTCTATCTCGTGATGTCGCGCCTGATGTCATTCGCGACGGAAGCGCATCGGGTGTCATCGGAGCAAAAGGGGCACGGTTTGGATTGGGAGGAGGGCACGCGAATCGCGCAGCAGCCCGAGGAACTCGATCGTGCGTTTCCGTGGATCCACGAACCATCGGTGGAGCGTCCGACCATGTCCGACGAGTCGTTCTTCGAAATGGAGGTTCAACACGCCGTCGAAGCCGCGTCTCGTGAGATCGACAACTACGCGCCTGCGTTCTTCGAAGCGTTGGAACGCATCCGCGCGGAGATCGGGGGAAAGCCTTGGGCGGTCGTGATCATTCCCGACGGGTATCAGATCGACGATGCACTGTGGGACCGCATCAAGGCCGAGTTGCCCCGCACGTCATTCAATCGGTTCCGTGGCCAGGAAATGATCAAGGCCTGGGCCGCCGAGAAGGAGATTCCCTGCCTCGATCTCGTGCCAGCCCTCCGGGCCACGAAGTCCCTTGAGGACGGCCAGCGCCACGTCTTCCACCGGAACGACCCGCACTTCAACACCCGTGGCAACACGGTCGTCGGCGAGACACTGGCCGAGTTCCTCGCCAAACAGTTCGCGTTTCTCACGCGGGGTGGTTAGGAGTCGGGCTACTCGTGAGAGAGGCGACTAGCGCAAGAACTTGAACGACTTGATGACAGCATCCACGCCGTCCACGTCGTCGCCGACTCTCGTCACGCGGTGCAACGGCACGCGGTAGGGGCCCATCCGTCGGTAGTCGTCGTGCGACTCCCACACCACCAGAGGGGCGTTGTCGTCACGAGGAAGGAACGTCTCGACCGTCCGGAGTAGACCCGATTCTGGATCGATCGTGATCCGCAGCCGCGGCTTCGTCCAGTCCACGCGTTCGAGCAGCGCGACCTTCCGACCCATGTGTGAGCGTTGCCCGATCATCCGGAACTTGGTCTTGCCTTGAACCCACGCGGCGAGGAGCGTGATTGGGTGGCGGTCTCCCTCGCTGCGCAAGTCAGCCACTTCGCTGCCGGTAAGCTCACGTTTCTCTTTGCCGACCGTCTCGGAACCGATGAGCTTTTTTTCCTTGGTCTCTTCCACGCGGGTCGAGATGCGGGTTCCCATCACGTTGGTGGTCCGGCTCATGTTCGGTGACCGGAAGCTACTGGCGACCTTCACGACGAGGTCGTCCGGGCCCGTCCAGATCTCTGTCACTTCGTAGCCTCTAATCGCCGCGAGAGCGCCCTTGCCGGCGACGGTCTTCACGGCGTGGTCCAGGAGCTGATTCGTTTCCACCGCCCAGGTCTCGGCGTCTCCGGTGGATCTGCGGTACACGGGCGCCGTGACGACGACCTCCGTGAAGGTTGTCGGTGCGCCCTCAGGTACGGTGCCTCCGGCGACGACCATGGCGAGTTTGGTCTCCGACCAAGTCCTTGCCAACGCCCGCAGGTGATCCAGTTTAGCCAAGGAGTGCAAATCGCGGATCGGTCCCGGCGGGTTTTCCTCGTCGATCGCGACCGCGTTGGCGGCATCGAGCCATTCGTCGGATTGGTCCTGCCGCCGCGCCAGCCGGAACTGGACGCGTGCCTTGGCCTCGGCGAGTTCCTTGCCGAACGGCGGCGCCGTGCCGAGCGAGTTCCAAGCCTCATTCGTCGCGCTCCACACGCGTGTTACCGACTCGGGGTCGACGGTCGTTTGGAGGACGAGGAATCGACGGTCGTGAATGCCGATTTCGCGCACTTGAAACACGAGCTCCCGGTCGAGTTTGTTCTCGATGAACTCTCCGAGTCGCCCGCCGATACCTCCCATCGTGAGGCACTCGAGTATCACGCGCTGTTCGAGGGTGATCGCAGAGTTGGGGATCAGGATCGCGATGCGGCTTCTCCCCTCGTTCTCGATCCAACGCACGCCGGTCGGGATCGGGAGCACCTCGGGCGCTGCGACCACCTCTGCGGGAGTTGATACGGTCTGCCAGGCGGCGAGTGCGAACCTGGTCGACGCGACGATCGAGTCGCGCTCGGTCATTTCTGGCACCCAGACGCCGACCACCGCGCCGTTGGGCTGGTAGTAACGCCGCTGGAACAGCTTCAACTGCGCCAGGTACCGATCCTGGATCGACTCGATGATGCTCGTCCGGTCGAGATCGCCGTAGCGATTCCACTGTGATGCGTAGCTGACCGCAGGTTCGGATGACCACCGGTCGAGAAGCGATTGGATGAGTCGATCCTGGAGGGTTCCGAACTGAAGCTTCGTGATCGACGTGCTATTTAGTCGGATCGCAATCTCGTTCAGGGCCGCCTCCCATTGAGCGGTTGGGACGTGGATCGTGAATCGCGTGTGCGTCGCACCGACGTCGATCAGCAGGTCTCCGCCGCGTCGGTTGATCCACGTGCGCAGCGATGGACGTCCGTCGGCGATGGCGGGCGTGTCGCCGATCGCCAACGCTGTCAACTCGGGGAGCCCGATCGGTTGCTCCGAGTAGCCGATTGGTACGTCGATACGGATCGCACAGCGATTCGTGAGCAAGCGATGTCGCGGTGCGCCGAGACGGATGTTCAGTGTGAACGAGTTGACCGCTTTTGTGCGGTGCGCATCTCTTGTCACGAAGAGTTCGTTTTCCGTGATCGGCGGATTGCGCATCCAATCCGGCATCTTCCCGTCCACCTCATCAACGTTGCGAGGTCGGTCCGGGGGTCTCAGGCTGGAGTCGAGCGAAGCGTTCCAGCTCCAACACCCGATGAGAGGCAGCGTGGCGAGCGTTAGCAGCGTAGGGCGGGCCAACCTCATCGCGGCTTCCCCCCAGGCGCCGTGGTCAGCGTCTGCGATTTTTGGTCAAGCAACTCCGTCGCCAATCTTTGCAGTTCTTCGCCGGTGACCGTCGTCGTGTGTGAGTTGAGTTTCTTGGGATCAGGAACCGCCGCGCGGATCCATCGGCGTGCCAAGAGTTCCGCCAGTCCTTGTTGGTCCCCCAGCTGCCTTGCGCGGCGGGACTCCAGCGCTGTTCTTGCGCGACGCACCTGCGCTTCTTCGGGGAGCTTCTTGCGCAACTGCGCGAGTGCGGCCTTCACGTGTTTTGGCAGCAGGCTCTTGTCACCGAGGTTCGGATCCGGATCGGTGACCTGGATCAGCAGCCTGTTCCCTCCTGCCGGGAAACGGGCTTGCGCCCGCACGAGGACTTTCTCGTGACCACTGGCCCGAAGGGATTGAGGGAGGAACGCACGTTCATCGCCGGCGAGCAGCTCGATCAGAAGGTCGAGGCCGGGGGCGGACCTGGATGGGAGCGGGTACGCGACCATCAGCGTGTCGCCGTCGCTGACGATTGCAGATTCGAAGGATCGCAAGTCCACGCTTCCCGATTCGGGCTTCGCGGGAAGCGTGACAGGTTCGCGGAAGATCGCGTTGAGAACGTCACTGGCGAACTTCGCATCGAAGCCCCCGACCAGGATGTTGACCGACCGCGTCGGATGGTAGTTCCACCGATAAAAGGCCATCGCCTCGTCTTCGTCGATCACCCTCGCGCCGCCGCGAACGAGCAGCGAACCGGGTTTTCGCACCGGATCCGAGGCATCGAGCGTACGGCGCGTCAGATCGAGGTCCGGCGTGAGAGAGAGTCGCGCATCCCGAGCCAGTTTCGCCTCGTGATAGTGGCCAGCGATGCCGTGCAGTTCTGCACGGCGCGTGCGGAGTTTGAGTAGTTGCGCGACCTGACCGAGGCTGCGTGCTGGGAAGGACACGCGGACCCCCACGTGATCGTCGACGCGGACGAGTTCAGACCCACTGGTCGGTGCCTTGCGCAGGGCCTTCTCCCAAGCGAGTGGACTGGCTTTTCTCGGTCGCGCCATCGCGTCACCGGCTATCGCTTCGCCCACGAGCGACGCGCGGACTACCGCTATGGCAAGGTCGGGGTACGCGGATGGCTCGTCCTCGAGGCGAGCCGGATGAAGGTTGATCCAGTGAACGGTGCGCGTCTTCAGTGGAACGAGGAGGAAGGAGCTGCCGTCACCGGCGCGGACGAACGCGGGGTTCTGCGCGAGTCCGCTTGCACAGAGGACCAGCGCCAGCAGAAGCGGCAGTTCGAAGGTCGGTTTCCTTGCTCGCGTTCTCATCGTCCACAGCCTCGGAATCACGTCGTCATTCCGTGGTCGAGCCTTCCACCGAGTCGCCCTCGGTGGGCATCACCAATCCGCGCTTGGATTCTCGAGTGAACTCGAGGATCCGCTGCACACACTCGTCCTCAACGGCCATGGGTTCTGCGCGAGTAAGCCTCTCTTCGAAGGTGCCGTCGCTCCAGAACAGCTCGCGGAACGCCTTCTTGATCCTCGCGATCTGCGCATTCTCGAACTTGTGTCGCTTGAGGCCGATGATGTTGATGCCGACGAGTCGGGCGCGGTCGCCCTGCACCAGCGCATAGGGTGGTGAGTCCTTCGAGACCATTGCGCCGGCGCCGACCATGACGTGGCAGCCGACGCGCGCAAACTGGTGCACGCCGACCATGGCGCCGAGAATCGCATGGTCCTGGATCACGGTGTGGCCGGCAGCCATCGAGCCATTCGTGAAGACGACGTGGTCGCCGACGCTGGAGTCGTGGCCGACGTGGCATCCGGCCAGGAGCATGTTGTGGGAGCCGACCTTCGTGATTCCGCTGCCGAACTCCGTCCCGCCGTGGATCGTGCAAAACTCGCGGATCTGGTTGTTGTCGCCGATGCGCAGGGTGCTCCGGAGCGGCGGCGCGTCGATTTTCTTGTCTTGCGGCATCGTGCCGAGGACGGCGTGTGGGTAGACGATGTTGTTCTCGCCGAGGTGGGTGTCGCCGTCGATGACGACGTGGGACTGGAGCCTGCAGCCAGCTCCGAGCATGACCTCGGGACCGATTACGCAGTACGGACCAATCTCGACACCCTCGCTGATCACCGTGGTCTCGGCAACTACGGCGGTCGGGTGAACACCCATGTGCTGCTGCAAGTCTCTTTTGCTAGTGGGAAGGCGGACGCCCGCAACCATACCGGCCGCGTCGGGAGGTTGCGGGGAAAATCCGGATGTCGAGGGGGCACTGGCAAATCCCGCTTGGGAATGTCGGATGGGTTCGGCACGATGGTCAGGAGTGACCATCTTCAAGGGAGAAACCGTTGCCGTGGGTGTTGCCCTCGGACCCGTCTTCTTGCAGGGGTACGCCGCCGCCGAGGGCTACCCCAAGCGCGTGTCGTCCGACCAGATCGAGGAGGAGTTGAACCGATTGCGCGACGCGCTGGCTCGCAGCCGCGATCAGATCGAAGAACTCAAGGACAAGCACGGCGGCAATCTGGGCCGGAACGAGATCCGTATCTTCGACGCGCACATCGGCTACCTGTCCGATCCGAAGTTCATCGACGAGATCGAGCAGATGGTCATGGAAGAGCGCCTGTCGGTGCGGTCGGGCATTCACAAGGCGGTGCAGAACTACGACCGGATCTTCCAGCTCGTCGAGAATGATTACCTGCGCAAACGCGCTGGGGACCTGCGCGATGTTTCGACGCGGCTCCTGCGGAACATCGAGGACGGGGAGACCGAGAGCGAACCGAATCGTCCGCCGGGTCGCTACATTCTCGCGGCCAAGAAGCTATCCACCGCCGACATGTTCAATCTCGACAACGAACAGGTCGAGGGCATCGTCGCGGAGGAGGGCGGGATCAGTTCGCACGCTGCGATCCTCGCACGTTCGATGGGCATTCCGACGATCACCGGTATCCGTGATCTTCCCGCGAAGATTCAGAACGGCGCCTTCGTGATCCTCGACGCGGGCTCGGGTGAATTGCACGTCAATCCAGACGCGCGGCTGCAGGAGGAATACCAACGGACCAGCGCCGAGACCAAGGGCGTGGAAATGCCCGAGCAGGACAAGCTGCACGCGACGCGCGATGGCGTCGCGGTTCAGTTGATGGCGTCGTGCGGAAGCGCTGGCGAGGCCAACCTCGCGCGGACGATGGGCATGGATGGGATCGGGCTCTACCGGACGGAGTTGTTGTTCCTCGTCGAGGAGCGTATGCCGACGGAGGACATGCTCGTCCATCAGTACTCGGAGGTAGTCAAAGGCGCTCGAGGCCAGCGTGTCAGCTTCCGATTGTTGGATGTGAGTTCGCGCACGCGCGTCATCACTCTTCCGACCGAGACCGAGCGCAATCCGGCGATGGGAATGCGCGGGATCCGTGCGTTGCTCGTCGATGGCGCCATCTTGCGTCGTCAGGTGCGGGCGATCCTGCGCGCGGCTGCCGGCGTCGACAACATCGGTCTGCTCGTGCCGTTCGTGACGGGGCTCTCGGACTTGCAACGGGTCAAGGCCGCGATCCTCGAGGAGCGGTTGGAGCTTCGCAAGAAGAAGATCCACTGCGCGGAGACGCTCGCCGTCGCCCCGATCATCGAGATCCCGGCCGCGGCGTTCGTGCTACACGCGTTCTTGAACGAAGCCGACTTCGTCGTCGTCGCGATCGACGACCTGCAGGCGCACCTCCTCGCGGCTGACCGCGACAATACGACCGTGCGCGACTACTACGAGACCGTGCACCCGGCGCTCTTTGAGTTGACGGCACGCATGACGAAGGATGCCATCAAGGCTGACAAGAAGCTCGTCATGTTTGGCGAGGGCGCCGCGGATCCGATGCGGGTACCGTTCTTCATTGGCGTCGGCATCACGGACTTCAGCGTCGCGCCGGTGCGGTTGAACGGGATGCTGAAGGTGCTGCATCGCTTCACCGTCGCGGAGTGCAAGAAGATCAGCGAGAAGATCCTCAACGCGCCGCGGGCGTTGGACGTGCAACGGGTGCTCGTGCGCCTGGTCCAGGAATAGGCGCAGGCCATGGTCGAGAAGCGCCGGTTTCGCTACAGCGTCGAGTCCAGATTTGATCTGCGGCTCGTGTTGTTCAGTCACGGATGGATCGACCTCGAACCGTTTTCCTGGTCCGAGGACGACCAGCAGCTGATGGGCGTGCTGCCCATCGGGCGCAAGGCGGTGGACTTCTCGCTTCGCCAGAGCAGCGATGCGCTAGTCGTCACCGTTGCGAGCCAGCGCGCGCTGACGGCGTCCGAGGCCGAGAAGGCCAGGGCCTTGGTGCCACGCATGCTTCGTCTGGACGAAGAGCTCGGGGAGTTCTGGGCGATATGCGAGAGGACGCCTCGATTGTCGTGGGTCGCGGCGCGAGGTGGCGGGCGCATTTTTCGGTGTCCGTCGGTGTTCGAGGATCTGATGAAGCTCCTGTTCACCACGAACTGTTCGTGGGCCGCGACGAAGTTGATGACGAGCCGGCTCATCGCCGCGCTCGGTCCGAAAGCGCCGTCCGGGCGCCGCGCCTTCCCCAGCGCCGCGACGTGCGCGGCGCTGGACGAACCGTTCTACCGGGAGGTCGTGCGCGCGGGCTACCGCGCCGTCTCGTGCATCGGTCTCGCCAAGAAGTTCGCGACAGGCGAGGTCGACGAGGCGTGGTTCACCGACCGCGCGCTACACATCGATGACGTCCGCGAACGTCTCCTCGCGTTGCCGGGGTTCGGTCCCTACGCCGCGGGCCAGGCGATGCGCACGCTCGGACACTACAAGGACCTGGCTCTGGACTCGTGGTGCCGCGCGAGGCTCGCCAAGATAGCTGGCAAGAAGAAGCCTCCGGGCGACAAGACGGTCGCCCGCCGCTACGCGTCGTTTCATCCTTACGACGGCCTCGCGCTGTGGATGGACCTGACCGCGGAGTGGCACGGGGAGGGATGATCGCCGCTACTTTCCGCTTCATGGTCGGGGGAACGACGGTCGTCACCCGCGGCGAGCGACTATGATCCCGCCCCAGGAGAACGATCATGACCAGGCTTGCCATTCCCCTTCTCGCGACTCTCTTCGTCACCGCTTGTGTCTCCTCCCAGTCCACGGTCGCCAACTTGGATGGCCAGGACGACAATTGGGATGCCTGCACGAGCATCATGGTGAGTCGTGGCGCCACGAAGGACGGGTCGGTGATGATCACGTACTCCGCGGACGCCGCGTTTCTTCCCAAGCTCCTGCATCACACGGGAGGACCCAAGAAGGCCGGGACGATGATCGACGCCGTCGGGTGGGAAAACGAGCGAGTGCGCGGTCAGGTTCGGCAGGTCGCGCGCACGCACTCCGTCGTCGGCTTGATGAACGAATACCAACTCGCGCTGGGTGAGACCACGACGGGGGGGCGGCGGGAGCTGCGTGACCGGAAGGGCATTCTCGACTACGACGCGCTGATGTGGTTGACGCTGCAACGTGCGAAGACCGCCCGCGAGGCGATCGCCACGATCAACTCCCTGTGCGCGGAGTACGGCTACGGGTCGGGCGGCGAGACCTTCGCCATCGCGGACAAGAACGAAGCGTGGGTGATGGAACTCATCGGCAAGGGGCCGGGGGTGAAGGGCATCGTCTGGGTGGCCGCGCGCGTCCCGGAGGGCTTCCTCTCCGCGTCGGCGAACATGAGCCGGATCACGACGTTCCCGCTCGACGATCCGGACAACTGGCTGTATGCGAAGGATGTCGTCACGTTCGCGACCGAGAAGGGATTCTACGACCCGAAGGCAGGAGCTCCATTCAGCTATCGCGACGCCTACCACCCGACCACCCGCCCGACTTCGAAGCGCGCGTGCGCGACGCGGATCTGGAGCATCTACCGCCGCGCGGCGCCGAGTTCGACGTTCTCCTCCGACTTCCACCGCGGCGTCGAGGGTTCGAAGGACTATCCGTTGTTCGTGCGCGCGGAAAAGAAGCTGTCCGTTCGCGACGTGATGGGGCTGATGCGCGATCACTACGAAGGCACGGACTTCGACATGACGAAGGGCATCGACGCGGGACCCTTCGGAAGTCCTTACCGGTTCCGCGGTCTGAGTTTCCAGCTCGATGGCAAGAGCTACTGCTGGGAACGTCCGATCGCGACGCAGCAGGCCGGCTTCGTGATGCTGTCGCAGTGCCGCAACTGGTTGCCGGATTCAGTGGGCGGCGTCTACTGGTTCACGCCGGACGACGCATACACGTCGTGTTTTACGCCGCTCTACTGCGGGATCACGCGTCTCCCCAAGTCCTACACGGTCGGAGACCACGACAAGTTCTCATGGGACTCGGCCTGGTGGGTCTTCAACCACGTCTCGAACCTCACCTACGATCGGTGGTCGCGCGTCCTGCCCGATGTGCAGAAGGTGCAGGTGGTGCAGGAGGAGATGTTCCTCAAGATGATGAAGGCGATCGACAGTGCTGCGACCGAGTTGGTCAAGACGGACCGAACGCTGGCTCGGAAATTCCTCACCGACTGGTCGGTCGGCACGGGTGATCGGTTGTTCGAGACCTGGCGCGAACTCTGCGGCCTCATCATCACCAAGCACAACGACGGCTACATCAACGAGATCGTGGGGCGACCGCGCGGCGTCGGATATCCTGAAGCGTGGCTGCGCGAAGTGTTGAAGAAGAAGGGTGACAAGCTCCGGTTGCCAAGCGAGTCCGGGCGGCGGGGATCGAGGTAGCCGAGCAGGACGCGTTCACAGTCGCCGGGTATTGCGGCGCCCCTTCTCGAGTTTTCTGTACGCGCAGCTGGATTAGGAACCTCCCCTCGCCGTCTCCAGTGCACACTCAGCCCCAACCTCGGAGATGACAGACATGGCCATTTCTCGTCCGTTTCGCGTTTCGACCGTCCTTTGCCTGGTTCTCGGATTCGTTGGTTGCGCCCAGTACGAGAGGCCGGGCTCCAAACAGTCCTTCATGCTCGACATCTCCGACGGCATGGTGTCGATCTCGGTGAGCGAGGCGGGGATACCGCTCGATGAGTTCATCCGCGTCGCGCAGACGGTGACCGGCAAGGTATTCGCCTACTCGAGGAAGGAGATCGCAGGAGATGAGCACAGGATCCGCTTCACTGGTCAGGTGAAGGTCGAACGCGAGAAGTTCTTGGAGTTCTTCAAGACACTGCTGCACGTGAATGCTCTCTCGTGCGTGGCCAGGGGCGAAGGCGCGAATCAGGTCTTCGAAATCACTTCGATCTGATCGCGCGTTCACCGGCTACGTCGGATCCGGCTAGCGAATCGCGAAGTTGTACGTGTTGCCGAGCCCCTTCATGCTCCACGTGCGGAGGATCGCCAGCGTGGTCGTATCGTACTCGAGAATGTTGCCGACGAAGTTGCTCTGGATGCCTGTTCCGACCAGCGCGTAGAGCCGATCTCCAGCATCCGAAACCTCGACGTCGTACACGTTCCAGGTCGATTGAATGCCTGCTGCGATGTTCGTGATCTTGCCGTAGTTCGGGCTCGTCTTGTCGATGTCGATTCGCACGACGCCTGCTGGAACGCTCAGTGAAGACCGGGGCGTATTGCCGACGTAGAGATAGCGGCCGCGGGGGTCCGCCACCATGCCACGGATGACGACGCCGAACCCCTGCGGGCCGAAGGCCTTCGTCAACTGCATCGTGCCGATGTCGACGAGGTGGATGGCCACCTGTGTGCCGAGACCGGCTACCGCGATGGCGATGGTGTTGTCGTCGGTCTTGCACGAATCCCAGATGTACTGACCGCGCACCTTGTAGAGGCCCGTTTGTTTGTGCCACGTGGCGCTACCCAACTTGGTGTCGAGCCGGCGCAGCTCGCCACCGCCGCCGAACAGGCCGAGCGTGCTCAGGACGCCGACCTCGCCGTTCTTGTTGAACGTCATCCGCAACGCGTCGATCGTCGTGCCGAGCGGGATGTTGCCACCCGGGTAGGGCTTGCCGAAGTTCGGCGCGCCAGGAATCGCCCAGACGACCTGGACCTCCGGCGTGCCCGAGCTAGAGGTCTGAATGACGATGTAGTTGCGGACCCCGTCGGGGTTCCACGTGCAAGACCACGGCGCGCCACTAGTCGGGAACCCGGAGACGAACGTCGGCGGGAACACCCGGCAGTCGTAGAGCGCGACCATGTTGGTCCGACCGCTTCCGACCATCATGTGTGTCCGCGTGCGCGGCATCATGCCCGGAATGTCGACGTTCGTCATGGTCGTGTGCTTGAACGAACTCTGCACGCCGGTGTCGAGATTGATCGCGACTTGCGGACTGGTGGTACCAGTGGAACGCGTGCCGATCAGCAAGCCGTAGTTCATGACCCGGATGTCGAGTCCCTGGGTCGCCGAGAAGCCGAGCGCGCCGCCGCCGGAGTCGGCGATGAACGCCTGCTCATGTGCGACGACGCCGAGAATTGTCGGCGTATTCGGGAGCGGCACCGGGTAGGTCGCCGAACCAGTGGTGTCGAGTGTCACGAATGGGAACTGAACGCTCTGACGAAAATCGATGAGGCTGCGGACGCCGCCGATTACGAAGTCGGCTTTCTGCAGTGAGAGGAAGGCGACTGCCGTCGCGTTGGGCAGGCCACGGTCGATGGTGATCCCGAACTTCGTGTTGCCGGGTCGTGGGGTGCTCGATGCCCAGAGGAACGGGACCTTGCCGCCGGTCCCCGCCGTGCCCTGGCCGTAAGATGCGAGGCCTTGTGCGCTGATCGAAGAAGAGATCGCGAGCGTCAGCAACCCTGCGAACGAAAGGAGACGGGCTTGGTTTGTGTACTGCATGGTATTTCCGGGGGAGTGATGGCGAGGCAGCACCGTTGCGGGGGCGGGTAGGAACGCGCCATTGGAACCCCGTCCCGCCGACCGCGCAAGGGGGAGGGGAGGTAATGCTCCTTGCCGCCGGCGATCGCAGGATGGCTCTTTTGTTCAGAATCATCCCGCGAAAACGACCGTCGAACTGACCACGGGAAAGGTGTTCCCCGGTCGGTCTGTCGCCCCATGATCGGCGCGGAGTGGCACGCGAGATCGAAGAAGTAGGAACGCAGCAGGGTATCAGGCCTGCTTTCGCTTGCCGCGTATGACCGCTACGACGCCGCCGATGATCAGTGCGCTGCCGAGGACCGTATTCCACGTTATGGCTTCACCGGAAATCCAGCCGATGATCAGGGCGATCACGGGCGTGACGTAGGCGACCAGTGCGAGACGGTTCGCGTCGGCGTAGCGGAGCAACCAGAAGTAGATCCCGAACGTCACGACCGTGCCGAAGACGGCGAGATAGATGATGCTGAAGATCGCGGGCGGCGTCCAATCGAACTTGGCGTCGTGTTCGGTGGCTACCGCGAGCAGCAACAACAGGGCTGCGCCGAGGAGCATTCCGTTTCGATTGAGCAGCGTGGAGTTGGTTGTGGTGCCGTGCTTCTTGATAAGCGTGGTCGAGATGGCGCAGGCCAGGGGACTGAGCAACAGGATGCTGGCGGCGGGTAGAGCTTCGACACCGAACTTTTTGAGATCCGTCAGGAACAAGAATGCGATGCCTCCGAGTCCCACGGCGAATCCGAGCCACTGCACTCCACGCAGCTGCTCGCCAGGCAGGAAGCGGTGCGCCATCCCAGCCATCATCATCGGAAACACGCCCCACAGCACGGCGACCAATCCGGACGGCAGCACGATCTCCACGCAATACACGATCCCGTAGGACACCGCGAAGTTCAGGACGCCCACTTGAATCCAGAGCGAGGTCCGAGGTGAACCTCCACTCTCGCGACGACCGAGCGTCATCGCGACGACGGCCATCAGGACCCCCGCGATCGCGAAGCGAATGCCCGAAGATGTGAACGGCGGCAGGTCCTTGATCCCGACACGGATGATGAACCACGTGCTGCCCCACAGTAGGCAGATCAGGGCGACCAGCAGGTTGATCGCCTTCGCTGCCGGTTGCTGCATTGCGGCGAACCTTACCGCCATGAGGTCTGTGATTCACCAAGCGCAACGACTGCGAAGACGCTTGTTCCGGTGAGAGCGGCGCGGATCGGAAGAAGAATGAGATCTCGGTGAAGGTGCCGAGTTCCAAGGCCGGCGAAGCCTGGGTCGCCACGTTGAGCCCGAAGGTCCAGCTTGCCTACTGGGAGATGTTTGCGTTGGACACACTGAAGGAGAAGGCGAGGGAGTTCCCGGCGAAATTCGAAGCCGACGCGGATGGCGTGCAAGTGGTGTCTGCGCCGAAGGGTAGCGGCCTGCTTGCGGGCGATCGCCTGCTCGCGGTGGATGGCGAACCGATGTTCGGCGCGAGCAGCATCGCGTTCCTGCGCTCGTGGCTGGTCTGGAGATCGAAGCAGCGGGTCGCGTGCAAGGTCCGCCGGGGCAAGTCGATCGTGGACCTCGTCGTCGACCTCTGACGGGCTAGAGCGCCGCTCCGCAAAACTTGCAGTTCGTCGCGTCGTGATCGTGACCCTCGGCGAGACAATCCGGACAGACTTGCGTCGTAGGCGTCTTGCGCGAAGTCGAGTGGATGATCTCCGCGGTCATGATGCCTGTCGGGACCGCCAGCATCGCGAAGCCGGTGATCATTAGCACGGACGCGAGCATCTTCCCACCAGGCGTCACGGGAACCGAGTCTCCGAACCCGACCGTCGTGACGGTGACGATGGCCCAGTAGACGCTCTGTGGAATGCTCTTGAAGCCCTCGTTGGTCTCGCCCTCGATGAGGTACATCGAGGCCCCGATGATGACGACGATTGTCGCAATCGTGAAGAGGAAGACGGTGAGCTTCGGAATGCTGTTGCGGAGTGCGCTGGCCAGTTGGCTCGCTTCGCCGAGAAACCGGGCCAGCTTGAATACACGGAACACGCGCAGCAATCGCAGCGCCCGGATCACGATGAGGGACTGCGCGCCGCCGAACACGAGGCTTAGGTACGTCGGCAGGACCGCGAGGAAGTCGACGATCCCGAAGAAGCTGAAGACATATCGCAGCGGGCGCCGGACGCAGTAGAGCCGCAACAGATACTCCACCGTGAACAGGCCGGTGAACACCCACTCCATCGCGATGAGTGCCGTGCCATACTCGGCGCTGATGGAGACCACGCTCTCCAACATCACGGTGAGGATGCTCGCGACGATGAGCAGGAGGAGAGCCACGTCGAAGAACTTCCCTGCCGGCGTATCGGCTTCGAAGATGATGTCGTAGAGGCGCTGTTTGGCTGAACCGTCCATTCCTTTGCCTTTTGTAATCCCGCCTCGGCAGGCGCGTCCAATGCGTGGGCCCCTGATTTCGTTCCCGAGATTGTCTGTTCCGAGTTGGGACCGGGCTCGTAGGGTGATAATCGGCCACCGCCGACCGAACCCATCACGAAATGACCATCGACAGATCTCTGGTGATCCTCCTGTACGGCGTCCTCGCGGCCAGCACCCTCGCCGGCAGCCTCGACGCGCAGCGCGGACAAGCGCAGTTGATAAAGCAGCGCGCTGCAAAGCTGAGCAAGCCGTTCCTCGAGAACGCGACCTGGGCCCTTGACTACGACAAGGCCCGGGCGGAGGCGAAGAAGCAAAAGAAGTGGTTGCTTACCTACTTCACTCGCAGCTACGCGCCTTGAGGTTCGTGCGATCGACTCGAGAGCCGTGTGCTCGAGAGCAAGGAGTTCAAGGGCTTCGCCGACAAGGTCGTGCTGCTCCTTCACAACACGTCGAAGGTCGAGGGAGAGCCGTACCCGAATCTCCTGCGAGAGAAGGGTGGGAATGGATTCCCGACCGTGTCCTTCATGGATCACACCGAGCGGGTGCTCTACCAACAGCCGTTCAAGAAGTTGGACCTGCCCGAACTCGAGAAGTCACTTTCGAGACTTCAGAGTTGGAAGGCACTCAAGACCCTCGACGAGGGCGATGGGCAGAACGCGTGGGCGCTGTTCCTGATGGAGATGGACTTCGGCATGCATGAGTTCGAGGGGGCCGCCGCGCAGATGAAGAAACTGGGCGACAAGATCACGGCCAAGGACAAGAAGTGGCTCACGCCGAAGATGGTGGAGCTGGAGTTCCTCTCGCACCTGAAGACCATCGACGTTGCGAATCAGAAGACGCTGGTCGCCGCGGGCGCGAAGTTCGTCGGCATGATGGAGAAGGACCGCATCCCGCAGGGTGACCAGAAGACGACGTTCTGGCAGGGTGCCCTGAAGTACGCCCACTCGAAGATGGACGTCGATCTCTTCGAGAAGGTCCTCAACCGTGGCAAGAAGGAACTCGTCGGCGACTTCCGGCTGCAGCGCTATCTCAAGAACGTCGAGAAGCAGCTCGAGCAGATGAAGAAGGCGAAGGAGTCGGTTCGATAGCTGACAGGCCCAACCGTAGTCGTCTACTTCTGAGTAGGGGCCCGCGGCCCGACGTCGGACTCCATTCGGGTGATCTTGCCCTCTTCGAACCACATTCGGGCGAAGCCGCGTCTGCGCTTGCCGTCCTTGCCGGTGCGCAGGATCCAGGCCCTCACGTCGAAATCGCCGCCGCGGCGGGTGTTCAACTCGCTGCCGCGCGGGACCGGTCGAGAACTCGGTGAGTCGTAGAGCGACCAGAGCACGCCGAACGCCTTGGCCGCGTCCATCGCATCGGTGCGTTGGAGATCCCCGATTTCTTCAGTGAGCAGCCTGTTCCACGACGCCTTCTTCCCGGGGTGGAAGATCGAGGCCTTGCCTTCGAATTGACGGAAGAAGACGACGCCGTTCTTCCCGCGCGCCGCGAAGAACCTGCTGCCCAGGTGGGTCTCCAGCGCGTTGTCCGAGATCGGCGCGAGCGAGTCGGGTTTGCCCAGGTTGATGCAGGCCTTGTCCGTGGTCAGGAGTTTCTCGATCTGCCCGCGGATCGATCCGGTGACCTCTGTTCCCGGCGAGTAGCTCTGGAGTTCGTAGACGTGTCGACTCGCGCCGGTGGAATACCGGACGACGCGCTTGATGATGCCGGTGCCGCGCGATAGCCACATGGTCTCGTTCGTGTTGCCGAACATCTGGCTCTTCATCTTGAACTCGAGTCGGATCGCGTCGAACGTGCCGGCTGGCACCGTGACCTTCTCACTCATCGCCTCGATGCTGCCTTCGTAGTGCTTCGCGAGCTCTCGCTTCTTCGGGTAGTCGGCCGATCCCTCGGTCGACATGGAACCGGTCTCGGTCCATTTCCATTTCGTGGAGATCCCGAGTGGGCCAGGGATGAGTTTTGTCGGTTGCCGCGGCGTCACACCGCGCATGCCGCCGAGATAGCGGTTGCTGAATCTGTAGATGCCGTCCTTGCGCGCGGCCCAGTATTGCCACGACCGGTAGGTCCCCCGGAGCGTCCTCACTTCCCAGCAGAGATCCTCGGCGGACTGATCGATCGCGACGTCGAGGCCGCTCGTCGGACTAGGGCCTTTGCCGACATGGACCTGTCGGACGCAGCGCCACTCCATCGCGATGGGCTGGCGGTCGTCGACCTTGAGGCTCCAGTTCCACTTCGCCCCGGGGGCGAGGGGAAGGAACGCGATCATGCTGTTTGGCGGCGGGGTCTTGGCCTTGGCTCGGGGAGTGCCCTGGGCGACCGCTGGGATGGCAGCGCAGACCAGCAGGCCTGCGGTGACGACCGCGCGGCGGCGACTCGTGGTGATCGGCATGCAAAGAGCATATCGTCTCCTGTGTGTTGAAGATCGGTGACCTTGAGATCGAGATGCCCGCGGTGCAGGCGGCGCTCAGTGGCTACAGCGACCTGGCGATGCGTCGGGTGGCGCGGGCACACGGTGCGGCGTTCTGTTTCAACGAGGTCGTCGTCGATCGGCTCGTGCTCCAGAAGGGCAAGCTGAAGCGCCGCATCCTCGATCTCTCCAAGGACGACCACCCGGTCGGTGGTCAGATCATGGGGACGGACCCGGTCGTGTTCGGCGAGGCGGCGGCGCGAATGGTGACCGCGGGGTATGACCTCATCGACATCAACTTCGGTTGCCCGGTGAACAAGGTGATGGGACGGTGTCGAGGTGGCTATCACCTCAGTCAGCCGTCGGTAGCCCTTGACATCGTCAGGAGCGTGTTCGAGACGGTCGACGATCGCGTGCCCGTGACCGTGAAGATGCGACGGGGAATCGACGACACTGCGGAGTCCGAGAGGAACTTCTTCAAGATCCTCGATGGAGCCTTCGCGATCGGCGTCGACGCGGTGACGGTTCACGGTCGCACGGTGCAGCAGAAATACGTCGGCCCGAGCAAGTGGGATTTTCTCACGAAGGTCAAGCGTCACGTCGGCGACCGCGTCGTGCTG
>PVBE013011993.1_pt1 | contig 23161 bp, 18 predicted proteins | sample 1631181 | NCBI WGS metagenome assembly PVBE01 (sample SAMN08397723, study PRJNA350692) | Marine metagenome, whole genome shotgun sequencing project. | isolation source: water | place: Pacific Ocean | collected 2012-04 | reverse complement strand
CTCCGGTTCTGGCTCCGGCTCTGGCTCCGGTTCTGGCTCCGGCTCTGGCTCTGGCTCCGGTTCTGGCTCCGGTTCTGGCTCCGGCTCTGGCTCCGGTTCTGGCTCCGGCTCTGGCTCGGCGACAACCGGTTCCGGTGGCTGCATTGGGAAGGGGATCCGTGGTGCGGTCACGGGCAGTGTCGCGGCCGGCTCGCCCTCCTCTACGAAAATCGGCGCGTCAGTGGGCGCCGCCACCACCTGCTGCTCCTCATCCGACAACTCGAACGCGGATTCGGGCAGACGCATGACGATCTCGTCTAGCGGCAACACGATCCCGTCAGGCGGGAGCCCACGCGAGAAATCGTTGGGCGAGCCCGCAAGCCCCCCGATGGGAAGCTGGGTCAGCAAGTCGGCGGCTGAGACACGTACTTCCCCGCGCTCGAGCTGCGGGGCGATTGCGTCCCAATCGAAGGAAAACTCGCCACCAGTGACGGTCTCGACAGCTTCCTCAACAGACCCCCGAAGCAAGTCCTCCGGCAGGGATCGCAGGACGACTTCGGCCGGGAGCTTTATCACCTCGACCGGCCCGTCGCTGGGCTCAGGCGTGACCTCGGTTGGTGGTTCCGGCTCAGGCAGAGCCACGATATCGGGCTCGGTAGCGATCGACACGGGCACTTCCGGCACGACTACCGGCTCCGCGGGCTCGACCTCGGGTTCTGGCTCCGGGTCGTCGGCCAGCGCCTCGCCCAGCACGGGCTGAGGCCGCGCATCTTCGGCCGGTTCTTCCATCGCGTCATCGGTCTCAGGCGCCGTCAGTGACGGCTCCGCCGGCTTGGGCATCCTTGGGGCCGGCGGCAGCGGCTCCTCATCTTCGACGTCAACGACGACCGGCTCATCCTCATCCGCCAGAAGCCCCGTAGTAGGAGCGGGATCCGGCTCGACATCCGGCTCGACGTCCGGTTCGACATCCGGCTCGGCGTCCGGTTCGACGTCCGGCTCGGCGTCCGGTTCGAAATCCGGTTCTGCCGGCGAGTCCTCAATCTCATCAGTCATCAACTGGTGAAGGAGTTGCTCGCGGGTTATCGCTCCGGCAGTCACGGCTTCGGGAACGTCGACCTCCGCTACGGCACCAGACCTGTCGGCCTGACGTCGCGCGCTGAGTCGGCGGAAGGCGTACACGGCGATGGCTACGCAGATCACCTGGACGACCACGGTCGGCCAGTGCACGGCCCAAGAGTATCCGAAATCATTCGGGGTAACGAACGAGACTGCGAGTGCGGCGACCGCGCGGAAGGCCAACCCCACGACGACGCGCATGAGGCTGGGGCCCACTCGGAACCCCGTCGCGGGAGGGACAAACAGTGTGCCGATGTAAACCGCCACTTCAGCGAAGAGAACCAGCCACCACGAGTCCCCGAACGCCCCCGGGCTGGGTGCTGGTTCAGCGACGTAGCGCTGAATCAGTAGTCCCAGGATGATGGCGGACCCGACGCACATGACGGCCCACCAGCCAGCGTGGGTTCCGCCGTCCTCTGCGCGTGGATGCTGGTCGTGATCCTCAACCACTGTCGTTCCCCTCCGGATGACATGTCTTCAGATTGTAGCGAGCAGGTCCTTCGCCTCGTCGATCTGCAGATTTACCAGCCCCAAGCGCGCTTCGCGAGTCGCGGCGACAGCGAGCAACCCGGGACCACATGGCGCCAGCACGAAACTGTGATGGGTGCCAAAGACGGTGGCAAGCTGCAGACTCCCCAGTTGCATTCTTACCACGTAAGTGCTTGCGAACTGCCATGTTTCGTGAATCACAACAGCTAAGGCATCGGCCGACTCGCCGGCCTCGCCGGCGGTGCCGATGGGGAAGCCGCTGGTATCCACCAACACCACAGCTCTGACCCCGTCTGTGCCGCCCACAAGGCTCATAGCCCGATCAACCGCCGACTCCGTGCGACGGACTGGCTTTACGGCGACCTCCGGTGCGATCACCAGCGCTTGTGGCGGCGCGGGCTCCGGGGCGTCCCGTCCGGATGCCTGAGCCAACAGCTCGCGCGCATCCTGGTCCCCCGGCGCAAGGAAGAGCGCGTACTCGAGATGCTCCTTCGCATCGCTGGATCTCCCCCGCTCGAGCAGGAGGCTGGCAAGGGCCACGCGGCCCACGCGGTTCTGCGGCTCTGCGGCGACGACGAGCTTCAACTCCGCCTCCGCCTGGTCGAGGTTGCCCTCAGACCGACAGACGTGCGCCATCGTTGCCCGGACGGGCGTGTATGTGGGGTACCGAGCGATGCCCTGCTCGCAGACAGAGCGGGCCTCGACGAGGCGCCCCTGATTGCAGAGCAACTCCGCGAGCCTGGCGAATGCCACCGGATCGGCAGCCTCGCGCAGCTCCAATGTAAGCCTACGGATCTCGTCACCCTCGGACCGAGGTCGTCTGGGCATACTTCGTGCACCTCGCTCGCCTGCGCGAGTCTGGGTCACGCTCTGCAACGCATGTTCGCGAACAACGCTCTACAAAGAGACGCCGCGAATCGCCATTGCATTCTGTTGTCGTACGGCGGTCCAACCGGGCGGGGATGCGTCTAAGGGGTAGCTGCCAGAATCCTGATGGATGCGTCTCAGGGACTGGCTGAAGGTACCCGCCGCGGTCGTTGCTGTGATGTTGTAGTTTGTCGCGCGCTGTTAATGTTGCTGCGATTGAGTAGTGTATGTACCTTCGCGCAATTGGACATCTCGTGCGGAACTTACAGAGGCCCAATCTTGACGAGCATAGCATACGGTGGTAGGTTTGTAAAGCTTTGGCCCGTTAAATTGTGCAGACGGGTACAGGGCAGGCCCGACGTCAATCGACGGGGAAATGACTTCAGTGTCTGATGAGGCAAACTTGGAGGTGTCTTTCGATGCCGAGCGCATTGCTCTTCGCCGGCCCATTCATGACCTGCTCGCTGGCCGCGGCCGCCCCCGTAACGACTGGCGATCTTCTCCGGGAGATGGTCGATCTGAGCGTGTTGGTCGAGTGCCCCGCACCGGGCTACAAGACGACGCAGTTCTCGTCTTACGATCGGCGGAGCGTGAAGCCGTATGCTCCGGGCTGGTACGAGAACAGTGACGGCTTCGGCAACGAGCCCATCCCGAACTTCGTTGAGGTGCTCGAGGAGCCGGACGAGGATGGCATCGGGCGCTACCTGATGGTCGACGTCGACGGGCCGGGCGCGATCGTGCGGTGTTGGACAGCCGCGATCAACGGCAACGTGAGGCTCTACCTCGATGGCAGCGACGAGCCCGTGTACGAGGGGAGCGCGGGCGCCTTTCTGGGGCGAACGTATTCTGAACTCGCGATGAAGTCGGGCGTGATCGACAAGCCGATCGGTGACGGATTCCGCCAAGCGGAATCGTGCTACTTCCCCATCCCGTTTGAGAAGGGCTGTCGGATCGAGTGGATCGGAGACGTGAAGAAGATTCACTTCTATCAGGTCGAAACGCGCCACTACGCCGAGGGCACGCCGGTCAAGACGTTTACCCTCGATGACATGCGCGTGCATGCCGACGACATCGCGGAGACGTTAGCGGTGCTCCGCGAGCCGGACGCGAAGTTCGAACCGAGCGCCGCCGTCCGCGAAGAGGTCCAGGGCGACCAGACCGTTGTCCCGGGCGAGCGGAAGGAGCTGCTGAAAGTCGAGGGCGGCGGATCCATCGTCAGGCTGAGCGTGAAGCTCCAGGCTGACGACACCAAGCGCGCGTTGATGGGAATCGTCTTGAGGGCATACTTCGACGGCGCGCCCCGTGCGCAGATCGAGGCTCCCATCGGCGATTTCTTCTGCAACGCGCCTCTGCCGAGCCCTCAGGACACGCTCCCGTTCACCGTCCGCCCCGATGGCACGATGGTCTGCCGTTTCCCCATGCCCTTCGCTGAGAACGCGGTCTTCGAACTCGCCAACCTCGGCGAGGTTGAGGGTCGAGTCATCGCGCGGGCTGAGGTTGCAGACTATGAGTGGAAAGACGGGGAGTCGCTGCACTTCTACGCGAAGTGGCGCGTCGACCACGGACTCGTCGCGGCAGGCGGCAACGATGCGTTTGATCTCCCCTACATCTGCGCGCGGGGCAAGGGCACCCTCGTTGGCGTGGCGTGCATGCTGATGAACCCGACGGGCGTGCCGACGAGCGGCGGCAACTGGTGGGGCGAGGGGGACGAGAAGATCTACGTTGATGACGACAAGTTCCCATCGCTGTTTGGGACGGGGTCTGAGGATTACTACAACTACGCGTGGAGCCGGCCCGGGTTATTCGACTTCGCTTACTGCGCGCAGCCGCTGACAACCGGCCCAGACAACCGCGGGTTCGTCACCAACAGCCGCTTCCATATCCTCGACCCGCTGCCGTTTGGGCAGAGCGTCGACTTCTACATGGAGCTATTTCACCACACGCCGACGCCGGGCTTCAGCTACGGGCGGATCGCCTACTTCTACGCGGAGCCGTGGGTGCGTGACGACACCGTTCCTATCACGTCCGCCGACGTCACGCAAGGGCTGAGTCTCCCCGCGAACTGGATTCCGGTCGCGGGCGGCGCGGCGCGCGGCGCGACGTTCTACCAGGCTGAGGACTGTTTGGTTGGTGATCCGGCGAGCGTCGAGATCGTGGAGGACGTGGAGTTGTGGTCCGCAGGTAAGTTGGTCCAATGGACGCCGGTCGCGGAGGGCGAAGAGATCAGTTTCGAGGTGGACGTCGCCGAGGCCGGCCGGTACCAGGTGGCCACAACTTGCGCCGTGACGCCGACCAGCGGGCGCGTCTCGGCAGCCATCGACGGAGAAGCGATGACGCCGACTCACGATCTCTACGGTCCGCACCACGTCATGCTTCGCAACTTCTTCTTCAACGAGGGAGACGACCGCATCGTCGAACTCAAGCCGGGCAGGCACGTCGTGACCTTCACAGCGCGCGGCAAGAGCGAGGCCAGCGGCGGCACTGACCTCGGCATCGACTTCATCTGGTTGCTGAAGAGGTAGGCCACACAGTCAGCGGCTTGAGCGGCCGGCACCCGCCATTCCGCCCCCACCGTCCCCCTGCCCGCCGCCTGGGAGCAGTTAACTCATCTATGGCCAGCGCCATCATTCAATGTCGGTTAACACGGCGATCAGCCTTGATACATTAAATAAACTCATTATCAGCAGAGGTATACATGTAGATGGCGGCGAATGAACGACATACTGGCGTCTAAATCGTCCTGTTCCGGGGAGGGGGAAGGTGAGACATGCCCAAGAAAGCCAAGCGCAAGAAATCGGCCAAGTCAGCCGCAAGTCCCAAGCAGCCCGAGATGCAGGATCTGAGGGCATTCGTTCGTGCTCAAGGAACGACATTCCTGGAAGACGCTAACGTAACTTCGATCGGCATCGGTTTCAAGGATGATGGTGGTGTCCCGACTGACCAGCTATGCGTCCAGTTCACTGTGCGCGAGAAAGCGGACGGCGTGGCGCTGGAGGCGCTCGACACAGAACCGATACCTGAGACGGTGCGCGTCGGTGACTTCGACGTGCCGACCGACGTGATTCAGCGCGACTACGAGGCGTCTTACGAACTCTTGGCCGCAGAGGAGAAGAGCGATCGCAAGCGCCGTCGCGCGGTTCTCACGCCGGGGATCAGCGTCAGCCACCCCGCAGGGACGGCCGGCACCCTTGGGGGCATTGTTTTTGATGCGAAGGATGGGGCAGCTTGCATGCTCAGTAACTGGCACGTTCTCCATACCGGCAAGGGTGAGATTGGCGACCAGGTTGTACAACCTGGGCCATATGATGACAACCGGACGGAGGTCAACGGCGCGGGTACGCTTGTCCGGAGCCACCTGGGAGTGGCTGGTGACTGCGCGATCGCACGCATCGAGGAAAGAGGCATCGATCCAAGCGTGCTGGATCTAGACGCCCCCATTGCACGACTCGCGCGAGCTGAGCTGGGCGATCGAGTAGTGAAGTCCGGTCGCACGACGGGCGTTACCTTCGGCATCGTGCGCCGTGTCGACACCATGGTCAAGATCAGGTATGGCGGCGTTGGCGAAGAAATCATCGGGGGGTTCGAGATCGGTCCAGATCCCGATCACCCCGCCGCCGAGAACGAGATCAGTCGCGGAGGCGACTCCGGGGCGGCATGGCTGGTTTCCGATGGTGCGGGCTCTGCGACAGACATCATGGTAGGGCTGCACTTCGCGGGCGAGTCGACCGGCAACCCGGACGAGCATGCACTGGCCTGCTATGCCCACGCGGTGTTTGAGAAGCTGGAGATATCACTGACCCCGCCGGCTGAGCCCCATGGGTCGGATGCCGCCGAGTACCAACCAGTGGGATACGACCCGGAGTTCCTTGCCCGGCGGATCCGCGCGCCAAAGCTGCACGGAGCGGCCGCCACGGATGCCTATATGCTTGACGGCTCGCCACTGATCCACTACACGCACTTCTCGGTCTGCCTGAGCAAGAGCCGCAGGTTGGCTCATTTCGTCGCGTGGAACATCGACGGTGGATACATGAGGAGGCTCAGCCGCAAGGGGATCAGGTTCACTCACGATGGGCGCGTGGACCGAGACTGCCAGGTGGGCAACGAGGCGTATATTCACAACAAGCTTGACCGGGGGCACATCGCGAGACGAGCCGACCTCTGCTGGGGACCACTCCCGGAGGCTCACCAGGCGAACGTGGATTCATTCTACTGGACGAACATCGTCCCGCAACACGAGGCGTTCAATCAATCCCACAAGCACGGACTGTGGGGGCGGCTCGAGAACGCGATTTTCGATGATGTCGACATCCAGGATCTCCGCACCTCGGTGATGGCCGGGCCCATTCTCACCGACCAGGATATTGAGTACCGAGGAATCACGGTTCCAGGCGCCTACTGGAAGGTCATCGCGTACGTCGACGAACAGGACGGTGAACTCAAGACGGCGGCATACATTCTCACCCAGGATGACCTCCTATATGACATTGAGGGCATCGATCTGGACCCGTTCCGACTGTGGCAGGTATCCCTTATGGACCTGGAAAGCCGCGTTCCGGTGCGCTTCGGGGACTTGAAGGAAGATGACACGTTCGCCCCGGAGCAGCTCCCCGAGGCTTTTGATGTCTCGGGGCCAGTGCCTGAGGTGCGCGAGATCACATCAAGGGCCGACCTGTGACCGGCGGCGGGGCGCCGGAGGCTGCTAGGCCTTCGCGTCCCAGCCCCGGTCGGCGTACCACTTCTGGAGGAACTCCTCGCCGCGCTTGAGGCTGGTCTCAAGCCAATCGCGGTGGTCGGCGAACCAGCGGAACGTCGCGCGCATGCCCTCTTCCCACTCCACCTCGGGCTCCCAGCCCAGGGCACGGAGCTTGTCGCCATTCAGCGAGTAGCGGATGTCGTGCCCCGGTCGATCCTTCACGTAACTGATCAGCGAGTCCGGCTTGCCCAACTCATCGAGCATCAGCCGGATCACTTCCATGTTCGGACGCTCGTTGCCGCCCGGCACGTTGTAGGCCTCGCCGGGCTCGCCCTTCTCAATGAGGAGTTCGATCGCGCGGCAGTTGTCGGCGACGTGCAGCCAGTCGCGGACCTGCATGCCATCTCCGTAGATCGGCAACGGCTCATCGCGCAGCGCGCGATAGCAGAATAGCGGGACGAGTTTCTCCGGGTACTGGCTCGGACCATAGTTGTTGGCAGCGCGATGGATGACCACGGGCATGTCGTATGTGGCGTGGTAGGCATAACCCATCCGGTCGGCGCCGGCCTTGCTAGCAGAGTAGGGGTTACGCGGATTCAGGGGCGATGTCTCGACGAAGGCCTCGCCCGGCGCGTGACCGTAGACCTCATCGGTGGAGATGAGGATGAACCGCCCAACACCTGCCTGGCGAGCGGCCTCAAGCATGTTGAACGTGCCCATCACGTTCGTGCGGACGGCGCCGCCGGGCCCATGGATCGAACGGTCGACATGGCTCTCCGCCGCGAAGTGAACAACCACATCGCGGCCTTCGACGGCCGCTGCCGCCGCTTCCGGATCGCAAATGTCGCCCTGGGTGAATTCCACGCGAGGGTCGTCGGGCAGGTTGTCCGCGCTGCCGGCATACGTCAGCGCGTCGAGCACGCGGACTGAGCAATCGCTGCTGTTGAGCATGTGCCTAACGAAGTTGGACCCGATGAAACCCGCCCCGCCCGTCACTAATAAATCCACGTTATCCACCTTATAAACATTATTATTCACATATCGGATTATAGCTGATACCGACTGCTTGCGCAATACTTGCTGGGGTCAACGTAGGGGCCGCGTCAAACGCCTTCCGAAAACGCGCGGGTCAGCTCATCTTGGTCAAAACGAGAGAGCGGCACCCAGCCCGCGGGAGAGTCGATGCGGACCACGCCTGGATGCTCCGTGGCGACGCCGATCTGGGTGCAGTCGATCCCCGCTTCGGCGCAGGCGTCGTAGGCTCCCAGCACATCGTCCGGCGCGACAGCGGCGAGCAGCGTCCCAGAGGCGATCAGACCGAGCGGGTCAAGCCCCAGCGCCGTGCAGAAGCGTTCCGAGTGCGGCAGGCGTTGGATCCTGTCTCCTTCGACGTCGATGCCGACGCCACCGGCCTCAGCCATCTCCCAGATCCCAGTTGCCAGCCCGCCCTCTGTCGGGTCGTGCATCGCGTGGACACAGACAGCCGAGGTCAGAGTTTGGGCATCTCGCACAACGCTAATCCCGGGGCTGAAGAGGTACTCGGCCGCTTCCGCGAGTTCAGCCTCCGAGTACCCACGGTCGGTCAGTCGGCCTGCCAGCTCGCGCGCGAGGATGCTGGCGCCCTCGACGGCGATGCCCTTCGTCATCAGGATCGCATCGCCCGCGCAAATCCCGGTAGGCAAGACTAGTTGGTCGCGGTCAACCTCCCCGAGCATCTGCCCGGAGATGATCGGCCGATCGATCCCGAACGTCACCTCGGTGTGCCCGCCGATGAGCGACGCGCCAATCTCATCGCAGGCGTCGCGGATCTGCGCTAGGATGGTGGTGACGAGGTCGGGGGTCGTCGCGTTCTCCGGCAGGAGAACCGTGGCCAGAAACCACCGAGGTCGGGCGCCCGAGCAGGCTATATCGTTCGCGTTCACGTTGACCGCGTACCAGCCGACCTCATCGGTGGCGAAGGTGACCGGGTCGCTCTTGGCGACAAGGCAGCGATCGCCGAAGTCCAAGACGGCGACGTCGCAGCCGATACCAGGGCCGAGCAGAACGCGTGGGTCGGTGATGTCGCGTGATCCGAGGAGAGCCGCGAGGAATTCGGGGTCGAGCTTGCCTACGGGAAGCGGGTCGGTCGACATGGTCGACGCTCCTGGCTAGGCTGGCGTGTCGGCGAGGACATCGGGAAGTTCGGCCGCCGATGGCAGAACGAGGCGCGCGCCGACCTCGGCGAACTTCTCGCGAGTGCCGGTGGTCGTCAGCACGCCGATTGCGTGGGCACCGACTTCGCGAGCCGTCTCGACATCCGTGTGGTGGTCGCCAACGATCACGGCGAGTTCCGGCGGACAGTCCAGCGCCGCCAGCGTTCGCTCGAGGTGCCCGGGATGCGGCTTCACGTTCTCAACATCATCGCGGGCGAAGAGCACCGCGCACGGCAAGGGGTGATGCTCCAGCACCAACTCGCACCCCTCGCGCGAATTGCGAGTGAAGATTCCCATTGCGTAACCACGCTCCGCGAGGGTGTCCAGAGCATCGACGACGCCCGGGAACGGCTCGGCGCCGCGACAGGCGTCCAGCTCGCCTTGCCTTACGATCTCCATCGATTCGCGACGAATCGTATCCGCGCGGTCCAAATCGACCCTCGCACAGATACTGTCGATCATCTCGAGGATATAGCGCTGGAAGAGCGCTTCGTCCCAGACATCCTCGGCGATGAAGAACTCGCGCAGACGCGCGCGGATGGCGCCAAAATCGATATTCGTCTCGGCGAGGGTGCCATCAAAATCGAAGACCACCACGCGCACGGGCGGGAACGGTTCCTGGGGGGGCAAAGTGACGTGACCTCCGACCGTCAGGCGGAGACGATCTCGGCGCCTCTAGCCAGCGCCTGCATGTTGATCTCGACCAACTGAGGGCGCTTCTTGAGCTGCGCGGCGACGGCGTCCTTGACGCTCTGCAGCTCGACCGCGCCCGACGCCGCGACGTACGCGCCCAGCATGATGCTGTTGGCGACACGCTCGTTGCCCATCTCAAGCGCAATCTCATTCGCCGCGATCTCCAGCACCTGGACATCATCTCGGTCGACCGGGTCCGCCGCGAGCGATGTGTTGATGACGAGCAGGCCGCCAGGCCGGACAGTGGGAGCGTGCTTCTTGACGGCAGTCGACTCGAGCGCCACGACCGCGGAGGGCTCGCCGACGGTCGGGCTGCCGATACCGCGATCGGAAACAACCACCGTGCAGTTGGCCCAGCCGCCACGGACCTCGGGCGAATAGCTCGGCAGAAACGAGACCATCTTCCCCTCGTTCATGGCGGCAACGGCCAGCATCTGGCCCATGGTTATGAGCCCCTGGCCGCCGATTCCAGCGAAGATAACATCACTGCGCATGCGTCACTCCTTGGCGACTGCCCCACGCCCCGCCCGCTACTCCGGCGACTTGTAGACGCCGAGCGGGTACTGCGCTTGCATCTCTTCCTTCAGCCACTCGATCGATTGTTCGCGGGTCTTGCCCCACATGGTCGGGCAGATGCTGAGGACTTCGACTAGGCTGAACCCCTTGCCGTCGGCCTGGATCTGCACGGCTTTCTTGATGGCTCGGGCGGCGTTGCGTATAGCCTTCGGGTCGGTGGTGGTCACTCGCTCCACGTAGGTGGCGCCCTCGAGCGTGGAGATCAGTTCGCTGATTCTGATGGGGTAACCCTCGCGACTCGGATCGCGCCCCTGGGGAGACGTCGTGGTCTTCTGGCCGATCAGCGTGGTGGGGGCCATCTGCCCCTGGGTCATGCCGAAGACGGCGTTGTTGATGAAGATGCAGGTGATCGATTCACCACGAGCCGCCGCGTGGACGACCTCGGCAATGCCGATGCCCGCGAGGTCGCCGTCTCCCTGGTAGGTCAGGACTATGGTCTCGGGGTCCACGCGCTTGACGCCGGTCGCGACGGCCGGTGCCCGACCGTGTGGAGCCTGGATCGAGTCGGTGTCGAAGAACTTGTATGCCCAGACGGCGCACCCCACCGGGGCGATGACGACCGAGCGGTCCTTCAGCCCGAGATCTCCAATGGCCTCAGCGACCAGCCGCATGGTCGTGCCATGGGTGCAGCCGGGACAGAAGGTGAGCGCGATGTCCTCGAGCGCATCCGGGCGCCCGGCGACGCACTCCATGCCCTCGGGGACAGCAGTCTGCGTGTCCGTCATTGTGGTTCTCCGGTCGCGCAGGTCCGTCAGCGACCCGCGATGTCTCTGAGTTTGGCCGAGATCTCCTCCGGCGTGATCATCAGCCCGCCCATCTTGCGAAGCAGGCTGACCTCGGACCGATCGCCGACCGCGACGCGGACGTCCTCGACGAGCTGGCCCGCCGAGGCCTCAACAACCAGCGTCTTCGGCGCAACCCCGGCCCACTTACCGAGCGGCTCGTACGGGAACGGGAAGAGGCTGATGGGTCGCACGAGACGGGCGCGGATGCCCTCGTCGGCCGCGATTTCCATTGCGGTCTCGCAACAACGCGCGGGAATGCCGTAGGCGACGATCAGTATCTCGGGATCATCGTCCCCGAGCTCCTTCCACCGGACCTGCTCGCGCGCGACGCGCTCGTACAGTTCAACCAGGTCTTGGTTCTTGGCCTCGAGATCGGGCGGCTGGTCATATAACGAGTTAATCACGTTGCGCGCGCGATTCCCGCGCTTGCCGCCGACGGCCCACGGTTTCTCTGGCTGCGCGGCGGAATCGCGTGGCCGCACCTTTACCGGCTCCATCATCTGCCCCAGAGCCGCTTCGCTGAGGATCATCACCGGGTGGCGATACATGTCAGCGATGTCGAAGGCCTCGCACGTCAGGTCGTATAGCTCCTGCAGCGTCGACGGCGAGAAGGTGATCATCCGCCCGTCGCCATGGCCCGCGCCGCGCGTTGCGAGCCAGTAGTCGGATTGGCTGGTGCCGATGTTACCGAGTCCAGGTCCGCCGCGCGCGATGTTGATGACGACGCACGGGACCTCCGAGCCGATGATGTACGAGAGCCCCTCCTGCATCAGCGAGATGCCCGGGCCCGACGATGATGTCATGACCCTCGCGCCGGCGGCGGCGGCTCCGTAGACCATGTTGATCGCCGCGACCTCCGACTCGGCCTGCAGGTACACGCCGCCGACCTCCGGCAGGTGGAGGGCCATGTACTCGGGGATCTCATTCTGCGGCGTGATGGGATATCCGAAGAAGTGCCGGCATCCGCCCGCGAGGGCGCCCTCTCCGGCCGCTTCGTTACCCTTCATGAAGATCGTATCGCGCTCAACCGACAAACTGTTGCCTCCGTGCGCGCCGCGCGGCTATTCTTCGCGCTTGGCGCGGTAGACGGTTATGCACATGTCCGGGCAGACGAGCGCGCACTGCGCGCACCCGGTGCAGTCATCCATGTCGACAACCTCGGACGGATGGTAGCCCTGAGCGTTGGTCTCCGTGCTGATCCGCAGGTTGTCCTTCGGGCAGTGATCCACGCACCAACCGCACGATTTGCAGCGGTCGGTCCGCACGACGATAAATGCTCGAGATGCAGTCTTGTCTGTCATGTGAGCATCCTCAAGGCACATCCGTTTAGCCCCGCTCCCACGGGGGGCGCAAGTAGGACGTCAGAGGTAATACAGGCACGTCGACGACCTCGGCAATCTCGCTCGCCAGCTCCGCGGGGCAGCATGCGCACGAAACCGGCACGCCGAGTATCTGGCCCAAATCTCGCGCATGCTGAAGTCCATCCAACACATCTTCAGACACCGTGTCCTTGCCGATGTTTCCGTTGGCAATGACGCCCGCGTAGGGAAGCCCCGTAACAGAGCTGATCTGATCGGTCAGATCGGCCATCTGCCGAGGGTCAGAGGCTCCCGGACGGCGCGGGTTGACGACGAAGTACATGTTCGCGTCGCGAGCCCTGAACGCCTCCTGCCAGTGGGTCAGAACCCCCGCTCCGTGACGCTGTCCGCCGATGTCAATCACCAGCCCGCTACCTGAATCAGCCAGGGCTCTGGGCATCTGCGTGGGAAGGAGCGGCGTGTCAAACGCCGCCCCCACGCCCTCTGGGGCCAGGACCGTAACGCCGGCCTCGGTCAGCGGGGCGACGTGTTCTCGCGACCGGAAGTACGGCGTCACGACATCGAGGTCGGCGAGATACGTCGGGCACTCCGCGGCCCAGCGGATGGCCAGGTTAATGGCGATCTCGGTCTTGCCACTGCCAAAGGGTCCCGCGAGAATTGCCACGCCGGGCGGCGTCAAGTCGAGCGGTAGGGCGTCAGTCGGCATCTTCTTCCCGGTCGGTGCGTGATTTGGGTGGAGGTCAGCGACCAGCAAGGCCAGGGGTGGTTGCGCCCACCGTCATAACTAACGCGCAGATGGGGGGATTCGCTCCCGTCCGCGCGGGACGCGTTACCGCGCGCCCGCCTTCTCAGCCGACGCGCGTTGAGCCTCAGCATCAGCCAACAACTCCGCCGCGTGTTCGAGAGCGGCCCGGTCGCCCTCGCCGGCACCGAGCATCCGCGCAATCTCGGTCACGCGCTCGTCATCGGCCAGGGCACGAACCGCAGCCACCGTGCGGCCGTCGACCACGTGCTTGTCGGCATGGAATTGCCGATCCGCGAGTCGCGCAATCTGCGGAAGGTGGGTCACGCAGAGCACCTGCGCGCGCCGGCTGAGGTCGGCGATCTTGCGTCCCACCGCGTGGGTCGCCTGTCCGCCGATCCCCGCGTCGACCTCATCGAAGACGACCGTCTCGATCTCGTGGCCGCGCGAGCACAGCGATTTGAGCAGCAGCATGATTCGCGACAGCTCTCCACCGGAGGCAATGCTCGCCAACGGTTTCATCGGTTCGCCCGGGTTTGCAGAGAACGCGAATTGGCACTGGTCGATGCCTGTCTCGTCCGCCTGCCAGGGGCCGTTCTCGCCGTCGATCAGCCCGCGTTCGTCCGCGACCCGAGACAGCTCGACGCTCAGTTGGCCCTCCTGCATTCCCACATCGGCGAGATCGCGCGTCAACGCGTCCCCGAGCCGCTTCGCGGCGTCGCCACGGGCCGCCGAGAGCTGCGCGGCGAGGGCCCCGGCCTCGGCGGCCAGCACCTTCAGGTCCGCATCCAGTTCGGCGAGCCGATCGTCGGCGTTTTCGAGGTCGTGGAGTTTCTGACGCGCAGACTCGGCGTGTGCGATGAGTTCGGCAACTGAGTCGCCATACTTGCGCTTCAGGCGAGATATGAGCGCCAGGCGTTGTTCGATCGCGTCGAGCCCGGAGGGGTCGGCCTCAATGCCCTCGGCATAGTCGCTGACCCGGCCGGCGATGTCCTCAAGCTGTATGGCCGTCGTCTCGAGAGAGGCCGACAGCTCGTCGAGACTGGCGTCGAGCTTGGCCAGATCAGCCAGCCGGCCAACGGCCTCGCGAACGGCGTCGACGGCGGAGAGGACCTCGTCGGATTCGCCCGTCAGCAGATCGCGCGCCACCATGGCGCCCTCGCTCAGCCGCTCCGCATTTGCCAGGCGCCCTCGCGTGACAAGCAGATCATCTTCCTCGTCCGGCTTGAGGCCGGCGGCGTCGAGTTCCTCGAGTTGGAATCTCAACAGATCGACTTCCTGAAGCCGATCGCGAGCGGCGGCGGCGAGCGCGTCGCGCGCAGCCTTAGCCTCCCTGAAGGACGCGTAACCCTCCGCATAGGCGTCGAGGCGTTTCTTCACGGCTGAACCGCCAAATGCATCCAGGAAGCGCAGGTGGTTTTCGTCGTGGATGAGCGCCTGGTGTTCATGCTGACCGTGGATGTCAACGAGGCGATCGCCGATGCTACGGAGCGCGCTGAGTGGCACGGATCGCCCGTTCACGCGGCAGCGAGTCCGGCCCGTGGCGGAGACGATGCGGGTGAGGATGAGCGTGTTCTCAGCATCCGGCTCGACGCCGGCCTCGGTTGCGGCTTCGAGAGCCTTGGGGGCGTTCGTCGCGTCGAAGGTAGCCTCTACGATGGCCTGATCGGCGCCGGTCCTGACGCTATCAGGGGGAACGCGCTCGCCGATGGCGGCGCTGAGGGCATCGATGGTGATGGACTTGCCGGCGCCGGTCTCACCCGTGATCGCCATGAAACCGCCGGCGAGTTCAACCCGCAGTTCCTCGATGAGCGCAAACTCCTTGATGTAGAGTTCCGTGAGCACCTCGGCTAACCACCTCGGTCAGGAGTTGCGCGCGCCAGCAGACACGACTCAGTGAGACACGCCCCAGTTCAGCTTATCGCGCAGCCGGCTGTAGAACGATGTCCCGCCCACGCGAACCAGGCGCGCTCGGAATTCGGCTCGCCGGACCTCAACGACATCGCCCGGCGCGAGCTTCGCGAAGTGCCGCCCGTCGACGTGCAGGACCAAGTCGTCCGTGTCGTCGTTCTTGTGGGCGATCTCGACACAGACGACGGTGTCTGGGCCGACAACCACCGGACGCGTCTGCAGCGTGTGCGCGCAGATCGGAGTGATGATGAACGACTCCACGTCGGCGCTCACGACAGGCCCGCCCGCCGAGAGCGAGTATGCCGTGGAGCCCGTCGGTGTCGCGATGATGAGCCCATCGCCAGAGTAGCGCGCAACTTCCTCGCCATCGAGCGAAATCCCAAACCTCAGCACCCGAGAGAATGACAGGACCCCGACGACGGCATCGTTGAGCCCGGGCCAAGACCCCAGCACCTCGTCTCCGCGGCGCACGGAGGCTTGAAGCATCAAACGCTCTTCGATCTGGAAGTTACCGGCGAGGATGTCGTCGAGCCTCTCGTGGAGCAACTCGAGGCGGCTGTCGGCCAGGAAGCCGAAGCTGCCCATGTCAATTCCCAGCACGGGCACACCAAGCGGCGCGGCGTGGCGGGCGGTGTGCAGGAGGCTTCCGTCTCCGCCCAAGACGATGACGAGACCCGCGTTGACGATCTCCTCGTGGGGCATCGTGTCACAGGAGATGCCCGTTGCCTCGGCGACCTCACTCGGCGCCTGCAAGCGCACGCCCGCGTCGTGGAGGGCCCGTGCGAGCGGCGCGGCAGCGTCTCGCGCCGGCTCTCGGTGCAGGGAAACATACAGGCCCACCGTCCCAATTGGGCCGTTCCCCGACTTGCTGGTGGCCACTCGGCACGCCCCCTAGTTGTCCTCGAGTCGGCGCAGGTTCTCCTTCGCCTTCTCGTAATTCGGATCGACCTCAATCGCCTTCTTGTACTGGGCCTTCGCCTCTTCAATCTTGCCCTGCTTCTCGTATAGCACGCCGAGGTTGTTCAGCGCCGGAACGTAGTTCGCATCCTGGGCCAGCCCCTGGCGGAAGTGCGCCAGAGCCTCGTCGAGCTGGTCGCGCTCCATATAGATGAGCCCGACGTTGTTGTGGGCCTCGACGTTGTTCGTATCGTACTGCAGGCACTGCAGGTACTCGGGGAGTGCCTGGTTGACTTCGCCTTTGCGATAGAGGGCGTTGGCGAGGCCGCAGTGGGCGCTGGCCTCGCGCGGGAATTTCTCGACCGTGGCGCGCCAGTGCTCCAGCGCCTCCGTCTCGTCTTCTCCGCATCCCTCAAGCGCGAGGCCCAGGTTGATGAATGCCTTCACGTAACTATCGTCAGCCGCCATGGCCGCGCGGAAATGCTCGATGGCGTCGCAGGGACGGTCCTGCTTGTAGATCACCACTCCCAGGTTGTTCAGGCAAGCGGGATCCGCGTCATTGAGCGGCGATGCCGTCGAGTATGCGGTTTCCGCGAGCGGAAGGTCGCCCAGCGCGTCGGCGGACAGGCCGAGGTTGTACCAGGCCTCGAAGGAATCATCGCGGAGCGTGGTGGCTCGTTGCAGCGCGTCGCGCGCGGGCTCATGCTTGCCCTGGCTGTAAAGGGCGATCCCGTGCCCCAGATGCGCGTCGAAGATGCCAGAGTCGATCCGAATAGCGGCGGCGTAAGCAACTTCCGCCTCGCCCCATTGGGCAAGCTTGCTGCGAAGCCATCCGAGCTGGACGAAGCAGTCCGAGCAGCTCGGGTTCAGCCGAGCGGCTTCCTCATAGCGAGGCGCGGCTTTCTCATGCTCGTCGGCATCCTTCAGCGCGCGGCCGAAGCTCTTGTGGACATCGGGATCGTCGGGCTTGAGCGCGATGGCGTCATGGAAGCGGTTGAACGCCTTGTCCCAGTCGCGCAGGCGAGAGTGCGTGATCGCCAGGTTGTAGACCGGGAAGAAGTACTTGGGGTTGATCTCAATGGCTCGCTCGTATGCCGCGACGGCCTGGTTGAGCAAGGCGATGGCGCCCTGGCGGTCCGGCTCGAGCAGCGGGGTGCCCTTCTCCAGGTAAGCGTTACCGAGGTTGTTGAGCGCGACATCGTAGTCCGGGTCGGCCTCGGTGGCTGCGGTAAGGTGCTCAATCGCTTCATCCCACGCCTTCAGTTCGTAGCACGTTGTGCCGAGCCAGGTGAGGACGGTGGGGTTATCCGGATAGGCCTCAAGCGCCTCGGTGAACTTGGCCTTGGCCTCGGTGAAACTCTCGGCGTTGTAGGCCTGAACGCCGGCGTCGAAGGCAGCGCGTCCCGGATCCGCGGGCGCGTCATCCTGAGCGCAGATCGGAATTGCAGCGAGCATGAGAACCAGCATTGTTGACAGTAGCTTCATGGTTAACGCCCTCCCTGGCTGTCGTGGCCCGCGGCGTCGCGCGCACGTGTGTCAGCCGCGTCGGACAGCCCGTCGGTCGCCGCGGCCTTAAACGTCTCGGAAAGGGATTCGGCGTCGAGGCCGCACTCCCTCATAAGCACGTCCGTGCTGCCGTGCGGGATGAAGCGGTCGGGAACGCCGACACGCCGGACGGCGGCGGCTACACCCCGATCAGACAGCAACTCCAGCACCGAAGAGCCGAAGCCCCCGGCCAGCGCGTTCTCCTCAACGGTGACGACCCGCGGGATGCGCGCGGCCAAATCGCAGATGAGTTCTTCATCGAGAGGCTTGGCAAACCGAGCGTTCACGACAGTCGCCGACAAACCCTCCTCGCGAAGGGTCCCAGCGGCCGCCAGCGAGGTCTCAACGCACGATCCGATCGCGATCACGAGCACGTCATCGCCTTCGGTCACGACCTCTGCCTTGCCGATTTCAAGCGTTTCGGGCAGTTCGGGGATCGCCGCGCCCCGCCCTGCTCCGCGCGGATAGCGAATCGCGCTGGGGCGCTCTGATTCAAGCGCGGTCACCATCATCCGGCAAAGCTCGGCCTCGTCGCGCGGCGCCATGACGACCAGGTTCGGGATGTGGCGCAGGTAGCTGATATCGAAGGTCCCGTGGTGCGTGGGGCCGTCATCGCCAACGAGACCCGCGCGGTCGAGCATGAAGAGCACGGGCAGATTCTGCAGGCAGACATCATGCACGACTTGGTCGTAGGCGCGCTGCGTGAATGTCGAGTAGATCGCAACGACAGGCCTCATGCCCGAGGCGGCCAGCCCGGCGGCGAAGGTCACCGCGTGCTGCTCGGCCATGCCGACATCGAAGCATCGGGCGGGCATCGCCTCTCGGAGGAACTCGACGCCCGTCCCGTCGAGCATCGCGGCTGTTACGCCAACGATTCGCGGGTCGCGATGGGCGCACTTGGCCAACTGCTCGCCGAAGACAGCGGAGTAGGACTTCCCGCTCTTGGCGTTCTTGGGCTGGCCAGTGTCGCGCTCAAACGGCGGCGTGCCATGGAAGTTTCGCGGCGACTCCTCGGCCGGAGCGTAACCCGCGCCCTTACGGGTGGCGAGGTGGAGTATCACCGGCCCGTCGAGGCTGACCGCGTGCTCCATTGTCTCGGGAAGCTCGCGCATGTTATGCCCATCGATCGGACCAAGGTACGTGAATCCCAACTCCTCAAACAGCATGCCCGGCACGACAAGTTGCTTGACCGCGTCACGCGTCCGGTCCATCGCCTGGAGCAGATGGTCGCCGAGCGGAACGTTTTCGAGCAGATGCGCCACGTCTTCACGCGCGCGGCGAACAAAGGGCTCGACCACGGTCGCCCGGAGGTTCGACAGGTAGTTCGACATCGCGCCAACATTGCCGGAGATCGACATCTCGTTGTCGTTGAGGATAACCAGCATGTCAGCCTTGAGCGCGCCCGCTTGATTCAGCGCCTCAAAGGCCATCCCGCCGGTCAACGCGCCGTCGCCGATCACCGCGACGATCTTCTCGGTGCTCTGACGAAGATCGCGGGCCTTGGCTAGCCCAAGGGCGGCCGAAATCGACGTGCTGCCATGCCCGGCGCCGAAGGCATCATGCTCGCTCTCGGTCCGCGAGGGAAAGCCGCTCAACCCGCCGTGCTGGCGGATCGTGGCGAAGCGATCCTTGCGGCCGGTGAGCAGTTTGTGCACGTAGCACTGATGGCCGACGTCCCAGACGATCTTGTCCTTCGGCGAATCGAGGACGCGGTGCAGCGCGATGGTCATCTCGACCACGCCAAGATTCGACGCAAGGTGCCCGCCCGTCGCGGAGACAGTGCTGATCAGCTCCTGGCGGATCTCCTCGGCGAGTTCCACAAGCTGGTCGAGCGTTAGATCCCGCAAGTCGCGGGGCGAGTCAATCGCATTCAGTAGTCGCGGCATTGGTCTATTCCCTATAGCGGGTGGCTACGAAAGTCGGAACTCGTCGTCTTCGACCGGCTCCGGGTCTGGCTCTTCGGCGCTCTCGGCGAGCACCTGCTCGATGCGCGTCTCGGCCTCCTGGAGCTTCTGCGTGCATAACGCGCGAAGCCCCATGCCTTCCTCAAAGCGCTTGAGCGAATCCTCGAGGGACATCTGGCCGTCCTCGAGGCCTTCCACGATCTCTTCCAGCCGCGTGAGAGCCTGTTCGAAGGTCGGCTCGTCAGACGCGGCAGCAGCATTCCCGGTAACGGGACCGGAATCGCTCATGCGGTCCCCTCCTCGTCATGGGGAATTGTTGAGAGTGTCTTCGCGAGGACAGCGCCCCGTTGAAGCGTTACTTCAACGTCCTCCCCCGGTTTCACCTGCGTGGAGCTGGTCACGACGGCGCCGTCGGCGGCGCGCCGGGTAATGCTATACCCTCGGCCTAACACCGCCGGAGGGCCTAGAGCCTCGAGCTTCCCGCCAAGCGCGTCGAGCCGGGCGGCGAGACGCTCAGTCCGAGTGCGGGCGCCATCGACAAGAAGCCGCGTGGCGTCATCAACCCGCATGGTGGCTTCCTCGAGCATCCGCTCGGGCTGGCGCAGCCCCGGGCGCGTGCAAACGTTGTCGAGCGTTGCCCTGGCCCGCTGGGCCTGGCCCTGCAAGGCTCTCGCCAGCCGCGGGCCGACGGACTCCAGCACGGACAGGAACTCCTGCGCGTCCGGCACGGCGATCTCACCGGCGGCCGATGGCGTCGGCGCGCGCACGTCAGCAACGAGATCGGCGATCGTCGTATCGGTCTCGTGGCCGACAGCGCTGATGATCGGCAGGCGGCTGGCGAAGATCGCGCGCGCGACCTGTTCGTCGTTGAAGGCCCACAGGTCCTCAAGCGACCCGCCGCCACGGCCGACGATCGCGATGTCGATGCCCGAGAGCGTGTTCGCCCGCTGGATCGATTTCACGATGCTCGCCGGCGCGCCCTCGCCCTGAACGAGGGTCGGGATGATCACGAGCCGCGTCATCGGCCAGCGGCGGCTGATGACGCTCACCATATCTCGCACGGCCGCGCCTGTTGCCGATGTAACCAGCGCGATGGCCGATGCGAAGGGCGGGATCTGGCGTTTGCGGGATGGGTCAAACAGCCCCTCCGCGTCGAGCTTCGTCTTGAGCGCTTCCAGAGCTGCCGCGAGATCGCCCATCCCGTCAGGCCGCATCCGGCGGACGAGAAGCTGGTAGCGTCCGGCCTTCTCGTAGACGGTGACCTCGCCGGTGGCGACGACGCGCTGGCCGCTCTCGGGCTCAAACGGAAGATGCTGCGCCGAGCCGCGGAAACAGACGCAGCTCAACGTAGAGTGTTCGTCCTTCAGCGAGAAGTAGAGATGGCCCGAGCGGTGCCGAGTGAAATTGCTGATCTCACCCACGACCTCGACATCGCGCAGCAGCTCGCTACGTTCGATGAGCTGCTTGACGTGAGTGGTGATCTCGCGGACCGTCAGCGGCCCGCCACCGCCCGCGTGGCCGGGCGCCGCCGCGCTGTCGTCTCGGCGGGCATCGGCGTCCAGGAATGGATCGCTCTGGTAGACCATGCGGTGCCTACTGCTCTTGTTGAGGTGCTTCGTCGGGAACGGGTTCTGCCGGCTCTTCCTTCAGTTTCGCGCCGAGGATCCCGTTCACGAACTTTGAGGATTCGGGTCCGCCGAAATCGCCGGCGACCTCGACCGCCTCGTTGACGATGACCGCCGGCGCGTGCTCGTCGAGCGAGAGTTCCCACAAAGCGATGCGGAGGATCGTCCGGTCCGTTACTGATTGACGCCCAACCGGCCAGTGGGTCGCGATTCTATTGATGATCTCATCGATGCCGTCGCGGTCGGTGCAGACGCCGTTGATGATCCTGACCGCATACTCAAGGGCTTCCTCGCGGATGTGGTCTACGTGGCGGTCCTTCTCCGGCCACTCCTCAATCGCCAGGGCGAGGATGTCCTGAATCGCGGAGATGGCGGCCGAGGCGCGGAGGTCAAGAAGATCGGCGCGGTAGAGCGCGGCGAGGGCCAACTCGCGAGCGCGGCGCCGAGCCCCCGACTTTCGCGGCTTCCTGGGGCGTTCTTCCGTGGTCATATCGCGCCTACCCGAGCCTGCGGGGCAAGAAGAGCGTGTCGACCTGGCCGTCGCGGAAGAACCGGTTGCCGAGGATGCGTAACTGGTACGGGATGATCGTCTTGATGCCCTCAATCGTCATCGACCGTAGCGCGGCCTCCATGCGAGCGATGGCCGTGTCTCGGTCCGGAGCCCAGCAGATCACCTTCGCGATCATGGGATCGTAGTGGCTGCTGACGACGCTGCCGGTCGTGACGCCGCTGTCGACGCGCACGCCGGGCCCCGTCGGCGGCACCCATTCGGTGATCTCGCCGGGGCTGGGGTTGAAGTTGTTGTCGCTGTCGACGGCGAGGATCCGGCACTCCATGGCGTGGCCGTTGAACCAGATAGACCCCTGCTCGCAGGCGAGCTTCTCACCCGCCGCCACGCGGATCTGCTCCTTCACGATGTCAACGCCGGTCAGCATCTCCGTCACGGGATGCTCGACCTGGACGCGGGCGTTGGCCTCGAGGAAGTAGAACTTCCCGTTCGGCTCAACGAGGAACTCGACTGTCCCCGCGCCTTCGTAGCCGGCCGTCTCCGCAAGGCGCACCGCAGCCTCGCCGAGTTTGCGCCGCAGCGATCTGCGGACGCCCGGGGCCGGGGCTTCCTCGAGGATCTTCTGGCGGCGTAGCTGTAGCGAGCAGTCACGCTCGCCCAAGTGGACAACGTTGCCGTGCGAGTCGGCCAACACCTGAACCTCGATGTGACGGGCGACGGGGATGAACTTGTCGATATACAGTCGATCGTCGCCGAATGCGGCGAGCGATTCGGCCCGGGCGGTCTCGAAGGCTTGCGCCATCTGCTCGTCGTTGTGGACGTCGCGAATCCCGCGGCCGCCACCACCCGCAACAGCCTTCAGCAAGATCGGGTAGCCCAACTCGTTAGCGATGATCAGCGCTTCGCTGGGCGACTCGATGACCTCGCGACTGCCGGGGATGTACGGAACTCCCGCCTCTTCGGCGAGTTGGCGGGCGCGAACCTTGTCGCCGAGCATCTCGATGACTTCCGCTGACGGGCCGATGAAACTCAGCTTGCAGGCCTCGGCGACCTCGGCGAACCGAGGCGTCTCCGAGAGGTTTCCGTAGCCGGGGTGGATCGCATCGGCGCCCGTGATGATGGCGGCGCTGATGATGTTGGGCATGTTCAGGTAGCTCGCGCGATTCTCCGCCGGGCCGACGCACACGGCCTCATCCGCCAGGCGGACGTGCAACGCGTCGCGGTCGGCCTCGGAGTAGATGGCCACTGTGGGAATCTTCATCTCGCGACAGGCGGCCATGACGCGGCAGGCAATCTCGCCGCGATTGGCAACCATGATCT
>PVBE012292165.1_pt1 | contig 23161 bp, 42 predicted proteins | sample 1631181 | NCBI WGS metagenome assembly PVBE01 (sample SAMN08397723, study PRJNA350692) | Marine metagenome, whole genome shotgun sequencing project. | isolation source: water | place: Pacific Ocean | collected 2012-04 | reverse complement strand
AGCGCAACAACAAGATCACCGATGCTGGGTGCTCCGCTATCCTTCACTGATCACCACGAAACTCTCAAAGCGTAGATCAGCGGCACCACCAAAGCCTTTCCGACCACATAGCCGAATGCGCCGACTATAAATATCATACCCGCAAGCTTGACCATGCCGCTACCTTTCACTGATCACCTCCAACACTCCCTTGTTGTATTGACTCTCTTTTCCGCACAAACGAAGTACAAGCGCACTGAAAAAACCGACAGCGAGCACAACCCCCATTTGATCTTTAAATTGGTGCGCCTTGGGACGAACAAGATCACCGGGCTTCATCAATAGGCTCCAAGTCTGTCAGCGGAATGGTCCGGCGGTCACCATTGATCAACACAACTGCGTGAGGCTCGGGGTCAATCTTGCTCCAATCTACCTTGATGCCAAGTTTTTCTGTGCGCCAGCACTTCTTTTCAATAAACTCAACAATAAGCCCAGCGCGGAAGGATGCGCCGCGTGCAGGCGAAAGTTTAACTAAGTCACCTACTTTCATCAGGCTTCTCCTTTTGGCAAACGATAACAGCATCTTCCAGCTCGGAAAGTTTAACTACATAAAATACTTTGCCTTCGTAAATCTCGCACGGAAACGCTGCAACAGGCATCACCGCCATCGCGGGGCCACCATTTGTTGCTGGATTTAGATTCAGTTCGACTGTCGCAAACTGACCATCGTGAGAATCTATCGTTCCCGCCAGAATAAAAACTTTAAGGGCTGTCATGCCACCACCTGTGTCTGGTGTATCTGATATTGTGCGTGGTCATTTATATAAAATGAATACTCCCACCAATCCTGCACAATGCCGCGAAGTTGCTCGCTGCTATACTGCATCAAATCTTCCTCATGGTTGTGAGGCATGCCGGTGCGCATATCTTCAAGTTCATCCTCGTCGAAGTCACTCGTTAGATCCTCGCGTACTGTTTTGATAGCTGTGATCAGTGCGCCCTTCTCTGTTATGTGCGTGCTTAGATAAGTGTCGTGTTCATACGTGCAAGTCTGTCTTACAACCCAAATGTTCATGCTTGAATCTCCATAGGGCTTGCGTCAAGGTTATAACTTCGATCTGCCATTCTGTCCCAACTAATCTCGCACCACTCAGCAAAAATCTTCCAAAGCTGCTCGCTCGTCATTTCTTTCAGCTTCTCCTGATCCCACTCAATCGCTTCGGTCTGATCGCCATCGGTTTCTGCATACGGGTTGCAATCGTTCATAACTGACAAAGCGGTTTCGTCATCGTCAACACCCAAGAACTCTATTATATCAGAAATGCACGCCAGCGCACAACCTTTCTGTGTCAGGTGTACGCTGCTAAACAACTCGCCTTCGTAGCTTCCCTGCATAACCCAAACTTTCATCATGTTTTCTCCTTTCTATACCTATAATATAGCACCGAAAGTGCCCTAAGTCAAGTCAAGGAGTTGTCAAAGGGTTCCAGATAGCTTATCCATTCCTCAGATAGCTGGCCGTCATGCCAGCGTATCTCAAAACGGCGCGTGGTTGTGCCCTTTGCGTCTACCTCTCGTAGAATAACTCCGGGCAGCGACTTGAACGCATCCGTGTACCTCTCCCACTTAAATGTAGCAGAGGGGCTCGGAATGTATCTTACCAGATCGCCTACGCGCATACCGCTTTATCGAGTATTTCAAGTTGCATGCAGTTGGTGTGGTTAACCTCCCCACACCCCCACCGTACCCAGACAGCCACGCCATCGATCAGTTGAACGATGCCGATTGTTTCGGCTTCAAGGTGTTTTACAATATCGCCAATACCAAAATCCATTTTTCCCTCCTTGGATATATATAATATAGTCGCTATGATAGATTTAGTCAAGGGCCATGACATTTACTTTACATCTTCTTCGGCCATCGCTTGTTGAATCTTGATTTTTAAATCCACCGCAGTCAGGGTCGACGCGGCACTGATGTTGTTTAAAACGTCTTGAATCCGCTTTAGCTTTCTTTCAATCCTGATGAGAGGATTAACAACGGCGATGCCCGTCCTCATGTAATCCGGCAGGTGATCATGATAACTCATTTTTTTTCCTTTTTAAAAACTGGTCGGGACGGTGGGACTCGAACCCACATGCACCACTTACTCCACAATGCACCGCTTATAAGACGGCGGAGATACGTCCCAATGGCACTTCGGATAGGACTTGAACCTATGACCCTCGGCTTAGAAGGCCGATGCTCTATCCAACTGAGCTACCGAAGCATACTAATAGTATAACCTCGTTAGATCGCGGAGTCAAGCCACATTTGTAAAGGAAATGTCAGCTTGACCATAAACGTGTTGCTCACCCGGAATAACAAAAAGCAACCTCGTTCCAATCGGAATTTGGGCGTTTATATCTTTCCATGCCACGTTCTTGTCATGTGAAGAAACAAAGAATTTAGTAGAATAACCGCTGTCAGCTACTCCATCTATAAAAATTGCTGTGTATTTCATATCTTCTCCTTAATGGTGGGACCACTGGGAATCGAACCCAGAACCTACGGATTAAAAGTCCGTTGCTCTACCCGTTGAGCTATGGACCCTCTTTTGGTGTTAGTTGAGCTTTGCTTTTAAAAGTCTGTATTCTCGTCCGAGGGCTACGCAGTATGCGGGGAAATCTTCTTCACGCACAACTTCGCACAAATCTGACTCTGCGAGACTGTGAATCACATGATCCCCATTCTTCATTCTCACCAGCAGTTTCTTAGTGGGCCGCTCCACATTGACTATAACCCCTTGATTGCTACCACCGCAAAAAATGGACTTCCAAACCATCCGAACCTTTTGGCCATTCTTGAAGCGCATTATTTCATCACTCCTTGAATTGTTTTCCATCCTTTTTCAACAACAGAATTCATCTGCTGTCGGACATATTCAATCTCCTTTGGGTTATTTGCCATGGCATTTAGCCAAAAATAGAAAATCACAGCGGCAATCGCCCATGTTTTCGCTCTTTCCATTATACTCTCCTTATTTTAGTATTTCGGAAATGGTAGCTTCGGTGGGACTCGAACCCACACGCCCGAAGGCAACAGATTTTGAGTCTGTCGTGTCTGCCGATTCCACCACGAAGCCATATGTTTATTATATCTTGTTATAGGGTCGCTGTCAAGTGTTTAGGGAATTTTAATCTCATCTTCTAAGAAAAATCTGTAGTGTCCATCCATACAATACACTTTGTAAACTGTTTCCATTTCAAACCACGTTTCGTCCCACGCCAAATCAGTTATTATTCCGTAAAGCGGGAAGTAAGGGTGTTCTTCTCCATAAAGGTATGAATAGAAATCAAAAAAATCATAACTGCATTTGACAAAATCGCCAATCTTGTATTTAGGCGGGGCTTCTTCCATATTCTAAATAGGAGGAAGGTGCCGTTCGATATTTTAGCGGCGACTCTTTAGGTGCCTCTCCTCTACAATAATGGGAGTAGTTTCGCCAATTGGCAGCAACTTGTATCTTTTTGCTCCTTTGGCGGCACTATGAATATCCTTACAAATTTCAATCACAAACCCTCCACGCTTCTTAAAGTTCTGCACAATCCTATTTTGATTCGCCCATACCATGTCGATTGGAAACTCAACACATTTATACGAATCAAAACAAGCACGGGGCAGCAGATAGCTGCCAAGTTCAAACTTGGGGGAGGCGGCGTGCTGCGCCAAAACCTTTTTGGAGTATTTGTTGTCATGCATGCGAAGGAACTTGCTTCTTTCCGGCACATTTCCATTCAAAATATCTTGCGCCATTGGCTTATAGTATGGCTGCCTCATGTGGTAGGCTGCCAATACCATAGCGCATGCGCGGTACTCGGCCTCGTAGGTGAGGGTCCAATTTTTATGCTTTGCTTGATCTTCTTCGGTATTCCGCGACAAGACCTTGCCAAGTGTTTGCTTCTGTTTAATAGAAAGGGAGCGACCTTTAGCCAGTTGTGCAAGGACGGACTCCAGAAACCCACGGTCCCAGCCGCCGCAAACGGAGCGCGATAGTGTAGCTTCGATCTTGGTTTGTGTGTCCCTCATTAAGCTCTCCATGCCTTCATCTATAATATAGCACCCACAGCAGAAAAGTCAATCAAAAATTTGTCAAAGGAATGTTAGTGGTCGTCATCCCAATCTTTTCGATGGGTTATTGCGTCGATGTACCCCGGAGGCACCTTACATATAACGACACGCCAGCCCATCCATTTCGGCCACATTTCAAAAAAAGGAAAATCAGGGATTTGCTCAAATAGATTCCCGCTCACCTCGGGTACTTCCACTTGAACTTCCAACAGCGCGCCGCCGTCGTCGTGCGTGAAAAGAACTTCATAGCGGCCATCATGGTAGTTTGATATCATCAAAACCAATTCGTTGATCGCCTGTTGCTTGGGAGTCTTATCCCCTGACGAAAACTTACCCACTGGATGTACCACTCAATACTTCGAATCGCTCTTGCTTTAAATCGAGTATCATCCAACTGCCCTCCCATCTTTTTTTACAGTCATAACAGTAAACCATCACGGCGTCTGCATCCTTAATGGATACCTCCATGATGATCCCGTGTCTATAATTAGGACTGATACCCCTTAAAACGTCGCCCGAAGCCTCGTAGATTTCATGATCTTCGACCCACCGGACCAAATCGCCGCGTTTAAGTTCCATATAGTAACTATATCAATCTTTTTTATAATGAGCACACGCCGCCCCAAAGTTCGCCACCAACGACTTCCGACAATTCGCTCTGAAGCTCGCCATATCCCCCCACAAGAGTTTCTCCATCTCCAGAAAGTTTAATGATTATGGGAAAAGTCTCCCATTCCATTTCTTCTTTAATGGATTTGCGATAGGCGGCAGAAAAATCCATCTCAACAAAAACGTACTCAATTTCAAGTTCCATAAGGGCGGCCTGCGCTCGTAAGCATGCAGGACAGTCTGTGATTCCATAAATTAAATAAACTTTTTCCATTTCTACTCCTTTAATTTCGTTTTGACGATCCTGGCTGAATGTTTACCTGCCGTATATCTAACTTTGACATCCATTTCTCCCTGAAGGAGCGCTTTAAGGGTGGGGAGTGACGCCTTTTGGTAAGCGCCTTTTATTTCCAACAGTACGTTGGTGTGGGATTGGTTGCAGATTTTTAGTGCATCGCGATGAACCGCCTTTAAAGAAGAATACACGCCACACAAATTTCCGTCGCCTTCAAAAAGGCAATAGATGTTTATTTTTGTCATGACACCTTCTCGAACGCTTTAAATATGGAGAAAGATACTTTGTAGATCCCTTCCATCGTTTCAAGCTCACTCCTTCGAAGTTCGGCTAATTCTTTATCGTGTTGCAGGAGTGCTTTTTCATATTCTTTTTCGAGTTCTATGTGTTTTTTCATGCTATCTTCAAAAAGATAAGAAAAATACATGGAAGTCCCAAAATCGTTCACAAGTTGAGAATTCTCTGCAAAAGGCCCCGTTGTAAAAATAACATCTGAGGTGAGGTATTTACTCATAACTTTTTACACCCCCCGCAGCCGCGAGATCCCCGATTGCGATATATTTCCTTTTTCGGCATGCTTATTTTTTGAAAATTTTCAATAACATCTCCAAACAATCTACCGCCATTTAGAGCCTGTATCTGGTTTTTTTCTCGGTCAAATATCCCACAGAGGACAACTTCTTCAGTGGGCTTGTGGAGCACATATTCTCCAGCCGCTACTTTATCCTCTTCGCCAATATCATAAAACTCCATGCTACTCCTCCCTTACGGTCATCATCTCATCATAAGTTTCGTTCTTCATTCTCTCAAGCTCATCTAGAATACCATTTCTGCGCAGTATTTTAAAGGCAATATTCTCCACGGAAAATTCTCGCATGGTGCTTTCTAATCCGGCCCGGCGTAGGTTCTTAATCTTTTTCTTGAGACGTTCAATATTTCTCATCGCAGATTTAAATTTTTGAGCAAGGATTAGATTGCCAACTATGTTCACCTGAAATTCAATATCATCTGCTTTTCGTCGGGCGGCAGGGAAATCAATATTATTTCTAAACCTTTTTGGGCGCTGCAGCCATTCGTCATTTAGCAGCGAATAAACCCCAGATGAAACATGCTGCTCGCGAGAATCCTCAACATATATTTCAACGTCATATCCTTTCGCTGCTATATCGTGTCGGTCATTCCATCTCATGCGCGCATTATCAAAGAATGCTTTAACTAGGGCGCGGTTTTCATCAACATTCAAGAAATCAACAATAATGTGCAAATCAACATCTGAATAGTTAGACCAGTTAAAGTTTGCCAGGCTACCCGTCAGGGTTATGTCCTTGATGTCTATTTCGACCGGAAGGCCGTCAATAAAATTCTGTGCAATTTTCAAAAGCCGGCGCTGGACCCTGGGATCCATCTCTTCTTCATTTCGCCAAATGCGAGGCTCTAGTCTATCATGCGTGTCGAAGGATTCCGGATCAACTTCTTCTTCCAAACCTCCGGCGGCGCTGGGCGGAGCAGGAACATCGTTAAACTTTTTACCTTTGAATTTTGCTCTTTTGTTTTTATAGCCGCCTTTCTTTTGGGGGCCTGTATCCAGATAGTCTGACATATCGCTATCTAAACTCTTAATTCGATTGCGATAGGATCCCTCTTCTCTGATAGAGTCTACAAAATCTCGCCAATTCATGCCGTTCATATTAATAAATAGCCCCTTTACGCAGATAAGGGTAGGAAATCACGGAGGATTAACATATTCAGCCATGTGTTACCCTCCGTCGTAAGTGGTTTGTTCCCCATCTTCAAACGTGATAATCGTTTTGTTGGTGGGGTGAGGTTTTACATGAACTTTCAAGAAATCGTCAAGGGAATCAAAAATAGCTATGCCGCCCCGCGGGGGAGGGAATAGCCAGTGGATGACACAATGGCCCGAAGCCAAGGATACCCCCTCAATCACCACTCCTTCGCCGCTGACGCCCGTTTCATCGCTTTGGCGGCACACGGTAAAGGTTCGGATGCCGCGTGGCGCTAGGCGCGGTGGAGGCTTCGGTTTTAAATCTTCTGGCTCTGTCGCCAATTCCAGCACATTGTCCGTATCGATCACTTCTCCTCCCCTTCGGTGGCAGATTCAAGGTTTGCGAGGCCGATGCTGGCCCGTTTGTGTGGCTGCTCATGAGGGTTATCTTCTGTTGGTCGGTCGGCTAGTTCAGTATTTGTATTCGTTGTGTCTTTAATCATATTCTTAAGCTCCTTAAGTTGTTGTTTGATTCTATTAACTTGCATGTCAAGTACTTCCATCTTTCCAAGCAAATCGGTATAGCAGTGGTTCTTTTTTATTTGGGACATAGGGCATCTTTCTCCGGCATTGTTATAACTAGTTTAAAACTACGCTCCAATCTATGTTAAATGCTGGCGCTACTATAACTATGTTTTCCAATACGTCTGGCCCTAGTTCTGTCTCCCCCACATCAATTGCTACTATGTAGCCGATGTATTTTCCTTTTCTTGTAAAAACGCCAGATCCGGAGGCGCCGCCATATGCATGAGAAAATATATAAATGTATTCATTTTGACCATATCCTATCACATCTCCACGCAAAGTTAAAGGACCAATTGTATTAGGGTACCCAGTATATATGATATTGTTCAATATTGAATATGACCGTTTCCATTCTTTTCCGTGCGGCAAATCTTTTGGGATTCGAACCGGAATGCGATCAGAAATTGGCTCTTCCAATTCAATAATAGCATAATCATTTGCCTCATTCAGCGCCACATATTTTTTACAACTGTAGTGGCTCTCCTCATGTATTATAGAAACAAGCCAACATGGACCATGTATGCCGTGATGAACAGTCACAACATAATGTTTATCATTTGCAACAAAGTATGTCCCACTCATGGTTGAGGTCCCCCCCCAAAAAGTTAACTGGGAAGACACTACCATAACTGCGCTAGCTCTTGATTTATGAGCAGCTTTTTTGTATTCAAGTGAAAGATCTGGGCTAATGTTATCGTTTTGGGATATCTCTTCCCATGCCGGCTGTGTGTCGTGATTTAAAACCGACGTGACAACGAGCGCACTGGCGACAAGCGTGAAAAAACTCCACCAAAACCCAATCTTAACCCATCTTAAAAACTTTAGCATTCATAGTAAATATGCTAAACTTGACTTTGGTAGCTTAAAAAGACGGGCAACTCTTGAAGGCCGCTTCGTTTGGCATACCAGATAAGGTCTTCGTTGCCTGTTACTTTGATTCTTCCATTTTTTCCAACTGCCACAAACACGGGCGCCGTTGCTCCATTCTTAATAAAATTTTGATACATGCCATCAAAGGCATCTTTGGGCGCTCGAAACTCGCGCGAAGTGTAGGGCAGCAATTCTTTAACAGGCATCATCACGTGATATCTCATATCTGTCGTGTCCATAGCCACATCATAGGCCATGACACCTCCTTCTTTCCAGTCGGTCGCTATGTCGCCCAGCAGTGGGCGCGGAGTTACCATCTTTCGGGTGCTCATTGGGGCGCGGAAACCGCCAAGTGCGCCAGCCAAGCCACCACCTATACCGGCTTCATTGAGTAAAGATTCTCGCACAGTTCTAATGGTACCTCGCACATTTGTTCTGTGAATGGGGCTCATCCGTAAGATTTTAAGTCCTCTAATCTTCATCATGCCGGGAACCAATATTCGGTCTCGATATTTAACTCTACCCATGGAGCCCAATAATTCAAATTTAACCTCGTACGTCGCAAGCTGGGATGACCCAACGTCTCTTGTTTCTCCGGCAGTTCGGACGGTCGTAACCCCATCAATGCCGCGGATCTCCGTTTGAGTTTCCTGAATTTCTCCGCCTATATCCTTTGCAATAGAACAATCGACACTTATCTTATAGATTCGTAAGTCATAAGAATCATCGGCTTCGCCCAGCAATCTCTCAATCCTATCAATCTGCTGCTCTACGCTCTCCCCTACGGGCTGCGGCTCTCCGAGTGTACCCGCGAGTGGTTCGCCGCGTTGAACGCCGCTATAATCCCTCACAGTGCCGGCCCAGCTGCCTAGCCTCCTCATCTGATCTTGGACATGCTTCTTCCAATTCTCTGGTCGACCAAGATTGGCATCGTCGTCCAACTCGACACCTCCCTCACGCGCCATATTAAAGCGCCCCTCTTTCAATGGCGACAAATACTTATACCACGCAACCCATTTCTCAACTTCATCCATCTGATCAAAGTTTTCCTTGATCCATTTGGCAATCATTATTATGCGTTCTGCCCACTCGTCGGAGCCAGACATAGCCCTGCCTCCGTACTGGCTGTCGATAGTTTGGATAGCGTGCTGTGCCCACTTGCCTGACGTGACATCGGCTTTGGTGGCGTCTGCGAGTGCTTTTATTGACTCCAGCGGGACACGGATTGTTTCTGCTGCTGCTTCTTCCACCATATCAGGGTGTTCGTTAAAGTATTTCACAATGTCTTTGACAACTTCAACTTCTTCGGGCGATGACTTGCTGCTCACCGCAATCTCATACTTCCAGTTGAGCAACATAGTGGGGTATCGTTCGGCTTGGTGAGTAGTCTCGGGCATGATGATAAAGCGCGAGTCTTTCGCGAGCGCTAGCGGCACAAACTTGGCTGAGTATTCATCGCCAAAACAAAGTTCCTGCTGCTCTCCTTCGCCTTTTCCGCATTCGTCTTGATAAAGTTTCTCTAGGTTTCTCGCCATGTTGCGGCTAAGATCATCGTTCTCTATGCGGGCGGGTCGACCCGGAGCGGGGCGCGATCCAAACATCTTGCTGTATAGTCCATCGATGTGTCCACCTCTGTCCTCATCAAATGCCCACATCTTGACCATATTTGGGATGCTGCCGAGTCCTCCGCCAGAGTTTAACACCGCATTGTCTTGGTGCTTGCTGCGCCTGAACCAGAACTCCAGCTTTGGTCCGTCTTTGTAAATCTTCCAATGGTCAAGCGCCATGTCGTACATGCCTTCCTGCTCGCGATCAAAGGCGGTCTTGGCTGCGTAGCCTTCTTCTGCTAGCTTGGAGCGTATGTTCTCATGGATCTCTTCGTATTTATCTTCGAAGTTCTCCTCGATCGCATCCGCAAAGTGTTGCGCGGTGCGTGTTGCGTCGTCATCGTTCTCTACACCTTCCTGTTCGGCCATGCGAATCTCAATCTCAAGCACGGCTGTCTGCGGGCCGGGTGCGTACATATCTCCCTCGTATCCGGGGGGGTGGGCGCCTTCCAACATTTTAACTTCCCACTCAAGCTCGCCCTCACCGGGCAGATCCCATTCGATATTCTCTATCTCTGTATCACCTAAAAACTCGCGAGCTTCAGAGCCCCAAGTGTTCTCGGGAATGGTCCTGAACCGCTCGTCTGCGGTGGTATCGTCGGGACCAAGGGTGGGTGTGTATTCGTTGTTTCTCTTTTCAAACCCTTTCCATCCCAGATCGATCTGTATGCTACAATAAGCGTTCATGTACATATATACACCAGCATCGCCGCCGTGATCGTCGGGGCCCATCACTTCTCCGCTAATGGATGAGTTCTCGCCCTCGTAATTGTTTACCACCTCGTCTATCGCTTGTTGAATGGCATCTTCGTCGACCTGACCTTCAAAGCTGACGTCGGGGTTCTGTCGTTGGAGATAGTTGTTCATCTCTTGGAAGCCGTCATAATCGTTTGAGTGCTCCCCGCTTTCTTGGACTGCGGTGATGCCCATGTTCTTAATGAACCAGTCGATATGATCCCAGGTTTCGTCGGGGGGTGCGTCGTTGCTGCGCCCCTTGATTTGATACAAGTAGTTGCCGCCGTAGCCTTCATCTTCCCATGTCATTGTGATATAAGATGAGGATGCTTTGCGTCCTTGGTGGCGCTTGCGGAGGGAGACGAGGACGCCGCGGCTGTCGCTGCCACAGTGTCCCATGCGCTCGCCTTCAACGGAGCAGTTAGATGTGTCGAGGTTATACCAGTAGGAGCCATCATCAAACTGATGGATGACCATCTCTGGATCTTCGCGGCTCTGCAGATCTTCTTCGGCTGTGCTATGGGCGGTGTCAATGTTATCTTCGCCCTTAATCATTTCGTAGTTGGTGGGCTCCGCGTTTAACCAAGAAAACAACAGATCATACCGGTTCCAGAAGCGACGGAACTCGCTCATCATAAACTCTTGGAGGTGTTCTTTTACTTTCTCGACCTTTTCAGAAGGAACACCCGATTTGCTTAGTGACTTGAGTGCTTTCATAAATGATTTGCGCCAAGTGCCATTGGGCTTGACCATGGCAGCCTTTACATTCTGCACGACGAAAACAATCTTCTTGTTTTGCTCGATGGTTTCTTCGTCGTATACTTGGCGCTGCTGTGGCTTGCTGCCGATGGTGTCGGGGTCCTCGACGCGATAGGGGGTGATTGTGCGTGCGACGATCTCGCCGCGGTCCATGCCGATCGGCGCTGGGTCGATGTTTACCTGTATCTCGTCCTCAAAGTTGTCCTCCATCCACTTCACCCAGTGACCTTGTGGGCGCGAGACGTAGCCTGGGTTTAGCTTGTTCTCCTTCCACCGGTTGCCTGCGTATGTCTTTGACTTCTCGGGTGCGTTCGGCATCGCGTTCTCAATAAAGTCGACGATACGTTCGGGGAGCCCTATGTCTCGCAGCCCCTCTGTTAAAACTTCTTCTCGAAGATACTCAAACCAACTGCCTGTGGAAATGTCCATTAATTTACCTCACGACTATAAATAGTTGGTTTTTAGTGTTTATCTCTTGTAATCGTCTTCTAATCGAACTACGTCATCTAGGTGTGGCGTAGACACTTCTATAAGCTCTACGTATTTATCTCCAGCGCCAAACCTGTGCACTTGATTTGGCTTTATATGAAGCGACTGTCCTTCTGGAATATGCTGCGGAGGACTTTCAGTGTCTGTGTAGTTCAGCAACTCTCCATGTATCACGAATACTGTCTCTTCTTTTTGGTTGTGGTATTGGAGCGATAGCCGCTGCTTGCGATCAATGTGCAACAATTTGCCCACGTAGTTGTCTGTTTCTGCCCAGATGAGTTCAAAGCCCCATGGTTTTTCTACTATTCTCATTTTATTTCCATCCTAGTTGTATTGCTATTATCATAAACGACAACGTCACACACAGCATTGTCTTCATCGTAAACATGCTTTCATTTAAGAGCCACCACGTAAGCAAAGGAAAAGTCAAATATGACATTCCAAATCCAAGGAGGCGCGCCGTCCAAGCTTCGCTTGTGCTGTCGACGATCATGCGCGTGGCGTACCAGAAGCAGAGGCTAGCCGGGATTCCATATATAAGCGCGGCATGTAGCGGCTTGTCTGCCCACCACTTCCAGACATATTGCGAATACAACTGAAACCAAACGAGAGTCTGTGCGGCCGCCAAAACACCGCAAGCCTTAACTAACTCAAAAGTTGGCAATAACCACCTCGGCACATTCTGATTGCTTATCGGTCCTAACACCCCATTTATTAAACATTTTTAAATCGCAGTCTTTATACCACTCAAATACTTGGGGGCTTCCGTAATACAATAAAACTGTTTTTTTATCTGTCTTATCAAAAAAATCCTTGATTTTTTGATGGTATACTTTTGTCTCTTCAAGGCCCGCGGACTTCCCTTCTTCAAAAAGATTCATTGAATATTTCCCTGCCGGTATGAGAATGTATTCATCATCTTTTACGTCCCTCAAAGAGGATATAATATTTTCGTCTTTGTCCAGCTTCACGTGGAAATTGTTAGATGAAAAGTTTTTCAAATAAGTTAAAAAAAGCGGGCTGGGAACGTTCGAAATCAATTCCCCAGAAGAAACAAGCCCATCACTAGAACATTGATTTAAAATAAAAAAGATTGCAGCCCTCACAAAGGGGTCGCGATAATTAGCATACATGTCTTGATAAACTTGAAACATCCTTTTATTTTCAAGAGGAACAAGATACTCTGCTATTTGTGCTACCTTCTGAGAATCCGACACCACAGACAGCCAAAATTCATAAATAACGTATTTGTTGGTGTGTGCCACAATAAATCGATTATTTTTGGCCAAATTAAATTCAAGTTCGCCAGAATAAAACAAAAAAGAGTGAATCACCGATTCAGGTGGTATTTTCTCTCTAACTCCTTTTATACACTTAAACCGGCTGTTCGGGGGTGTCGCCAGAGGGCTCTTCTGCATTTCTTAATTTTCCCTTTTCTCTAAAAAGTCTTAACTTATCTACCAACTCGGAAGCTTCTGACAATTCGTCACTTATTTCAAACTCTGTTGGGGGCAACTCATCATCCTGTGCCGGAGGACTCTTGCCCTCTTCCTGCATCGAGATAAATCCAGTTACGATATTTTCAATGTCGCCCAATGTGGCATCAACGTCAGATAACGTAAATCGAAGTTGTTGAATATCAGATAGAGCATCTGGAGTTAAAAGTTCATAACTTTCTGCAAGCTTAAGCTTCTTAAATCTTTTTCCTAATTGGTCTGTTTGAATAGAAGATGCCTTATCAATTAATCTTGCGATTTCGTTCGGCAAATCTTGCAGCTTTATTGAGTACTGTAGCGATACTCTTTCGTCGTTGTTCATATTTTATCCTTTTAGTAGCTGGGTGGCGACTGGTTTATTTAATTTACCCTCAACTAGAGAGGGTGCGCCAACAACAACTATCTCTGTTCCTGTGTGGCCTCTGTTAATGGTAAGTTTTGTAAACTGATGTTCACTTTCTAAGCCTGCTGGCAATTGTCCTTGCTCATTTAGATGCCTCATTCTCTGTTCCTCGCGAATCATCACGACGTGCTCAGGATTTACGAACACCTCTCTTAGTGTGTAATCTTGTTGTGTCGTTAGTGTATTGTTGTGACACACTTCAGTAAGTTTAACCAACATGGGCACTCTCTCCTATCGGATAAGTGTTCCGCATGGCGACAGCTGCTTCGCGGCCGCGAGCATAAACAATGTAATTGCCGCCCATCCAACTGGAGCCTACTGGTATTTCTTTAATAAAAACACCGACCGTCGGCCTTTCAGTCTTTTCAATATAGCTGTTGTTTCTATCGAACAACAGCACATCTTGTGGTATATAAATCAAATCTCCCTGCTGCATTATTTATCCTCCGTTTGTATAATTCCAAAATTTGTTGTCATGAGGGTGCCCGCACAACTGGCGGCGTTGATCAGGGCTGTCTTTGTAACCTTGACCGGATCGATGATGCCGACGTCGATTAAATTAACTATCTCACCAGTACGAAAATCCCAGCCATGGCCTGATTCACACGATAAAACTTTATCTATGATAAGATCGGCAGAATCCCCGGCATTTCGGGCCATCTGGCTAATCGGCTCTCTACACGCTATTTTTATGACAGTGGCACCAACAGCCGTGTCCTGGGACAGACCTTGGGACACTATTACGATAGTTTCCGCTGCGTGTAGAAGTGCTGTGCCGCCGCCCGGGACGATCCCTTCTTCTTGAGCAGATTTAACTGCCTCCAAGGCATCCTCGATGCGGTGCTTGCGTTCTATCATCTCGACCTCGGTGGTTCCCCCTACGCGTATGATCGCAACACCGGACGCGAGCCGCGTAATCCTTTTTTGAATGGTGTCGGCCTCTTCTAATGATTCGGTTTGCTCGATGGCACCCTTAAGGCTTTCTATTTTTTTGTCGACACCCTCTGCGTCACAATTGCCGCCCACAATGGTTGTGCGATATTTGTTACTTTCGATAAATTTCGCGGACCCAAAGTGTTTCATTTCAACTTTATTCAATTTAATGCCGCTTTCTCGCGTTATGAATGTAGCGCCCACGGAAAGAGATAAATCCTCTAAGAGCTGCCGCCTTTCTTGACCATAAGACGGAGCCTTGATTGCTGCGACCTTAAGAGAGCCGCGCATGGCGTTCATGATTATTGCAGCCAAAGCTTGACCCTCTATGTCTTCTGCTACAATAATAAGGGGTCGACCTTCGCGAGCAACCATTTCCAAAACCGGAAGAATCTGCTCCACCGTTGAAACTTTGTAATCCGTAACAAGTATAAGCGGCTCATCATGGTGCATAATAGCCCGGCGCTCATCTGTCACAAATGCAGACGCACAGAGGCCGGCGTCAAACCTAAACCCTTCTGTGATATCTAGTGATGTTTCCATGGAGCGCGACTCTTCGATAGTAATTGAGCCATCGTGCCCAACGCGGTCAACGGCCATGGAAATCAATTTACCAACAGCAATGTCGTTGTTCGCCGAGATAGCCGCAATATGTTCGATGTCTTCTAGAGAGGTGACCGGAGAAGACAACTCCGATAGATTCTTTAAAATTTCTTTGGCTGCCAAATTAATGCCGCGCTGTAATTCAATCGGTGACACACCCGAAGCAATAAATCTTTGTGATTCCCTCAGTATGGACCGAGCAAGGACGGTTGCGGTGGTCGTGCCGTCGCCGGCAGTGTTGTTTGTTTCGACTGCAGCCTGCTTGATAATTTGGGCTGCAGCGTTCTCAAAAGGATCTTCGCACTGCACAAATGCAGCTACCGTCACGCCATCCTTGGTGATGAAGGGATCTTGTCCTTTCTCGTGGAGAAGCACGTTCCGACCTCTCGGGCCAAGCGTTGAAGCCACATTATCTGCTAGCTTGTTTGCTCCTCTCATTATCTTTTGTTGTAGTGTTTGATTATCGTCGTATGCTCGACCCATTGATACCTCACAGTTATGTATATATTATAATCGCTTATTAAGATTATGTCAAGGTGTTTCTTCATCTTCCGGGGTAGCTAATTGAGTTTGAAGAGTTTGTTGAATCTTGACGGAATCCTGGATTGCTCTATTTCCGGAGTTGATGGCACTCGTGCGCTTTTCTACAAGGAAATATTTGTTAATGTTTTCTGATAGATCCTGGGTCGCCGTAAAGAGGTCCATAACTTCACCATTAAGTCGCTCCATATACATTCTGGCAATTTCAAGAATCTTAGCTTCTGAAACGGGCAAACTACCGAGAGTCTTATATTCCACAAAGTTAAAAGATTTAAGCTGCTTAGGACTAATCGTCCACTGGGTGCCGCCCTTACTTTCGTTGAGCATTTCCCACTCTTCTGTGATTGCTTCATTAAGAGTGCGTTCGGCGTCTGTTGGTGCATCGGGCAGTTGTGCAGCCTCGCCGGCCTCCTCTGCAGCTTTTGCAGCCATGGCATCCTGGCGCTTTTGTCTTACTCTTGCAGAATAACCTGCTGTTTGCTGCAGCAAATCATATCTTTCCGGCCACGATTGGGCTGCTTTAAGAGCCGCAATGGACTGTTCTGGTGTTACATCTGGCAGCTTAAATAATGCCAAACCTGAAGCCTTCCCCTTTCCTCTGGACGACAACGTGAGCGCATCGATGAAGTTGTCTTGATCAAATGTAAACTCTTCTATGGCGATTCCCTCTTCGGAACCCTCGGCGTCTTTTGACTTTCTGGCTACAATATAAACCATATTGCCGAATTCATCTAAGCCATCGATCAAGTTTGTGTAGCTTCCCTCGATATTTGTCTTCTGATTGAGTAGTTTAAGGCTAATTGGTATCGATCTCGCATCCATTTCGTCTTCGCTGCTAGCAAACGCAATAAGATCTTGAATCGGGAGATTTCCCTTTGCGGTAATGTCTCCGATCTGAACGCCCTGTAAGAGTGCTGCTAGCCAGCCCTCAAAAACAAAGCCGGCGCTAGCGGCGTTAAAACTATGAATGACAGCTTTGAGAGATTCAAGGATGATCAGGGAAGAAATAATACGACGTGGGGAGGTAATCTTATTATCTGGTGCCGCGATCCGCTGCAAAAACGTAAGCTTCCCTTCGATGGTGCGTTCACCGCCCATGACAGCGAACAATTTAGTTATCTGTTCCCTCTCCATAGAGTTCGGATCTCCCCAGGCCTCCGTAGGAACAAACTTGGGCAAGACCAATAAAAATTCTTTAGCTCTGTCTGCAGCCATCTCCTGTATTGGTTTTGGCTGGCGTGCAAATTCCTCATACACTCTATCTAAAGTTTCCTCAACCATTTCCATCAACATTGAGGGATCGATTGTTCTCTCTTTCTTTATATACTCTTCTTTTAAAATCTTGCTCAAGTCAGACATGTAAAAAACCTCACACAATTATGTCAGCAATACCTAATTCTACCGCTTCTTCTGCAGATAAATAGACATTAACTTTGCGTTCTAGCATATTTTTAATGTCCTTTTTGGTCATATTTGTTTCTTTTACTAAACAATTTATATATGTTTTTTGTAGGTGCTCGACTGCTTCCATTTCATTAAGTAAGTTATGCAGATTTCCGTGACTCCCGGCTACAACCGAGTGAATCATAACGCGGCAGTTCTTGCCAATCCTGCGTTTTCCTTTTGTTCCGGCGGCCAAAAGCAGGACTCCGGCGGACATCACCTTGCCCATCCCAATGGTGTGAATCTCGGTTTCTGTTTCAACTTGTCTCATGATATCGTACAGAGCAAACATGTCGTCGGCGTTTCCCCCGTAGGTAGATATATAAAATTCAACCGGCTTCTTTTTATCGTCAGATAGTCCGCGATTTGATTCATTTAGATATAGAAGGGCTTGGGCTAGTTCGGCAACCTTCTCGTCTATTACCTCACAAAAAAGGCCGATCAATCTCATTTCTGGTTCAGCGCCGTGGATCTCGGACGGATCAAGAAGCACAATTTTATCTCGGGTGCCCTTCTCTCCCTCGTCTAGAATTGATTTTACAATCTCTCTAATTTTTTTACCAATCACTACCTGTCTCCCAAAATTTTAAAGCTGTTGACTTGTTCTTCTGTAGGTACTCCATAGCGCTTTTCCAATCTTCGAACTCTAGTTGTGAACGAAAGAACGCCGGGTGGCACGCCAGCAGCGTGCTTATAGACCGTCTCTTAAGTGTTTGTACATCTTGCTCAAACCGAAACTCAAAAGTGCTGATTTGTGTGCTATTCTTGCCAGACTTCAACATTTGTTCCAGCATTATTTCGCGTGCATATGATAGATGTTCGAGCGCCTTAATGAGAGAAGATAGATATATTATATTAGTAGCCTTAACTATCGTAAGGCTTACTCTTGCCGCGCCAAAGAAGTAAAACGTTTTACAAGTTAGGTATCCAAAAATAAATACTATTAAATATAACCACCAATGATGCATAAACCCTCATTTATAGAAAGGGCCGCTGAGCATCAGCGGCCTATTCTTATTATAACGTCTCGTAAAACAAATGTCAAGTTATTTTGATGTGATTCGCTTAAGAATCTTCGCAGCCAATTGCTCGGCGAGGTCTTCGCCCTTCTTCTGCTTCGTAAGCCGGGCAACCACACGCTGGGCAACTTCGTTAACGATCTGATCTTCAGTGCCTTCGTACATATCACGCATGCCGGGAAGTTCCTCTTCCTCTTCAGCGCCCATCTCCATTTCCGGAGCCATGTCAAGATCCTCTTCGCCGCCAAGATCCTCTTCGCCGCCTAGGTCTTCCTCGCCGCCAAGATCATCATCCACGTCGGTGGTGACAGGCTCTCCGGTAACTTCTTCCAAAGCTGCCTCTAGAGCAGACATGAAGTCCTCAACGGAAACCATTCCTGCTTCGCCGCCTTCGGCGCCAAGATCATCTTCGGGGGGAGCGTCCAGATCGACGTCTTCGCCGCCCATGTCTAGCTCATCGCCACCCATGTCATCCATAGGTGCTTCTTCGGCGCCCATTTCCATCTCTTCTTCCTCTTCTTTAAGCCAACGGCCGGTAGGTTTACCGTTGCCATCCTTGACTTCCTTGCCTGGGCCTTTGCCCTTGGGCTCATTCCAGCCTTCTCCAAGAGGCTTTTCGGCCCCTTCCTCGTAGCCCATCTCCTGAAGGCGACCAGCGCCCAAGGGTGTGAGGCTGGCTAGTTTCATAAACTGGCGGATTTCGCCTTCTGTTAAAAGTGTTTTACGAGCCATAATGTTCTCCTTAAAAGTAACTCACCTATAAATAGTGTTAATTTTTCTTATATACCAAAAAAAGACTACTCATCAAACAATGAGCGCTTCCTTATCTTTATGAGCGCCTCTGTTTCGATCTGTTTTACCCGCGCAAAAGATATACCCAATCGATCTCCTATCTGTCGGAGGGTCATGGAGCCGTTTTCATATATAGACACCAAACAACAATTATATTCCTCTTTAAAGTCTACCCAGTATCGGCATTCTTCTTGCGCACAGTTAGATTTTTCTTTCATACACGCCTTAGAGCATGTCCGCAATCCGTCTTTCATCACAAGTCTGGGTGCTCTTCGGCGATTAAATCAAATATGTCGTCTATCATCTCTTTATCTTCTAATGCAAGCTCCTGCATTCTCTTTATCCCTTCTTCTCTAAGTTTCTTTGATTTTGATTTTCTTTTTATTGATTGCTTCTTGTTCTCGTCTATAAACTCTAAAATTCTAGAATCTCCATCAATATATGCGCGCACAAGAAGCCTAAAAAAATCAGACTGCGTTATTCCATCATAGCGCAGTCTGTTAATTAACTGCGCATGTCTATGATCATTGTCTGTGAAAACTATTCTTTTGTTCATGCTTCCATAGTCTATCTCATCCGACATTACCACTTCCTTCCAACTATGTGGGCTTGGCTTTCAACTATGCCGGAGGCTGTCTGACCCACAAACTCTGCCTTCTGCTGGAGTTCTTGGAGGCTGCGGGCTCCGGAATATGAAAACCCTGACCGGATGCCTCTCTCAAGGTCATCTAGAATTTTGCGCACACTCCCGCGATAGGGCACTCTGGTTGATATCCCCTCGTGAGACGAATATTTGCCGCGCCATCCTATCTGGGCTTCTTTGCTGGCCATTCCGCGATATATCTTCCAGCGCTGACCTTCTTTGTCTTCCATGATCGAGCCCGGGCTTTCATCTGTGCCCGACAAAAGGGAGCCGATCATCACCGCGTCCGAGCCAGCAGCCAGCGCCTTTACCATGTCGCCGGATGTTTTTATGCCTCCATCGGCAATTATTTTAACATCTCTATCGGTCTGTGCGCACTCAAAGATTGTTTGCAGGCCTGGGTATCCGTGGCCGGTCTGAACACGAGTGGAGCAGATGGAGCCGCCTCCAATATTGCATCTAACTGAGTCGGCGCCCCAGTCTGCAAGATCGTTAACTCCCTGCAGGGTCGCGACATTTCCGGCCATAATGTGAACATTATTTCCAAAAGTGTCCCGCAAATTCTTTAACGCCTCTTTCATCATAATGTGATGGCCGTGGGCCACATCAATACACAAAAAGTCGACTCCCACAGATAATAGAACATGGGCGCGCTCAAGAAAATCGCCAGATATCCCGACAGCGGCTCCGATTTTAAGCTTATGATTGGCGTTGCTTGCAACATCTTGAGTCATTGTCACTATACGCGCCTGAGTTGCAGGTGAATTATAGCGATGAATCACCGAAACGCCACCAGCGGTGGATAGGGCGGCAGCCATCGGGCCCTCTGAAATTGTATCCATCGGGGACGACATGAGTGGAATCGATAACTCCAGGCCTTTTCCTAGATCCGTTGAAATATCAATTTCTGATCTAGAACGAATATCGGAGTACTGCGGCTGCAGCAGCACATCGTCGTAAGATAAACAATTTTTAGCCAACTTAAACATCTACTTTCGTGCTTTCTTGGGGGGCGTCTTCGGAGTTTGCTTCTCTGAAACAGGGTATAGTTCCGATGGGGATCCCTGCTCCGGAGGACGTCGCAACGCGGCGCTCAGTTGATCCTTTTGTTTTTGGGTCAGCTCCGAGGCAAGATCGGCCGTTGGCCCTTCAGCGCGGCGGCGCTTTGACATTTCCTCATGTAATGGTGTTAAGAAATTTGATTGTAGCATCTTTATTGCTGAATCATATTCCGCTAAAATCAATGTTTGCTTTACAATCTCATCGATACACTCTCCACCATCGAGGGTGTGCAGATTCTCCGTGAGGGAATCGAGGGTAGCTGCAGCCTTTGAGGCCTTGGCTCGTAGTTGCATCATAGATGCATTTAATAGACTCATCTTCTTGTTCATTTGATCTCCTTTTGAATGAAACTTTTAATGTCCTTGGTATAATACCATGTGTGGTCGTGTGGGGGGTCCGGCTCCGGCATTACGCGGACGCGCGGAGGGGTCTCCGCCTCTGTTGTGCTTATAACAGATATTGTCGGCACTCCATTGAACTTTAATTTTTGCTGAAGTTCTTCGTCATCGTGAATGTTAAACGCAAAAAAATGGACGTCCGAAAACTCTTCTTCTTCGGCAATTTCTCGGTAGTCTTCTGCCAGGGCGTGACAAAAGTGACAATCATTTGAATAGAATTTTACCACACAAGTTGCCTTTTCCTTTACCTCTCCATTTAAAATTTTGTCCATCGCGCTCGACGATAATCTATCTATGCTCATTTATAATCTCCTGAGTTTTCTTTATGCATTCGGGACAGAATATTCTTACTGTCTCCTGTTTGACAACAACATTCCATGATTGTACCATGTCTTTATCTTTCTTGTCAAATCCTTTTTGGCATGCGCTACATTGTTCTGGCAGCTTGTTGAACTGGAAAATTTTTTCGGCAAGATTTTCGGACGCATCCTTCCCCATTTGATTTTCTAGTTTGCGGCGCGTCTTGCGATTCATCGATTCATGGCTCCAAATACTTGCTGGCCATGCGTTCCATCAAATACAATCACCGCGGATGGGAATGGAGCGCTATTCTCGCTATCACCAAACTTAAGTCGCCCTTTGACAAAATAAACCTCGTCAGCTTCCATGATATACTGATGCCAATATTTTGTATCCGGGCGCGCCGGAATAAGCATCACTACTCGCGTATTCTCTTTTCGGGATTCGTCAAAACCCTTCTTAATCCACTTCTCAATGCCGCGGCCATAAGGGGGATTAACAAACGCGGTAAACCCTTCCCAACTTTTCGATAGCCCATCTTCCGCTTCCGTGAAAAAGTTAGTGCATTTAGTGTTGGCGGGATCTGCGCAAGGGTCCAAGTTAAAAGGGCCAAATCTCCAATTTAGTTTGTCGAAAAAATCTTGGGGAGTCGACCACTCCCCCGTCTTTGATGAAAACATAACGACTTGAGTGCTTTTATTCACTAGTACCCCCGCTAATCGTTTCAAAGTTTTCCATTATCTCTTCCATATCATACTTGTGCTTATAAAGACGATATGCCTTTACCGCTGCTCGAATCTCGTCGGTGTTGAGCCACCCGTTCTCCCGAAACTCTGAGCGCAACTCACGCTTTTGTTCCTGATAGGGTTCGATACACTCTTCAATAGCGGATAGGGAGCGAATATACTCCTTAACATATTGTTTCTTCTCTTCGTTTGTTGTGGCCATTAAGCCCTCCTTGTTTACCTATAAAATATAACATCACAGCACTAGAAAGTCAAGTGTTTTATTACTTAAACTTAAAGTTGACCTTGGCCTCTATTCTCATCTCGGGAATATATAAGTGATTTGCAAGGTTGTGCTTCTTGGCCTCCTTGGGTTCCAAAAACCAATCAGCATGGCCCTTCTCGTGAATGGTGTCCAGAAAATAATTTTTAGTGTGGCCACAATTCTTTGCCATCATTTGGTATACTTTTTGATTGAGGCGATCGGTCTCTTCGGCAGACGCTTTAATCTCTTCAACTTTCCCCCAACCCATTGAACTTACATCATGGATCATCAATGTCGCATCAGGATCCATGTAGCGGTAGCCCTCTGTTCCAAAACTAAATAGAAGCGCCCCGCATGACATGGCCTTTCCCTGCACAATAGTGGCCACTGGAACTTTGGAGTGCCTTATGTCGGAAATCATAGACATTAGGCTGTATACTTGTCCTCCATAGCTGTCGATAATGACCGGCACCACGGGTTGGCCCGTGTTTTGAGCCTTCATCATAGCTGTTGTGAACCCTCTGGCCGTCGATTCGTCAAATTTGTTGACTCTAATGATCGTAGGCAGCCCATCGATGAAGCCGGGCTCTTTTAGGAGCGGACTAAAGTATTTTATAACGTTCATGGTTTATCCTAGTTGTCTAAATGTTCTGCCAATGGCGTAGGTGCTAAATCCCCAGTTTGGATCATACTTTAAGTGCGCCATGTAGGGGCGGTTAAGATGTATGCGATCCTTCTCAGGCTTTACACCCCAGCATCTAATTCTAGTTAGTTCGTT
>PVBE011530183.1_pt1 | contig 23161 bp, 20 predicted proteins | sample 1631181 | NCBI WGS metagenome assembly PVBE01 (sample SAMN08397723, study PRJNA350692) | Marine metagenome, whole genome shotgun sequencing project. | isolation source: water | place: Pacific Ocean | collected 2012-04 | reverse complement strand
GCTTCCGCGCGCTCCGCGTCACTTCGGGCGTTGCGGAACTTCGCTTCGGCAGCCTCACGAAGTTTTTGGGCGTTCCTTTCGCGAGCCTCGAGCGCATCGTTTTGCGCCTGTAGGTGACGGGCCTGTTCGTCCTTGGCCGCTAGCTTGGCGTCCGCTTCCTGTGAGTTCTGATACCAAAGGTATCCGCCGCCGCCGCCGCCGACGACCAAGAACGCAATGAGGCCGCCGACCATCATGATCAGCTTCTTCTTGTGGTCATCGTGTTTCGCGAGGGCCAGCTTGCGCTCGTGCTCACGGTGAGCCGCGAGCTCGGTCATCTTCTCGTCGTGCTCGCGCTCCGCACGTGCCTTGTCGAGCTCGGCGTGCTTGGCCGCCTCGACGCGCGCGTCTTCTTCGCGGCGGCGCTGCTCTTCGGCGCGTCGGTCTTCTTCGGCGGCCTGCAGGCGCGCTTCCTCATCCTCGCGCGCCGCCTTTTCCGCGGCGGCCTTGGCCACCTCGTCGGCGAGTCGCTTGGACTCAGCATCGGTCTCTTCTTGACGGACTCGATCGTCCTCGAGATCCATCAATTCCTTGAGTGAAAAGAGGGTTGAGCTTTCGTTGCTTTCCGACATGGGGGACTCGAACTCCTTGGGGGCAGGCAAGTGGCGGCTGCTCTGTCCTGTCCTGTGAGGGGAGAGGGGTGACAGGGCGAATACCAATCTCCGGATTAAACCGCAAACGAGACCGAAAGGCTGCAGATCAATTTGATCCTTCGTTCTCGCTGCTAACTTACAGAAACGTCAGATTTGGGCTGTGAATGAGGCCGCTAGCGCGGCGAAACAGGGGGCGGTGGGTTGGGGGCGACCGGTCGGTTCGTCGGGAAGCGGTCCCTCGGGCGATTACTCTCTCCAGAAAAACTTCCAGGGATTGTGCTTCAAGTCCCGGGCCAGCTCCTGGAGGTCATCGTAGAGGGCCTCGTCCATGAGCAGCGCGCCGACGGTGCCTTGGCCCTTGGCAATGTGCTGGGTCATGGTCTCCGCGAGCTGGGTGGCGGCTCGCGCGTCCTTGATGGTGGCCTCCAGGTCCGCTGTGATGCGCTCGATTCGAGCCACCTGGGCCTCTGATGCGAGGCTCTCCGTGAGGCGCGACGTATCCCCGATGACCTTGCGCCCATCCTTCAGGATCGCCGGGACGTTCTCGCGGACGGCGGCCATGGTAGTTCGGATGTCGGCTAGCACTTCCTTGATCTGGGGGCCGTCGACGTATTGAGAGCGGGCAGCGACGACCATCTCGTTCGCCTCGCCGCTTAGTGACTCGGCGTTGGTGACGATTGCGTTGAGGCGATCGCCATTATTCTTGAAGAAGTCTCCGCTGCCCTTGAGCGTGTTGCGCAGACCGTCGAAGGTCTCGGCGATTTCTTCCTCGTTGGCCGTCAGCGCGACGTAGCTTCGATGAAGCAACTCATAAGTCTCGCTCAGCAGGAGGTCGAGACGCGGTGGGCTCACGCCGTAGACTTCAGCGCCGGTTTCGAGGAGCGGGGCGTCGATCGAGCCGGGGTCGATGGCGAGGTAGGGCTCGCCCAAGACGCCGCGGCTGGTCACGTAGAAGCGCGCGTTCTCGCGGATCTTGTCCTGATGCTGGGTCTGGATATTGGCGACGACCCGGATGTTCGGGACGGCTTCGCCGGTTTTCGGGTCCACTTGGCCGGTTCGGAAGAGGATCTCGTCCACCTTTCCGACCTTGACGCCGGAGATCCTCACGGGAGCTCCCTGTTGCAGGCCTCCCGGGTTGTCGAAGTCGACGTTCACCGTATAGGTGGGCTCGAAGCTGAAGCCTCCCAGCACGATCAGGAACGCCCCCAATAGCCCCAAAGACACCAAGATTAAGGCGCCTACCTTCAATTCCAATGATCGTTCGCTCATCTCACCAATCTCTCTTCGCGTGGCCTGCTCCGCACCGGAGCCACTTCAAGTCACCATCGGGCCCTCGGCGCGCCCGTTAATAAACTGCTGGACGATCGGGTCGTCGCCGTTCTGGATTTCCGAGGCAGTGCCCATCGCTCGCGCCGTGCCCTGGTAGAGCATCATCACTCGGTCAGCGATGCCGAAAATCGACACCAAGTCATGGGAGACCACCACGCTCGTGACGCCCCGCTTGTCGCTGAGCTCACGGATCAGCCGGTCGACGCGTCGCGCGCTCATCGGATCGAGGCTCGTGGTCGGCTCGTCAAACAACATGTAGCGAGGCTGCAGCGTCAGCGCGCGGGCGATGGCCACACGCTTGCGCATGCCGTCGCCAAGGGCCGCGGGCAGTGCCCGGGCGTGGCTCTCCATATGGACCTCCTGCAGAAGTCGGAGTGCCTCCTTCTCCGCCTCGGCCTTGGTCATATCCCGATGCTTGCGCAGCGGCAGAGCCACGTTTTCTGCGCAGGTCATGGAGTCGAAAAGCGTCGAGTGCTGGAAGACCATCGCGCACTTCTTGCGAACCGGGGTCATCTGGGCTTCGTCGAAATCGGTGATGTTCTCGCCATCGAGCCACATCTCCCCGGCATCGGGACGGAGCAGCCCGACCAGGTGTTTGATGAGTACGCTTTTTCCGGCGCCCGACTGCCCGATGATGAAGAAGACTTCGCCTTCCTGGATGTCCAGGCTGACGCCTTGCAAGACGGCGTTGCTTCCGAAGCTCTTATGGAGGTCGCGGAATGAGATCATCAAAGTTTCCAGGGCGGCACGTACTCAGGCGAGCGCAACGTAGCAGCACCTGCCATCGGCGGCGACGTCCCTGGGCGTTGCCGTGAAAGGCGGCGCGGCAGGTGGTGGCGGAAGGCATCTGGCTAGGGTGTAGAGATCCCCTCTCCCTGTGATGTCGCTCCAGCCGGCGCCCGAACTTCCAGTCAGTTGGGACGTCTGGTACTCGCGCGTCTGGTCAGGAGCCGCTGGCAGATGGGTCGGAAAAGCCTGTGCCGATCCGCGCGTAAAACTGCGTCTCTTCGGGCAACCGGACGCCCGCAAGTACCGGCGCATGGGCGTCGTCGCCGCCTACGGCGAGTCCGTCGAAGAGGCGCGCAAGCTCGCGAACGACGCGGCCGCGAGCGTAACGGTCAAGTTCGGCGAGTAAGCGCGATTCAGTCGAAGATCAGGTACCCGGCGCCGCTGATCAGGAAGTTCAAGATGATGACGGCGAGGGACGAATTGACGACGGCGCGCGTTGTCGCCCAGCCGACACCCTCGGAACCGCCAAAAGCCGTGAGCCCACTGTAGCCACTCATGATCGGGATGGCGGCGCCGTAAGCAATGCACTTGCTGGTACCGATGACCACATCACCCGTGCTGACCTTGCTGAAATTGGCGAACACATCGGGCGGGATATTGAAAAATACCTGCCCCGACACCATCCCCGTCCCAAACGCCACGGCCCCGGCGATGACCACCAGAAAGAAGGTCATGATCAGGGATGCGATGAAACGTGGCTTGACGAGATAATCGATGGGATCAGCCGCACACATGCGTAGCGCGTCCACCTGCTCCGTCACCACCATCGAGCCGAGCTCCGCCGCGATGCCAGCACCCACTCGCGTGGCGAGCATCAACGCGCCGATCGACGCCGCCAGGTCACGGACCAGGAGTTGGATATACGTGCCGCCGATCTGACTCACATCCGGGATGATCCGACCGGCCTGAACCCCGGCCTGGAACACCATGATCATCCCGAAGAAGCCCATCACAACGCACAGGAATACGAGGGACCGATTGCCGATTTGATAGCATTGCTCCAGCACGGCACCGGGCCGCCGCGTGCCCCGAAACGTGTAGTAGAGGGTCCGGATAAAGAAGCCGTAGACGTCGCGACCCTTGCTGAGCAGGTCGAGCCCGCCGGCGCCCAATCCCCCGACCGATTCGAGCGCCCACGCGCGGGCGCGCGACGCTTCTTCGGGGCTGGTTTGGTGCGGTATTCCCATCGTCGGTCCTCTCAACCCATCGCGAACGAGACCAAGTAGTCCATGATAAAGATGCCGGTTGCCGTGACGACCACGGTTGCGTTGACGGAGCGTCCCACGCCCGTCGCCCCGCCCGTCGTCGCGATGCCGAAGTGGCAGCTAGACAGCCCCATAATCGCCCCGAATATCACCGCCTTGATGAGACCGTCGAATAGGTCGCCGAGGCCGATGAGGCCGCCCGTCAGCCCGAGGTAAAATTGGTTCGGTGCGACATCGAGGATGAGTTCACCGGCGAATGCCGCACCAAAGAGGGCGAGCGCGTCAGCGATGATCGTCCCCAGAAATGTCGTGACGACCATCGCGATGAATCGGGGCGCGAGCAAAAACGCGATGGGGTCGATAGCGAGAATGCGCAGCGCGTCGATTTGCTCGGTGACGACCATCGTACCGAGCTCGGCGGTGTTGTTGGCGCCGACCCGACCGGAGAGCATGAGCGCCGTCAGGATGGGGCCGATTTCCCGGAGTGTGCTGAAGCCGGCGGCCCATCCGAGCAGACCCTCGGCGCCATATTGCTTAATCAGCGGCGCGGCCTGAATGATCATGATGCCGCCGGTGAAGAGGGCGGTGATCACGATGATGGGCAGTGAACGAACACCCATCTTGTACATATTCCGGAGCAACTCGCTCTTATCGAACTGCAGCCGAAAGAACCGGTTCAGGATGCGGACCAAGAGGATCCCCATCGCGCCGGTGATACGCGACGTGTCGACCGCTTGGGCTCCCAACCCGCGCACTGCCTCGAATCGTTCCTCCATCTGGTTCGGCCGTGCCCGCTCAACCTGTGCGGGCATCAAAGCGGCCCCTCCTCGAGTCCGTGGATGAATTGCTTCACGAAGGGGTTCTCGCTCGTCCGCGCTTCGTCCGTTGTTCCGTCGAAGACAATCCGGCCGTTCACCATCAGCCCGACGCGGTCGGCGACGCTCAAGAGTCGGTCTACGTCGCTCGACACCATCAATGCGGTGCTCTTCGTACTGCGTTGCTCGGCGCGTAGCAGGTCGAAAATGCGCTGGCTCGTCACGGGATCCAGGCCGGCAGCGGGCTCATCATAGAGGGCGATCGGCGGCGTCGCGACTGTGGCGCGGGCTAGCCCGACGCGACGTTTCTGCCCGCCGCTCAGCTCCGAGGGCTCTCGGTCCTGAAAACCACTCAGACTCATTCGATCGAGGCCAGCCGCCACGCGGTCGGCGATTTCGCTCTCGTCCATGTCGAAGAGCCGGCGCAGCGGGAACGCGATGTTCTCTCCCACCGTCATGAAGTCGAAGAGGGCATTGTTCTGGAATTGCATCCCGATGCGCTTGCGGAGTTCCTGTAGCGCGATCTCTGGCATTGCCGTCAGCTCGTGGCCGTCAACTTCGACGGTACCGACGTCGGGCCGCATCAGGCCCGCGATGAGTTTCACGAGCACGCTCTTGCCGGACGCCCCGGGGCCCATCAAGCCGTAGAGGCAGCCTTCAGGGATGTGCAGATCGATGTCCAGCAGAACCGGATCCTCAAAGCGTTTTCCGATGCCGCTGAGTCGAATCACGTCTCCGCCTGAGTTCGAGCGTGGGAAAGCGTACCGGGGTCTGCTTGCTTGCGAGGTCGGCGCAGACGCGTCCAGAGCAGGAGCACCGCGCCGATGAGTAGGACGTTCAGGACCGCACCCACGCCGAGTATTGTCTTTAACGCAGTCAGCGAGGAGCGCGTGGCCGTGACCGGCCCGAGGCGAACGAGGGTTTGCCCGGCCACGTCCGGCCCGGCGGCGACTTGCTGCGCCACCACTGACACCTGGTCGGGCGAAAGCCCGGTCACCGCCCCGGCGACCAGGCGCTGGATCTCGCTTTCTGCGAGAGGGGGGTCCGCGCCGCGATACTTGACCAGAACGGATGCGCTTGGCGCCAGCTGGTTGTTTTCGATGGCGAGCGGGTCCTTGGCCGGCACGGCCAGATGAACTCGCCCAGAAAGAACGCCCTCGACGGACCGCAGAGAGCGTTCGAGTTCTCCGGCCGTCCCAGCGATAAAGCGAGCGTGCTCAGAGGCTCGGCTCGGCACCATCGAGCCATCGCCTAGTGCCTCGAGCACGCCGGTCGCCTTGGGGGCCGGTAAATTCTCGCGCGTGAGCACGCGGATCGCGGCTGTCGCGTCCGCGCTTGCCACCGAGATCTGCCAGGCGCCTTCAACGGAGGGGTCCGGGGACTTCTCGCCCGAAATGCTCGCCGCTTCGAGGGCGACGACGACGTCATTGGCCTCATGCTCGCCGAGGCTCGTTGCCACGGGAACGCTACAGGCCGCCGCAACTCCTCCCCACGCCAGAACGACGAGCGTGTTTACCAGTAGGCGGATCTTCATGGGGTTCGGCCGGGACCTTGACGCGCGTCTTGGACGCTGCTCACTAGTACTTGGTGGTGACTCGGTCCATCTTGTGGTGGTTGGGGAACGAGAGGCTGCGGACGCGCCGGTTGACGCAATTTGCCACCGCCGTATTGGGGGGATTGGTGATTACGGTGACGCCTCGCGCTCGGCCGTTCTGTACTGCTGCGCAGATCTTCACCTTCATGGAACCGGGTACGCCGCAGCCCGCAATGGGCGCGCCGCCGTTCATCACGGCGCCGAGCTGACCGACGGTGAGGTCCGCCACCACCGGGCCTCCGATCTTCATTTCCTCGACGTATTGATTCATGGCCTGGTCGCAGCTGAGCCCAGCGGCGTACTTCCGGCCGCCAGCCCCGCTGCCGCGGTACTTTCTTCGCTTCTTTTCCTTCACGCCGGCGTCGGTCTCGATGCTGAGGCCGCCCTCGGCGCCGTGGGTCTTCACGTCATCGCGAGTGCCGACCGTTGCGACGAGCCAGGTGACGGCGACTCCGACAAAGAGCGCGAGAACGCCAAGCGCGATGACCGTTCTGCTTCGCGTCTGCTTGCCCTCTTGCTGGGCTTCGAAGTGGATCTCGGCCTTTTCGGTCTTGTATGCGAGGAGCCGGCCGGCGTGTTCCGCGAAGGGGGCGAATTCCTCCCACTCGCCGATCGGCTTGCTCTCACGGCTCATTGAGTCCTTCAACACGTCCGTGCTCTCGAACGTATGCGAGGCGATTTGCTGGAGCAGTTCGACGGAGCCGAAGGGGCCATGATCGATGCCGTCCTTGACGACGACGAAGCGGGGGCGGGTGTCTCGCTCGAGACGCTCCTTGAGCTCGGCCAGCTTCTCCTCATCGCTGGGCTCGGCTGGCTTTGACGGCCCGCGTGGCGGCGGCGCGTGATAGGCGACGGGCGTGGGGGGGAGCATCGACATCGACACGTCGACGTCCATATCGACCTCAAACTCGGACTTTCGTTCGGAGCCGTCCGCCGGGTCATCGGACATTTGCCCGAGTGCGTCCGCAAACGCGAGCAAGTCGCTGGGTCGCTTTGCCGGGTCCGCTATTAAGGAGTGTCCAAGAATGTTCTCGAAGCTCGGTGGCAGCGTTTCGATGATTTCACTGGGTCGCTGCATGCCGGGCCCGACATGTTGGCCTGTGACGAGTTCGTAGAGCAGAGCCCCCAGGCTATAGACGCTGGACCGCGCGTCGCCGGGGGTTCCGTCCCTCTGCTCCGGAGCCAGGCAAGCCGCGTCGGCGCCCAGCGCGGGAGCCTCGCTCGCGAGGTCCGGCTCGAGACGACCGGTCCCGACGGCGTCCACGAGGATCGAGGAGGGGTGAACGAAGAGCCGCTCGCCGGCGTTGTGTCGCGCGTTGAGGTCGACGACGAGCGGAATGACGAGGGAGACCGCTTCGGAAAGTGAGAACGGCGGAGATGCAGTCGTCGACTCAAAGCGATGGCGAAGTGTCTCGGGTGGCTGGGCGCTAGTCCCTTCCCCGGGAGTGGAGACCGGTTCGGCGGTAGTCATCGGGCGCGCGATACTAGCAGTATGTCGCGAACTTGGATTCCGTTTTGCCGGGACGCGCCGATCAGAGGGCGGTTTCGTCCTCCCGCGGCCGGCCGGGCCACGGATCGTGCCGCTCGTAATATTCTTCCTCAACGAAATCTGACAGCACGGGTGCCATTCGGTCGGGGCGGTACTCGTCCCATTCGCCCCCGTGGATATAGTCACGAGCGCGGAGATTCCGGTCGAGCAATACGAATCCAGGCACACGCTCTAAGGGCACACCCATCGACTCCAGCTCCGGCGAGTACTCGTTTGCGCTGACCTCGATCCAGCGCGTGCCAGCCAGGGCGTTCTGCATTTGGGGATCGCCGAGAGACGCGACGACTGTCCGACAGGGTCTGCAGCTATCCGTCACGACGAAGACCAGCAGGTCCTGGTTATGCTTGCGGGCGAGGAGTTGTTGGCGCGCAAGCTCAGTGACGAGTGGCTGGTGGGGTGGGAGGATGACGCGGGTGACCTCGCCCACCCGAATGGGCTCGGGCCCCTCCAAGACCCGCGCGATTTGTTCCTTTGCACTGTAAACCATCAACCCGGTTGCAAGACCAACAGCGATGAAGAGGACATGCATCACGCCCACGACGACCCCCGCAATCGCCAGTTCTTGTCCTCGCAACGCACCGTGTGATGCCTTGATTCGTTTCTGGGCGTGAGCGCCTAGGGCGATGCCGACGATCCCGCCAATCATCGGGATCGGGCAGACGAGAAGCGATGCAATGAGCGATGCGACCGCCGACGGAAGCATCCGCGGGGCTGGCTCCGCGTCCCTTTTTATGGGTGTCAGGGGCGGTGGGACTTGCCCCCCGAGACTGCCGTCGTCGTGACTCACCCATCACCAGCATAGCGCCCGAACGCCGGGTCGGCCCCCCGCCGATCAGCCATGGTGCCAATTTCTACGCGGTTGGGCGCATTTACGACGTCAAACGTAGCGTGATAGCGTCCCCAACTGATGGCTCTGAGTGACATGGACGGTCTGGTCCAACGGCTGGTCGATAACCCGCATGACGAGGAGGCCGTCGCCTCCGCTTACCGCGAAGGGCAAAGCGACCCTAAAGCGTACGCCATGTTTTTGGAACGCGTGGGTGCGGCGTCTGGCGATCCCGCCATCGCTAGCCACTGGCTAACGCAAGCCGCCGGCGCGTGGCTCGCGCTAAGCAACGCGGGACGCGCGGCGCAGTTGTGCATGAACGCGCTGGAGCGTTGTCCGCTCGACCCCGCACCAGCCCAGCGGTTGGCCGACCTCTATCGCGAGAAGGGCCAGAATAAGGGGCTCGCCGCCTTACTCGAACTACGCGCCAAGACGTTGGCGCCCGTTGCCGAAACCGACGTGGCTGTACGCGGCGACCTCTCACTTATCCACGAGGAATTAGGTCAGCTCTGGTCCGAGGCGCCGCTCGATAATCCGGCCAAAGCGATCCAGCATTACCAGCGCGCCGTCGAACTCGATCGTGGCCGTCAATTTGCCGTCTACTCGTTGCGCGAATTGCTAAAAGCTCAGTCGAAATGGTCGGAGGCTGTTCCCCTCTTTGCTCTCGAGCAGGAACTCATCGAGGATCCGGACCGGCGTCACGCACTCTTCGTCGACGAGGCAAACGTCCGCCAACAAGCTGGAGACTTGCCGGGGGCGTCGTCTGCTTTGCGCCAAGCCATGAGTTTCGGCGGCGCCGACGCCGCCGCGCAGGCACAGCTCGCGGGGCTGGTCATCGAACGTTCCCGAGCCGGCGAGAGCGTCTCTCCGGTCGAACTCGAAGAGGCCGTCTGTCTGTACGTCGGCTTGGGCGAGTCCTTCCCCGGCGCTGAACATGGACTGGCGTACGTGCTTTGTGCCCTCGAACTCGATCCAGAGAGCTCCCCAGCGATGGATCTAGCGATCAAGTTCGGTGGCGGTAGCGGACGCGAGTCGGAGATCAGCGATCAGGCCGCACGCTTTCTGCAGGCGACTCCGACTGGGGCCATCGCCGAAGCGGCGAAGCAATGGCTGGGTAGGTACCCGGCGGCGAGCATGCCGCCGCCAGCACCCCCGCCCGCGGCAAGCTCGCCCGCTGCGTCGTCCTCCGCTCTGTCGAGCCCCGCTCCCATCGCCAAGGAGGCCTCCGCGCCGGCTACGGTGACCGAGCCTGCGCCCGTGCAGCCCAGCTCACCGATGGCGGCAGCCGAACCTGTCGCCGTTCCGTCAGGTACGGATGTCGAGGCGCTGCTTGAGGAAGCCGACGCCCTTGCGCGGCGCGCCAAGAAGCGTGAGGCAGGGGCCATCTACGAGCGGATCTTGCAGCTCGATAGCGCCAACGAGCGCGCCATCGCGTTCCTGCGTGGATTCCTCCGTCAGACCCGCAAGTTTGCCGAACTGCGGGACATGCTCCTCGGCGCCGGTCGCGGCACGAGTGGAGCGCTCGAGTTCCGCGCGCGCTGCGTCCGCGAAGCAGCGGGCCTTTGCGAGTCGCAGCTCCGAGACATCGACGGTGCCGTGGATGCCTGGCAAGAGCTCATGACGATCGCTCCGGAGGACGAGGTAGGGGCTACCCAGCTTCGCCGCCTTCTAGAGCGCGGACAGCGTTGGGATGACCTCGCAATATTCCTCGAGCAACAGGCCGCCCAAGCCAGCGACCTTGAGGCGCGGATCGCTCTCGAGCGGACGCTGGCGAAGATCCACGAAGACAAGCGCGACGACCGCGTCGCCGCCGGGGAGACCTGGGGTCGCATCGCCGGACTGACGGAGGGCGACGACGAGGCGATTTTCTCTGCCGTCGAGCACTTCGAAGCCGCCCAAGCGGCCGAAATGGCCATCAGTGTCATCGAGGACAACCTCGGTGGGATCACCGACGAGTCTCTGCAGGCGGAGCTCTACGGCAAGCTTGGCGAGCTGCGCCGCGCAGCGGGCGACACGTTGGGCGCTGGCGATGCGTGGTTCGAGGCCGCCGCATTGGCAAAGAGCGAGGAACTCTGGGGTGCAGCGGAGGCCGCGTATGTCGAGGCGGAAGCTTGGGCCCAGGCGGCTTCGGCGGTTGCCGAGCGGGCCGTCGGCGCGGAAGCGGCCGGCGCGAAGGCGCTACTCATCGCGCAAGAGGCGGAGTACTTGTCGAGGGCCGGCGACGACGATGGCGCGATCCTGCGTCTCGCCGAGGCTGCTGACCTGGCGCCCACGGACGAGCGCCTCGCCGAGGCCTACGTCGAGCGACTGAATGCCCGCGGCGAGCAGGCAGAGGCCGTGTCATTCCTTCTTAGGCGGGTCGAACGCCTCGACGTGCCCGAGCAGCGGCAAGTTCTCCTGCGGCGCGCCGCGGAGATGCACCGCGAACTCGGCGATGAAGAAGCCGCGATCGAATGCCTCGAGCGCGTCGTGAGCGAAGGCGATGATGCGCTGGCGCTGGAGCAGTTGGCGAGCCACAAGGAGCAATCTGGGGAATTGGACGCCGCCATCGACTACCTTGAGCGTCTGGGGCGCTGCGCCGCGGAGCCCGAACGCCGTATCGAGGTGTTCATGCACCAGGCGGACCTCTTTGCGTCCGGCCTCAACGACCTGCCGACCGCCATCGAACGTTTCGAACGCATCCTCACCAATGTGGAGCCCAAGTCTTTCGATGCGCTGCGGGCCATCGCGCATCTTGAGGAGCGTCAGGAGAACGCAGCCGGCCAGGCCAACGCCCTGGAACGCCTTCTGAAGATCGAGGAAGCGAGCGAGCAGCAGCTCGAAATCGCTCAGCGCCTCGCGGATCTCTACGACGGTCCGCTTAACGACGCGCCGCGCGCCGCCGTTGCCCTCCGCAAGGTTGTCGAACTCGACGACAACGACTTCGAGGCCATCCAACGCCTACACGACACGTATGAGCAGCTAGAATCTTGGCCAGACGTGGCCGAACTTATGGGTCGCCTCATCGAGATCGAGGGGGAGGACGAGGCGCTCAGTGAGATGACTCGCCGGCTAGCGGAGATTCTCGACGGAAAACTCGACCGAGCCGACGATGCCCTGGAGCGTTTGGTTGCGTTGGCGGACCTCGGCGACGCAGACTGCCGAAACTCCGCGGTGACCTTGGCCGATCGCCTGGACCGCCCGAAGTGGGTCGCCGATAAGATCCTCGAGTGGTCGACCGGGTCTGCCGTCGCCGAGCGCAGTGATGCTTTGCGAGCAGCCTTTGGTCGATTCGTTGCGGCTCGAGCTGACGAGGCGGCGATATCGACGGCGACGGAACTTGCGCGCGCGAAGGGTGCCGACCTAGAAATCGCCGCGCAACTCGAGACGATTGCCACCCGTGCCCGCGACCTCGATGCCCTGGGCGCCGCGCACGATCTTCTGGTTGAGCCGAAGGAGTCGCTGGAACGCGCAAGCGAACTCGTGCGCCAGGCTGAGGCGATGATCAGCGCTGGCAGTACGGCCCAGGAGGCCATTCGACGCGGCGAGATCGGGCTGACCGGCATCGGGGCGGATGACGTGACACCGCTTCTTGAGCGCCTCGCCGCGCTGAGCGAGGAGACCGAGGATGTGATCGGCATCTACCAGCGCCAGGCGGGCCGGTGTCAGACGGTCGACGAGCGTGTCGACGCGCTCGCGGCAGCCGCGCAGATCGCTTCCGAACGCGGAGCAATCGAGCAGTCTCGCGCCTTTTTCGAGCAAGGCCTCGCTGAAGCCACCCAGGGTGGCAGCATCGACTCGCTGGTCGACGTTGCGAGGCGTCAAGACGAAGCTCACGATGCGATCACCCTGCGCACGCTCCTGGCCGAGGCGCTTGCCAGTGGACAGTCGTCACGCGATGGCGGCCGGACGCGCGCTCAATGGCTCGTTCGCGCCGCTCGGCTCATGCACGAGGAGCTGTCCAATAGCCCGAAGGCGTTTGAGTGGCTGGAAGAAGCCCTGGTACTGAACGCCGATGACGAATGCTTGAGCGCGCTGCTCGCGACGGCGCGAGCGGTGGACGATCTGCCGCGCGCCGAGTCCGCACTGAGCGGAGCGCTCGAGGAAGTCTTCGATGGGCCTCTCGTTCGAAAGCTGCTCAGTTGCCGAGCCGCACTGCGCTGCGACGAATTGGGCGACCTGGCCGGTGCTGCGGTGGACATGAAGCGCCTACATGACCTCAACCCCTCCGATGGAGAGGTCATGGATAGGCTGGAGGAGCTCTACATCGAGCTCAAAGACTATCGCGGGATGGTCGAACTCTACGAGGACCAGATTCTTCGAGGAAAAGATCCTGCCATTCGGGCGGAGATCGCGAGGAAGGTGGCGAAGCTCTGGGAAAGTGAGCTGAGCGACCATCGAGAGGCCGCGGACTCGTGGCGTCGCGTGCTCCGGATGAAGAAGGGCGACGAAGAGGCTAAGGAAGGTCTCGACCGCGCCAAGGCGAAGATGCGCGAGCGGCGCTCACTCTTGCCGCCGAGCCCGCCCCCGCCCTCCGTGACGGCGAATCCTCCGCCCGTGGTGGTAGCGCCGGCGGCTGCGGTCCCGGACATTTCCGAACTCGCGGACGCGGCTGAAACGGACGACAGCGTTCTGGAAGCGCAACCGGAGCAAGAAGCCGAAGCAGCGCCCGAATCGGACGCTCCCGAGTCGGGTGAACGCGTAGCTGCCCTGCCGAGTGCATCGGCCGTGGCAGCCGTGGCACCGCCGCCCCCGCCGCCCCCGCCGCCGAGTTCGAGTGCCGCTGCAGCGCCCCCGCTGCCGCCGCCAAAGCCGAGCGGCATTGTAATGCCGCCGCTACCACCATCGAGTCCCAGCAGCCCGACGGCATCGATAGCGGACCCAGTTCCGCTCTCCGCATTGCTCTCCGAGACTGTCGAGGCGCCAGCGTCCGATGTTCATGCTTCCAACGGCATGAACGGCGCAAATGGCGCGGCGAGTGAGGAGTCCTTCGCGGCCGTCGCGGCCGAGCTCGAGGCGGACGAGGCCGACGAAGCCGAAGAGATGGAAGCGGCGCCCGACTCGGAGGACTACGAAGAACTCGACGGCGCTGAGTTCGAGGACGTTGCCGAATCATCGCCGTGGAGTGGAACCGAGGGCGAGGACGAGTCCGAGCCGGAGCCGGAGATCGAGGCTGCGGCTGCCGCCGATGGTACGGAAGTCGGTCTGAGCGCTTCCGGTGAGATATCCGCGGAAGCGGCCGTCGAGGCGTCGAGTGACGAGGCCGTCGCAGTCGACGCCCGCGACATCGACGAAGCGGACATCGAAGATGACGACGACGACGAGGACTTCGACCTCCTCATCGACGACGAGGACTTCGAGTAGCTCACGGAGCCTTCGAGGCCGCGTTCGCGCGAGCGTTGAAATACCGTCGTCGGCGGCCGGCTAACGCGGGCCTGCGCTACGGGTTGACCACCAGGGCGCCGCCATCCGAAGTCGCGTCGATCGCCGCCTGACGGCCCAAGGGCAGGGGCGCGTTGTTCCGCCCGTGTCCGACCGGGATCCCGGCGATGACGGGCACGCCCAGAGCACCTAGGCGATCACGCAGCACCTCCCGAACGGTAACGCCGTGCCGCCCGGGCTCGCACCCCACCATTTCGCCGACTGCGATCCCGGCGACGTTGTCGAAGAACCCGGACGCGCGGAGTGAGGTGAGCATTCGGTCGACGCTGTAGGGGGCCTCGTCCACGTCCTCGAAGAAGACGATGGCGCCCTCGGGTGGCTCAACTCGCGTCGCCAGACCGTGGCTCGCGAGCAGGCTCAAGTTCCCGCCAAAGAGCGGGCCCACCGCGGAGCCGGTCCTCAGCGTCTCGTCGGCGCGAAGCTCGCGTTGCCGCTCCGGTGCTTCGACGGCCGTCAACCACTCCGCCCGGGTCCGGGCGTCGCCGCGTCCTAGACCCGCCGCGTTGGCAGCGTGAAGGGATACGATCCGGCGCCGCTGCGCTTCGATATGTAGAGCCGTGACGTCGGAGAAGCCGATGATCCACTTTGGATCCGCATCGAGCAGACTCCAGTTGACGTCGAGCGCGATGCGTCCGGCCCCGTATCCGCCTCGAGCGGCCACGATGGCGCGGGCGTCCGGGTCGCGCAGGGCCGCGTCCAACTCCGTGCGGCGTTCCGCGTCCGAACCCGCGAGGTAACCGTCACGCCGGAACAGCGCCCTATCGACGCGCACCCGATAGCGTTGGGCTAGCCAGCCGGCGCCACGCCAAAGCAAGGCGTGATCGAAGGGTCCCGAGCACGCAACGAGTCGGATCTTATCGCCGGGCCGGAGTGCCTGGGGAACGCGCCACACCTCGCCACGATACACCACGCGGCCCGGACCACGTCTTTCGCTCTAAAGGTACCGGCGAAATCCTGACCAGGGTGTAGAGTGTTCGCGATGGAGGGGCGGGATACGCTAGACCGACTGACCGATATCGCTGCGGACGACGTCTTGCCCTTTGCGCATCGCGTCTCTTCAGAGGTGAGGCGCCGGACCGACGACGCAGTGCTGGCCTGGCTGGGCGATGATTTCGAGCAGCGGCTGGCGCACGTACGCGAGTACTACGCGAGCCGCGGTGGCGATGCCTTCGGGTTCGATCTGGATACCGCGAAGTACGCGCTCATGGTCGCCGCGTTCTTCCATCGCGCGTATTTCAGGACGACTGTCCACGGAATCGAAAACGTTCCGCAAGGGCGCGCCCTGCTTATCTGCAACCACTCGGGTCAGCTACCGATCGACGGCATGATCCTTTGTACGTCCATGTTCCTCGACAACGATCCGCCGCGAATCGTGCGAGCCATGGTCGAAAAATGGGCTCCCCGCCTGCCTTTCGTCGGCAGCTTCTTCACGCGTTGCGGGCAGGTGGTCGGTGTTCCCGACAACTGCCGCCGACTGCTCAGTATGGACGAGACCGTGCTGGTCTTTCCCGAGGGGGTTCGAGGCATCACCAAACCCTTTTCTAAGCGCTACCAGCTCGAGCGCTTCGGCACGGGTTTCATGCGCCTCGCCGTCGAGACGCACACGCCGATCATTCCCGTGGGGCTCGTCGGCGCCGAGGAGCAATACGTGAACCTCGGCAACGCGGACAAGGTCTCGAAGCTTCTGAACATCCCGGCTATGCCCATGATCCCGCAGATCCTGGTGCCCGGCGGCGCCATGCCTCTGCCAACCCACTATCATCTCTACTTCGGAGAACCGATTCCGTTCTCTGGGGATCCAGACGACGACGATGCGATCGTCGAAGACAAGGTGAAGGTCGTGCGTCAAGCTGTCGAAGGTCTCATCGAACGCGGACTCCGCGAACGCAAGGGTGTGTTTCGCTAGTGGCAAATCCCTCCTCGAACCCGATCCCGCCTGTGGCGGAAGACGCTAGCGCCAGCGCCAGCACCAGGGGTGGCGACGGCGACAGCGCCCCCGATTCTGGTCGCCGTCGAGCGGATGACTCTTCGCGCGGAAGGGGCGACGACGTCGGTGAGCGCCGCATGGGCGATGACCGCCGGCACTACGGACGGCGCGCCACTGACGCTTCGCCTAATAGCGACAAGCGACTCGCCGAGGGCGATATCGTCATCACCGGGATCTGCGGCCGGCTTGGACGCCGACTCGCTCGCGAACTGCATCGCGATCGGCAGGTCGTCGGTCTCGACAAGCGCCCCTTTCACGGTCGCCCCAAAGACATCGAACACTACGAGGTCGATCTCCAGCGCCGCCAAGCCCAAGACGTGTTCAGGCATCGCGAAATCGCGGCGGTGGTTCATATGGGGGTGCGGCACAATCCGCGCGATCCGCGCTCCGACACGCATATGTGGAATATCGCCGGCTTCCAGAAGGTGCTGGAGTGGGTGAAGAAGTACGAGATCCCGAAGCTCATCGTGCTCTCGAGCGGCAATGTCTACGGGCCACGCTCCGACAACGCCCAGTTTCTGACGGAGGACGCGCCTCTGCTTGGCGGGACGTCGACGGAGCTTGGCGACCTCGTTGAACTCGACATGTTGGCCCAATCGTTCTTCTGGAAGCATCCGGCGACCGAGTCCGTGATTCTGCGGCCCGCTCACATCCTCGGCACCGTCCGCAACGCGCCGAGCAACTACCTGCGGCTAAAAGTCGTTCCGACCCTCATGGGTTTCGACCCGGTAATGCAGGTAGTCCATCAAGACGATGTCGTGCGCGCGATTCGGCTCGCGCTCCAACCGGGCGCGCGCGGCGTCTACAATCTCGGCGGCCCAACCCCGGTGCCGCTCTCCAAGGCGCTGAAGATGCTGGGCCGCTCGACGATCCCGCTACCGTCTGGGCTCGCCCGCAAGACGTTTGAGCGGATGTGGAGGTTGCATCTCTCCTCATTTCCGCCGCCGGAGCTGGATTTCATTCGCGACGTTTGCATGGTGGATGACAGTCGAGCCCACGCAGAGCTTCGATACCGCCCGGAATTCAGCATCGAGGAGACGTTGCGGGCCGTGGACGAGGAGCGCTGGGTATGACGCATTTCATCGGTATCAGTTTCCGCGCCGCCTCAGGCAGCGCGTTCGTCTTGCTCCTCGCGCTCGTTTCGGGGTGCTGTGGGGCCCAGCGCCCCGCGAGGCCGGACTTGCGTCCACCGGAGTACGAGCGCGCGCCGGTGCCTGATTGGCAGGAGCAGCAGGGCGAGCCGGTCGATCTGGGCGACGACGAGGCTTTTGAGGACGATCCCGAATTCGATTCGCCGCCCAGCGAAGAGCCGGCTCCTGCCCAGCCGGCACCGAAGCCCGAGCCCGAAGCGGCGCCCGCTGAGCCGGAGCCTGTCAACGACCCGCTGGCGCCCGTTGCGCCGCCGGACGCCCCGATCCCCGGTCTGGAGTCCGCTGAGCCGCTGCCGATCGAGGTACCGAAGGCGGATCCGCTCCAGGTAGACTCGCCTTGATGAGTTCGTTGCGTAGGCTGAGGCTACCCAACCGTGCTAGGGGGTGCTCCGCAATCCCCGATGCCCCTGACGCCCCTTGGCCGGAGGCGTCAGGCCCGGGCGCGGCGCGCTTCGACACCCGCCTCCGGCGCCGTCCGGATGCAGCAGGAGAACCCTCGTGACGACGACCACGATTCGACAACAAGCTGAAGCAGCAAAAGAGGCATCGCGAAAGCTGGCGCCCCTCGATCGCCGCGCGAAGGACGCGGCGTTGCGAATGATCGCCGCTCGCCTCCGGGATGCGACGGGTCGGATCAGCAAGGCCAACGCGCAAGATATCGAGCGCTCCCGGGCGGCCGGTCTGAGCGCGTCGATGCTCGACCGCCTCGGCATGGGGCCAGAGGTCGTCGAGTCGTCTGCTCAGGGCGTCGAGTTTATCGCGTCGCTGCCCGATCCTGTCGGCGCTCGACGCGACATGCAGCGCCTGCCCAACGGGCTGCTCGCGGGGCACCAGCGGCTACCTCTCGGCGTCATCGCGATGATCTACGAGTCACGCCCGAACGTCACTGTCGATGCGGCCGCGCTCTGCCTCAAGGCGGGCAACGCGGTCGTGCTGCGTGGTGGCAAGGAGGCGCGGGAGTCCAACCGATTGCTTGGCGAGATCATGTGTTCGGCTCTGGAAGATGCCGGCCTGCCGGGCGGGGCCATCCAGATCATTCCGCCGAGCGACCGCGAGGGGATCCGCGAAGTGGTTTCTCTCAGCGGACTCATCGACTTGGCAATCCCGCGCGGCGGTGAGGGGCTGATTCACTACGTTGCCGAGCACGCGCGCGTTCCGGTGGTCCAGCACTACAAAGGCGTTTGCCACCTATTCCTCGACGAGGGCTGTGACGTCGAGATGGCGGCCGCCTTGGCGGTCAACTCCAAGTCGCGCGTCTCCGTATGCAATGCGCTCGAGTGCGTGCTCGTCGATGCGGCCGACGCGGCTCGCGTGTTGCCGCCCGTCGCGCAGGCGCTGGGCGACGCCGGGATACGACTCCGCGGCTGCGAGGCCACGCGAAAGCTCATACCGGCCGCCGAAGCTGCGACCGACGAGGACTGGGGCAAGGAATACCTCGACCATGTCGTCGCCGTCCGCGTCGTCGATGGGATAGACGGAGCGCTCCAGCACATCGCTCGCTATGGCTCCAACCACACCGAAGTGATTTGCACCAACCGCTACGACAACGTAGAGCGCTTCATGCGGGAGGCCGACGCCAGCTGTGTGCTCGTCAACGCCTCGACCCGTTTCAATGACGGGGGCCAGCTTGGTTTGGGGGCCGAAATCGGCATCTCCACAGCCAAGATGCACGCCTACGGCCCAATGGGCATCGAGCACCTGACGACCGAGAAGTGGGTCGTCTTCGGCGAGGGCCAAATCCGCGCCTAAACGTGATCCGCGACGAGACCAGATCCGAGGAAACGAATCGAGTGAGTAACCGACCGTCACTGGCCAAGACCAGCGCCAACACCGCGGACATCGCCGACGCTTCGCCGCACGACGAAAATGAGTCCAAACAGATAGCTTTGTGGGTGGCCCAGGCGGCTATCGACAAGAAGGCCGTTGCCATCGAGATCATCGATGTGCGCGGCAAAGTCGATTACACCGACTTCGTCGTTGTCATGAGCGGTATGAGTGATCGCCACGTCAAGGCCGTTGCCGATGCCATCGAAGGAGATCTGCACAAGAGCCACGGCGTCCGTGCTCTCGCTGTGGAGGGCCTCCCGAGCGCGCAATGGGTGCTCGTCGACCTCGTCGACGTTGTCGTTCATGTGTTCATGGACAGCGTCCGTTCCGAGTACGATTTGGGTGGTCTGTGGATGGACGCGCCGCGCGTGCCGCTGCCGAAGATGGACGCGACGGGCGCCTTCATTAGCGAGCCGCTTCGCACTGAGGCGAGCGAGAGCGACGAGTGAAGATCGTCGTCGCCGCGGTCGGGAAGCTGAAGGACCGCGGCCTTCGCGACCTGGTTGACGACTATTTGAAGCGGCTGCGCCACTACGTACCCGTGCAGGAACTCGAGCTGCGCGACGCGGCGGGTTTTTCGAAGATCCACCCGGAGGCGTTACGCATTGCTCTCGAGGTGGACGGGCGGGCGCTGTCTAGCGTGGCGTTTGCTCGCAAGCTCGAAGCGTGGGGCAGTACGGGCAAGGGGGTCGTGGCGTTCATGATCGGCGGCGCGGAAGGCTTGCCCGCCGATGTTTCGGCCAAGGCGCACGCGAAGCTGAGTTTGTCTACGATGACCTTGCCGCATCGCCTGGCCCGGCTTCTGCTTGCCGAGCAACTCTACCGAGCGATGACGATTCTGCGGAACGAACCCTACGCCCGCGAGGGGTAAGGGGCAGGCGTCCTCAGTCGCCGTCTTTCGTCAGCGCGTCGTCGTCATCATCATCACCGGCATTGTCTCGCTCGCGAGCGCGCGTGACGAGGTACGAGAGGCCGATGGAGACCCCGTAGAGCACGCACAGGGGGACCGCGATGAACAACTGAGACGCTACGTCGGGTGGGCTCAGTACGGCTGCGGCGAGGAACGCGATGACGATAAAATAGCGCGAGAATTTGATGAGCTTTCGGTGGTCGACGAGCCCGATGAACGACAGAAATAGGATCACCACCGGTAGCTCGAAGACCATTCCGAAGGCCAAGAGCAGCCGCGTCACGAAACTGAAGTAGGAGCCGATCGTCCACGTCGCTTCGACTTGGAAGCCGCCGCCCTGAATTTCACCGCCCATCCCGAGCAGGAACTTGAATGCCGTACTGAAAGCGAGCAGCCAGCCAAAGAGCGCGCCGCCGCAGAAGAGCACCATAGAGCTGAGCACGAAGGGCAGCGCCAGCCGCCTCTCCTTTGAGTGCAAGCCCGGCGAGATGAATGCCCAAAATTGGTAGAGGATGACGGGCAGCGCGAGGACGAAGCCGCCGAATATCGCGAGCTTGATGTACGCAAGGAAGTTCGCGGTCGGCGTCGTGGCGATGAACTTTGCCTCGCCCGGGAGCTTGGCCTCGATCCAAGCGTCCTTGAACGGCTCGATCAGAAAGAGGAGGATCTGCTCGCGGAAAATCCACGCGACGATCCCGCCGATGATGAGCGCAATGACGGCCTTGACCAGGCGGCTCCGGAGTTCGTCCAGATGCTCCCAGAAGGTCATGGTCTCCGTAGCCTCGGTCGGAGTCCCTTCGTCGGTCACGATTCGGCCCCCGTTGGGGGCTTATCGGGTGCCGGCATCGCTGGCGTCGCTGGGGTTGCTGGGGTTGCTGGGGTGACGTGCTCGTCGCCTGTCGTTGGCGCTACTTTGGCCGTCTCTCCTGGTGGACCGGTGCGTTTGGCGCGCCGTGGGGGCGCCGGCCTCGGAGGGCTAGGTCTCGGCGGGGTAGGGCCGGGCGCCGTGGGGGCGGTATTGGGCTGGACGACGTAGGCTGGAATGTTCGAGCGGCGTCGGGGTTGCCCAGTCGGCTCGCTTCGAGAGGGAGTCGCCGCCTTTTCTTCCGATTCGGACTTTTCTTCGGGCTCGGGCTTTTCTGCAGGCTCGGGCTTTTCTGCAGGCTCGGGCTCTTCTTCGGCGTCCGTGTCTTGCTCGGCGCTGGAGTCAGTGGGAGTCGCGACGGCTTTGGGTGCCGGCGGCGGGACGAGGTCGTCGGGGAGGGAGCCGTATGCGTCGGGTCCTTCGGCGGGGTATTCGCGCGAGTGATCGATATCAACCGTCTCGTAAGGCGTGTTGACGACGACGGGCTGGTCCATGGCGCTGAAATCGCCGCGGACCATCTTGCGAAGCTCGTTCAGTCCGCCGGGCAGCCCCTCGTCACGAAGGACGTCGTCGATGCCGGTCTGCTCGCGGACCTCGCTGGTCATACGGCGCAGCTTGCTCACCCATTCGCCGATTTGGCGCAGCATGGAGGGCAGCCGTCGCGGCCCCACGACGAGCAGCACCACAAGGGCGACGAGCAAGAGCTCAGTGAACGAGATACCGAACACGGGCGCAAGCTACCTTGCGCCCTCCCGATCGGCAATTGGTGAACGAATTCAGCGGGTCGGAAGACGGCAGGTAGCCCGCCGCCAAAGCTCCGCGCGCATTCTTGACGGAGTGCCGCCAGAACGTCGGCCCGGCCGCATTTCGCTTAAATTGCGTAGATTCTGCCGCTATGGTGCGCCGCGACGATGCGGAAACGGGGCGCCGGCAAATTTCCACCATTTCTTGGCCTGGCCGGGCTGTGCGGGCTCGCGCTGGCGACGACCGCCGCCGAGGTCAGTGCGTCGCCGGCCGATCTCCTCGGATTCGGGCCGCGGTCCCAGGCGTTGGGCGCGACCGGCGCGGCCACGGCGAGGGGGTTTGAGGCGACGTATCTGAACCCGGCCCTGCTGTCGGAATCGACCAAACGGGAGCTCACCCTCGGCGTGCAAACCGTGGACTTCTCGCTCTACGCGGACGGCGCCGAGCGGCAAGGGCCGGGCGCGCCGGGCAAGATGGGCTACGACTCGATGCTCGGCACCTACATCGGGGCGGTGCTGCCGGTGCCCTTCGGCGGGGTATTGAAGGACCGACTGGTGCTGGGGCTCGGTGCTTTCATTCCGAACCGGATCATCGCGCGAGCACGGATTCTCTACCCCGAGCGCCCGCAATTTCCCGTGCTCGCGGATCGCGCGCAAACCCTCAGTTTCAATTTGGGCGCCGGTTTCGAAATCGGGCACGGCATCCGAATCGGTGGCGGCGCGATGGCCATAGCCGAGCTGGTCGGCACCGTGATCGTGCAGAACGATGCGATGGGTCGGGTGGGGACTCTGGTTGACGACCAACTCGTCGCGACGTTCGCCCCCGTCGTGGGCGCGACCGTCGATATCACGGACGAGATCGTAGCCGGGGCGGTGTGGCGCGGTGAGCTCGAAGCCGAATTCGACATCGTCGTTCAAGTCCGGGATCTGGGCATGCTCGAGTTGCCGGATCTGCACATCGCCGGGAGCGCGCAATACGATCCGATGCAGGCGCAGGGCGAGGTCGGCTACGAGACGGAGCATTGGCTCTTCGCATTGGGAGCCACGTATAAGTTCTGGTCGCTCTTCGGTGGGTGGGAGCGATCGACGGTCCAATGTCCCGAGGACCAGCCGGATTGCGAGGCCCTCAAGCCTCTGGACGTCGGTTTTAACGACACCATCGTTCCGCGACTGGGCGTCGCGTATCGATTCGCGCTGCGGCGCGGCGCCGAGGCAGCCCTGCGCGGTGGCTACTTCTTCGAACCGACGCCCATTCCAGAGCAAAGGGGCGAATCACGGTACTGGGACAACGACCGCCACGTGTTCACCCTGGGCGGCGCGCTCGAATTCAGCGATCCGATGCCCCCCCTCTCGCTCTCGCTCTACTTCCAACACCACGCTCTCGTTGCGCGCGTCCACCGAGAGACCGTTGGCGAGTCTCCACAAGACGTCAGCACCGGCGGATACGCGAATGCAGCGGGTGCTTCCATCGAGGTGAAGTTCTGATGCCTGCTACTGCTACTGCTGTTGCTGTTGTTG